>ULVF01050834.1_pt1 | contig 29797 bp, 19 predicted proteins | sample 1959201 | NCBI WGS metagenome assembly ULVF01 (sample SAMEA4835779, study PRJEB28245) | human gut metagenome | biome: gut microbiome; material: fecal sample | place: Denmark | collected 2008 | reverse complement strand
TGTTGCAGCTGAAAGTACTGGAAGCGAAGGAACAGCAGTGGCAAAAAAGGCTTATGTCATGGATGCCGCTGACCTTAAAGCTGAGCAGTTTGGCGCAGAAGGCAAGGTCACAGAAGATATTAAAGTAGGAACAGATGGTTATTTCACTGTTGCTGCTAAGGGTGGTAAGAACTCATTAAAGACATTGGCTGATAAGCTTGAATGTAACATGGGTGAATATTCACAGGCGCTTAATCTTGGAGGTGGATTAAATACATCTACAGGACAGGCAGGTATAACATTTACTACAACAGAGCCAGTTAAGGTTATAGCTTATGTTGCAGTAAAGTCAGTTAAAGATAAACATTCATTCCTGTATGCTAAAGCAGGGGCTAAGGCTACATCTATAGAGATGGAAAACGATACAAGCATTGTTAACAAGATTGAGTTTAATCTTGATGAAGCTGGTCAGTACTGGCTTGGTGGTGACAATGGAGGTAACTTCTTATATGTAGAGGTTCAGAGCCGTTTACCAGAATATACAGTTGATGGTGCAACAGTAGATGCATCAAAGTTTGGTGCTGATGGTAAGCTTATAGCTGATGATACATTATCAGGTTTCTTTAATGTATATAAGAATGGTGACAAGACAAAGTTAGTTACAGGTCAGTCAGTAGCTTATGGTAAGGAAACACTTACAACATCATTAAGATTAGATGGAAGTCCATCATTCGCAGATGGAAAAGAAAAGTCTGCTATCACATTTACAGCAAAGCAGGATTTCAGACTTACATTAGTAGCAGCCCAGAAGGGTTCAGGCGTTCCAGAATTACAGTATGCTAAGGATGGCGGTGCCACAGTTACACTTGCAGATGCAGTATTTGAAAAGGGTACAGCAGCTAAGTATACAGTAGAGCTTCCAGCTGGTACATATAAGCTTGGTTCTAAGAATGGTCTTGATATATTTAATATGAGTGTTAAGTATATTGAGAAGTATGAAATGAACGCTAATGACCTTGATGTTTCTAATGCAGGTGAAGATGGCAAGTTCAAGGTAACAGCAGATACACCAGTAGGAACAGATGGTTACTTCACAGTAGCTGGCAATGGTTCAAAGAATGTATTTATTAAGTTAGCAGCACCAGCAGAATATAAGGGTGTTACATATAACAATAAGCTTCAGCTTAGTGGAGCTACTAAGTTAGCAGATGGAACAGCAACAATTAAGGTTAATGTTGAAAAGACTGCTAAGATTACTCTTGTAGCGGCAGCTAAGGGAGCATCTGGTGAAGGTACTAACCTTATATATGCTAAGACAGGAGTTACTTCTGGTACAGCAATAGGTCAGTTAGGTGTAACAGATGAGATAGGAACATATACATTAGAAAATGTTAAGCCAGGTACATATTATATTGGTAGTGCTAAGGGTGCTGACATATACGATATCAAGGTAGAATATGATCCAGAAGAGAATAAGCAGGCAGTTGCATGGGATACAGTAGAATCTCCTGTTATCAATTCAGTTACAACAGATGCAGATGGAAACTTTGTTGTTAACTTCACATCAGTTATAGATGAACTTAAAGGTGCTGAGAATGTAAAGGTTACTATGCTTGAAGGTGGATACGAAGTATCTACAGTTAATGTTAAGGCACAGACAGATTCAGTTACATTTACACCACTCTGGTCAGGTGATTATACATTCACAGCAGTTGCACAGAGAGTTGGTGCAGCTGATAAGTCAAGTGGTGCATATAGTTATGGTGCATATACACTTGCAGTAAGAAAGCCAGTTATAACATGGGCACAGAATAAGGGTAACGGAAACGTATATCTTGACTGGGTTAATATTGAAGATGCAGACAGCTACGCAGTAAGCTATAGGGAAGCTGGAAGCACAGGTGATTTTACATATGTTGTTAAAGATCTTAAAGCAAGCCAGGCAGATTACACAGTAACAGGACTTGAGGCTGGTAAGAGCTATGAGTTTAAGATTGAAGCAATAAGAAACAGCGATGGATTCGTTGCTAATGCTGTTGCAACAGTTGAAGTTAAGAAGGATGCAGATCAGAAATGGTATGTAGCCACAGTAGGTTCTGCACAGAAAACTAATGCGGTTATTACAGCAGAAGATGGAACAGTAACTAAGTATGATCTTGATTCACAGGAACAGACAGCTAATAAGCAGAACAACGTTGAAGCTTTAGATATTTCTAATACAAACGGAACTATTGAAATTGCTTCACAGACAAGTGGTAAGATATCTGATGATGAAGATGGTTTCTCTTACTACTATACAAAGATTGATCCAGATACAGAAAATTTTAAGCTATCAGCTACATTTACAGTAACAGATACTTCTAAGACACCAGATAACCAGACTGGTTTTGGTGTAGTAGCAGCTGATACACTTGGTATTAACAACTGGGGCAAGGTTGACTATGTACATAAGTATTTCAACTATGCTTCATCTATGGTATATAGCAGCAAGTCAAAAACAGCTTGTATGAGAAATGTAACAGGTTATACATCAGCAGATTCATCTAATAATGATGGTGTTGACAGAGTTGTTACAAAGAAAGACTTTAAGGCAGCTACATCATTTGCAGCAGATTCAACATATGAATTCTCACTTGAGAAGACAGATGAAGGATATACAGCAGTATGCAATGGTGAAGAACTTAAAAATACAGATAATTCATTCACATCAGTACAGGAAGATGGAACAGTTGTTGTTGGTGTGATGGTAAGTAGAAAGATTGGTGTTAAGATTAGTAACATCAAGTTCACTAAATCAGAGAGTAAGGGTATTACATCTAATGATAAGGGTGACGATAAGATAACACCAAGCGGAAGAGTATATTCTTCTAATACAGTAGGTGCAGCAAGCTATGAATTTATCTATGTTCCTAACTGTGATGGTACACTTAAAGTAACAGGTTCAGATGGTAAGACAGAAGAAAGAGTATTATCAGCTGGTGATGCTGCAAGAGTAAATGTATCAGTTAATATTGGTGACAATAAGATATCTTATACATATGCTCCAAAGGCAAGTGATAAGATTACATCTACAGATGAACTTAAGGGTGATGTAACAGTTAAGCGTGCTACGTATGGAGAAGAGAATGGTGTTCTTATAGTATCACCAGATGGAACAAAAGATGGTGATGCTACAGAGGCTAAGCCACTTAATCTTGCAACAGCAGTACAGTATGCACAGCCAGGACAGACTATCGTACTTAAAGATGGTACATATAAGGATTGGATATCAATCCAGAGAAGCGTAAGTGGTACAGCAAGCAGAATGATAACTCTTGTTGCTGAGAATACAGGTAAGGCAGTATTTGAAGGCTGTAGTTTATCAATCATTGGTGATTACTGGCACGTATATGGTATCTATGTTAAGGATTCATCAGGCGTAGGTATCCAGATTAGTGGTAACAACAATATCGTTGAAATGTGTACAGTTGAACATGCAGCTAATTCAGGTATCCAGATAAGCCGTTCAGGAAGTGCTGATAACAAGACTGGTATTAAGTATAAGTTATGGCCAACAGATAACCTTGTAAAGAACTGTGAATCTTTTGATAACTGTGATGCTGGACGTAACGATGCAGATGGTTTCGCAGCTAAGCTTACATGTGGTAACGGAAACAGATTCTACGGATGTATTTCACATAACAATATTGATGATGGATGGGATCTTTATGCTAAGTCAGTATCAGGTGAGATAGGTTTTGTAACTATTGAAAACTGTGTAGCTTACAACAACGGATGGCTTACAACAGATGATATTACAGATCCTAACTATGAATATGGTGAAGGTAACGGATTCAAGCTTGGTGGTGGTTACTTAAAGGGTGGACATGTTCTTAAGAACAGCATCACATTTGATAACCATGCTAAGGGAATCACAAGTAACAGTTGTCCTGATATTAAGATATATGATTGTACATCATACAACAATTCTATTAAGAATAGTGCTTACAATGTAGGTCTTAATACAAAGGATTCAAACAGAAAAGAATGGGTTGTTAAGGGATTAATTTCTTTAAACAATGATAAGAACACTAAACTTGATGATTTAATTCCTTTTGCTCTTCATAGCGAGGATAACTATATCTATAATGGAAGTGCTTCTTATAATAACTTAGGTGTTGAAGCAACTAAAGACTGGTTTGTAAATGTAGATACTTCAGTTCTTCCAACAAGAAATGAAGATGGTACAATCAATATGCATGGTCTTCTTGAGTTAAATGAGACAGCACCAGCTAACTCAGGTGCAAGACTTGATGTAACAAGTGCTGAGGCTAAATCAGTTAAGCCAAGTACAGTTGCGTCTGGTAAGGATGATAATAACAAGGGTGATACACCAACAGTTCCAACACAGCCAACAACACCAGAAACACCATCTACAGATGATAAAACAGATAATACTAATAATGGCAATGCTGATAGCAGCACAGGTGATGCAGCCACAGCTCCATCTACTGAATCAGGTGAAGGCGCAACAACAGGTGATACAGCACGTCCAGTAGTATATGCAGTATTAGCTATGATGGCAGCAGGACTTGTATTATCAGTAGTTGTATATGATAACAAGAAGAAAAGAGTTTAGTTAATCTTTTCAATTGAAGCAATAAGGTATTTTAATATGAGAAAGTAGTAAGCTTTGCAGTCAGCCGAATATAGGGTTGGCAGAAAAGTTAACAGGATTACAGTATGCAGATGGGGGTCTGTATACTGTGATATACGAGGGAAGTAGTGAAGAACTAAAGATAAACGTGAAAAAAGTTCAGGATAAACATCAAGTCGATGTTTATCCTGAACTTTTTATTTTATGTGTAGAAAAAAAGAAGAAACTATATTTAATTGCTGATAGTGTGTTCATTGATAATAGCCCGTATAGTGTTATAAAGATAAGGCTTTAATGTATCAATATCAGCAGGTTCTTTGTAGAGAATGGCGCTGTAGCACGTAGAACTTATAAGTTCTACTATCATAAAGAGCATTATTTCAGGTTCTTTAAGGTTGAGTCCGGATTCGGACAGCATATCGTAATATACATCTTTGAAGTTAAGATCATCATCAGCAACATTGGTTGTCAGAGCCTCTTTGAATATTCCCCAGGACAGATTCTTTGAAATGAAAGTAAGAAGAGTCTGGTTATCATTGAGAGCATTGATTATATGGTCTGCAATAAATACAATCTGATTAGTAAAGGAGATTGTAAAAGCAGCATTTTTAGCTGTTTCCTCATATATGTGCCTGTTAAGAGCAGTAGCAGCATTCTTGAAAAGCTTGCTTGCCTCATGAGAGATCAGCTTGTTTCTGATGTCATATTTATCTTTAAAGTAAAGGTAAAAGGTTCCTTTGGCTATTCCTGCTTTCTGTGATATCTCAGCAATAGATGTTTTTGATACCCCCTGTGTTGTAAAAAGTTTAAATGCTGTATCTAAAAGAGAAGTTCTTTTTTGTTGTTTATTACTTTCTAGTTTTCCCATACAAAAACCTCATTTCTTAAAGCTGTAACTATTTTAACACGAAAAAAATAAAAAATCTATAAAAAAGTGACCTGAAGTCATTTTTAATATTGACTATCAGTCATTTTGTGCTAGAATATCGTTTGTAAAGAAAATGACCATAAGTCATATTTGAGAGTTTTTATCAATATATTTATCTGTGAGAGCTGTTAAGGCTGATCACTAAGGTGGATAAATATATAAGAAGACGTCGCAGACGTAGAAATGAGGCGAATGTATGGAAAAGTTTGGAAAAGTAATTGTTAAGCTTAGAATCCCTATTCTGGTTCTAAGTATTCTGCTTCTTATTCCATCTGCAATTGGATATGTTAATACAAGAGTTAACTATGATATCCTGTATTATCTTCCAGATGAGATTGAGACTATGCAGGGACAGGACATTCTTATGAAGGATTTCAATAAGGGTGCCTATGCTATGGTGGTTGTCCAGGATATGGACACGAAGGCTGCCAATAAGCTTATCAAGAAGGTAGAGAATGTAGAACACGTTGCACAGGTTATTTCTTATACAGGAATAGTTGGTGAGGATGTTCCATCAGAAATGGTACCTTCAAAGTTCAGGAAGTATTTCGAGAATGACAGCACAGATACAACGTTATTTGCTATATTCTTCGATAATACAACTTCAAGTGATGACACTATGAATGCTATAACACAGATAAGAAAAGAAACAGAAGGTCAGGCATTCATAAGCGGTATGTCAGCAGTAGTTACAGATACAAAGAATCTTTCAGAGAAAGAAACTCCACTTTATGTACTTATAGCGGTAGTGCTTGTTTGTATCGTACTTGCTATATTTATGGATTCATTTCTTGTGCCAGTATTCTTTATGCTGAGTATAGGAATGGCAATTGTATACAACCTTGGTTCAAATATCCTTTTGGGAGAGGTTTCATACATAACCAAGGCACTTGCAGCGGTACTTCAGTTAGGTGTTACGCTGGATTATTCAATATTCCTATGGCACAGCTATAAGGAAATGAAGGCACAGTATCCAAATGACCATAAGGAAGCGATGGCAGTTGCCATTGGCAATACACTTACATCAGTTGTCGGATCTTCTATAACAACTGTTGCAGGTTTTATTGCACTTTGTTTTATGAGCTTCACACTTGGTCTTGACCTTGGTATTGTTATGGCAAAGGGCGTTATATTTGGTGTTATCGGATGTGTAACTATACTGCCATCTTTGATTCTTACATTTGACAGGGCATTAGAGAAGACAATGCATAGAGATGTTATGCCGGGCTTTGATAAGCTTGCTGCATTTATAGTAAATCATTCGTGGATATTTATTATTATCTTCCTTGCGTTGTTAGGACCTGCTATATATGGACAGAGCCATACATCAGTATATTATGATCTGTCTGATACGCTTCCAGAGGAGCTTGCATGCTCACAGGCTAACAAGAAGCTTGAAGAAAACTTTGATATGAATTCAATATATATGATACTTGCAGATACGAATATGTCTACAGATACAGCAAATGAAATGCTTGATAAGCTTAATGATGTAGACGGTGTACAGTTTGCACTCGGACTTGATACAGCACTTAAGTCAGGTATTCCTCAGGAATTCCTTCCATCTAAGATGGTATCAGAGCTTAAGGGTGAGGATTATCAGATAATGATGATTGCTACTGATTATAAGATAGCATCAGATGATATTAACAACCAGATTAATAAGGTAAATGATATTGTAAAGTCATACGATTCAAAGGCAATGGTTGTTGGTGAAGCTCCTTGTACTAAGGATCTTATAACTATAACAGATAAGGACTTTAAGACAGTCAGTGCAGTATCAATAGTAGCTATATTTGTTATTATACTGTTTGTACTTAAGTCAATATCACTTCCTGTTATACTTGTTGCAGCGATTGAGTTTGCTATATTTGTAAATATGGGTATTCCTTATTTTACACATACACAGATACCATTCATAGCATCCGTTGTTATCGGTACTATACAGCTTGGTGCAACAGTCGATTATGCAATTCTTATGACAACAAGATATAAGAAGGAAAGAAGCCAGGGACTTGCTAAGAAGGAAGCTATACAGACAGCACTTGCAGCATCAATACCATCTATTATCGTTAGTGCGCTTGGTTTCTTTGCAGCTACATTTGGCGTCGGCTGCATAGCATCAGTTGATATGATAGGTTCATTATGTACATTGATGGCACGAGGCGCGATTATAAGTATGTTTGTTGTTATATTCATACTTCCATCATTGTTCGTATTATGTGATAAGCTCATTATCAATACAAGCTTTGGTTTTAAGCCTAAGAAGAATCAGGATATGTAGCCAGATGGATGAATGAACGGGCAAAGATGTATATGTCGTAACAGATATAAGAATATATCAGGAAGTAAGAAAATGGAGGAATAGTTATGGTTAAGAAGACTTTATTCAAATATAGTTCAGTATTAATGAGTGTTGTTCTTATAGCATCAACGCTTACAGCCTGTGGAACAAACACAGCATATAATCAGGTATCAAGTGAGGTTGCAGTAAGCAGTGAGGCAGCTTCTAATACAGAAAGCATAATATCAAATGCTATTAAAAATGAGTTATCTGTATCAAACACAAGTACATTGAAGACAAATACGCGTGACGAAATGGTATATGTGTTTGGTAAGGCAGATGGAACACAGGATCATGTAACTGTAACAGAAAAGGTGACAGATGCTAACGGTGATACAACAACTAACCAGAGCAGCTCAAGTAAGAGTGCACCTGTATCTATGAAGGTTACTTATAAGTTAAACGGTGTAGAAACAAAGCCAGAGGATATGATTGGCAAAAGTGGTAAGGTTACTATCAGATATGATTACACTAACAATGAGAAGAAGACTATAAAAGTTAATGGAAAGTCACAGACAGCTTATGTTCCATTTACAATGATCACAGGAACTCTTCTTCCAACGGATAAATTCAGCAATGTAGAAGTTACTAACGGTAAGGTAAGCAAGGTTGGTGATAACATTATAGCACTTGGCATGACTATGCCAGGTTTAAAGGATACATTAAACCTTAAGTTTGATGGTGAAAGCCTTGATATGGATATTCCGGAATACTTTGAAATATCAGCAGATGTTAATGACTTTGAGCTTGATATGTCTATGTCAGTAGCAACTACAAGTGTACTCAACGATGTAGATGTAGATGACTTCTCTCTTGCAAAGCTTGAGGATAAGATGAATGAGCTTCAGTCAGCAGCAGACCAGCTTACAGATGGAACTGTTACTCTTCAGGATGGTACTCAGACACTTGCAGACAGCATCCCAGCACTTACAGATGGTGTTAACCAGCTAAATGATGGTGCAGGAACACTTAAGAATGGTATATACGCTTATACTGATGGTGCAACAGCACTGGCAGCAGGAGCAGGCCAGCTTAAGGATGGTATCACAGCTTATACTGATGGAGCATCTAAGCTTTCAGCAGGAGCAGACCAGCTTAAGGGTGGTCTTTCAACATATACAGCTGGAGTAGCACAGCTTGCAAAGGGTTCTGATACTCTTACAACAGGTATTGCAGCATATACAACAGGAGCATCTAAGCTTTCAGCAGGAGCAGGAACACTCAAAAAGGGTATTGAAGACTATACAGCTGGAGTAGCACAGCTTGCAGATGGTTCGACACAGCTTAAAGATGGTCTTTCAACATATACAGCTGGTGTAGCAGCTGCAGCATCAGGAACTGCGGATTTAAAGAGTGGTATAAATGCATACACAACAGGAGCTAAGAATCTTGGAAATGGTGCTGCCGCTTTGAAAAAGGGTATCAATGATTATACAGCTGGTGTAACGAAGGCAGCAGATGGAGCTTTACAGGTAAGTAATGGCGTTTCACAGTTAAAGAAGATGCTTACAGAAAAAATGGCTGCAGATCTTAAAAATAATATTACTGCTTATAAAACGAACCAGAATATTACAACTGATGTAGAAAATCTTACTAAAGCAGCTGTTCAGGCAGGTCTTAGTGATATAACAATAGCTGATGATCTTACTGTGCTTGCAAAGACTAGCGAAACTGAAAAGATAGAAGCTAAGATTACTGAAATGTATAATAAATATCTTATAGCATATACTAATAGTGTAGTGAATAATGGTGCAGGCAGTCAGCTGACAGGCTTATATGCAAGCCAGTTAGGACTTTTAGTCAAGGCTTCCGGTAATCAGGGAGCAGCAAGTGCGCTTTCACAGGTGGCAACACAGCTTGCAGCAAGTACAGGTTCCCTAGAGACACTTGAAAAAGGAGCAGAAGATGTAAGTAATGGACTTAACACTCTTAATTCCATGAATAAAACACTTAATGATGGTGCAGCACAGCTTAATGATGGCTTAGTAGAATTAAATAAGAATAATGATGCTTTGAATAATGGTATTGTAAGTCTTGATACAGGCGTATCAACTCTTAATAGCAGTAATGAAAAGTTAAATACAGGAGCTTCTCAGTTACAGGCAGGTGTGGTTAAGCTTAATGAAAACAGTAAAGCACTTAATGATGGTGTTGCCCAGATAGATACAGGACTTACAGAACTTAATGGTAATAACAAAGCACTTAATGACGGTGCAGCCCAGATAAATGGGGGACTTGTACAGCTTAATGCTAACAATGATACAATCAATGGTGGTATAGACCAGATAGATAGCGGTCTTATAACACTTAATGCAAACAACAGCACACTTAATGGAGGTATTGCCCAGTTGTACAACGGCTTCGCAACACTTAATGCAAACAATCCAGCTTTAAGAGATGGTTCATCACAGCTTGCCGATGGTACATCAACACTTAAGTCATCATCAGCAACCTTAGCAGATGGTGTTACACAGCTTAATGATGGTGCTATAACCCTTAAGGATGGAATGGCTGAATTCAACGCCTCTGGTATAAAGGCTATAACAAGTCTGGTAGGAAATGATGCTGATACAGCAGTAGATACAATCAAGGAGGTTATAAAGCTTGGTAAGAATTATAATTCATTCCTTGATAAGAAGGATGGAAAGGAAAGCTCAGTAACCTTTATATATAAGACTGCTGAGTTAACTAAATAATAATGCTTACTTTTCCAAAACTCTCATATATATAATTGCCGGCCAGGCCGGCGGAAAGATTAACAATCTTTCAAAAAGGGGATATCGCATTAAGAAAATTAGTGCGGTGTCCCCTTTTTTATTATTAGTCACGTACCCAAACCATCATTTCACCAGTATGTCTGTTATCCCATGCATAATAAGGTATCCAGAGTAAATCTTTATCTTCATATTCAAGATTGGTATTGTCAATATATAAATCATCACTATCGGATTCTTTTATCTTACGTCCAGTAGCGGATATCGTTACTATTCCACCGAGCATATCAGGTCGGTATTCTTCCTTGAATTGTGTTGAAGCAGGCATTTCAATTTCGTGGAGATTATTTCCATTATCCTCTTCTTCAAGACAATAAACTACAGGTCCACGCATGACAGTTATTTTTCCAATGTTCTCACGCACTTTAGGATTGGAACGTACAACACGTGCTGTAATGTCCATATTAAATTCAACAGTATGTGTATTGTTCCAGTTTGCCTCTATGTAAGCATAACCATCATTTAATGTATAATCAGCTGGTTTACCATCAACATTTATAGTATAGTTATGGCACCATGATGGAATGTGTAGTGCAAGCTTCCATATATCATTTCTTGTACTGTCTATATTAAGCTTTATATTACCATCCCATGGATAATTGCTGTGCATGCTTATTTTAGTAGTGTTATCAAATACATTTGCCTGATTGCCTATATACAGATTAACATACAGACTGTTGGAATTCTCTGTATAAATATATGAACCAAGTGATTCAACAAGTCTTGCAAGGTTAGGAGGGCAGCAGGCACAGGAAAACCATGTCTGTCTTTTAACCTTGACATGTCTGAAAGCCTGAATCTTTTCATTCTTTTCTGGATACACCTCCAAAGGATTAACATAGAAGAAGCTCTTGCCATCAAGTGACATGCCGCTTATTGTTCCATTGTATAAAAGTTTCTCCATTACATCGGCATATTCACCCTTTTGTTCCATTTTAAGCATACGGAGTGCAAAGAACACCATAGCTACAGATGCACATGTTTCACCATAAACAAGGTCATTAGGAAGGTCATAATCTATGGTAAATGATTCACCATATGATGAGGAACCAAGAGCACCGGTTATAAACATTTTTTTGTGAACTATATTATCCCATAATTTCTTACAGGTTGTATACAATTCTTCATCGTCAGAAGCTCTTGCAACATCAGCAATGCCTGAATACAGATAAACGGCTCTTACAGCATGTCCAACAGCCTCACCTCTGCCACGTACCGGCTTACCTGCCTGGTAATAATCGAATTTAAAGTAGCTGTCCTTCCATTTCCAGATGTTATTATATTTCTTAATTTCACCATCAAAATAACATGGCTGTTTTCCGCGTTCATTTATAAAATATGCCGCGAGATTTAAGTGCTTTTCATCATGTGTAATGTTATACAGGCGCATAAGAGCCATTTCGATTATTTCGTGTCCTGGGTAAGCGTGAAGCTTATCATCCTCTGGTCCAAAGATGGAATCTATGTAGTCAACAAATCTTATCATGGCATCAAGAAGCTTACGCTTTCCGGTTATCTCATAGTAAGCAACAGCCGCTTCAAGCATATGGCCGGCGCAATATAATTCATGATTTCCCATAATATTAGTCCATCTTTTATCAAGACCATTGATAGTGTAATATGTGCCAATATAACCATTTGCCTGTTGTGTACTTACTATAAGATCGATTGCTTCATCAATCTGTTTCTCAAGGCTGCTATCAGGGTGCCACTTTAGTGAGTATGCAGCAGCCTCTATCCATTTATATAAATCACTGTCCTGAAATACCTTCCCATGGAATTCACCATGGGATATCCCAGCTGCTATTTTGAAATTTTGAATACAGTGGCTAGGTTCTATATCTGGAATAGCATCATTTAAAGCATTCCATTGGTATGGAAGCATCTGGGTACGTGTTGTTTCCATAATAGGACTAAAGAAACCATCGTTAACCTTGACATCTTTTACAGATTGTGTGTAAAAATCTTTGTTCATAATAAGAACCTCCTTTATTATTAATATGAATTATTGTAAAATAATGTTGATTAATTAGGTGAATAGTAGTTTTTATTACTTATATATATTATATTAATGAGTAAAGCTTGATATCAACTGATAAAACTTATATATGGTGAAAAAAACTTAGATATATAAAGAAGCATAAAATATGTTTTAAATAAGCTTTATATTGAAATATAAACTTAGATATGAAATAGGAGGATAGGACTAACAAAATGAAATATATAGTTTTTTCACAGAATGAGCCACTAACATATTTATCTTGTGGACAGCTGGTACGTGACAGAAATTTTCTGCATCCAAGAAGATGTATAGATTCATATGTACTTATTGTAGTTGTAAGGGGAAGTCTTTATATAGTACAGGATAATACAAAGTATGTAGTTTCAGAGAATCAATATATAATATTAAGAAGCAATACTCTTCATTATGGTTACAATAGTTCAACAGAATATCTTCAATATTATTGGACACATTTTTATGTACCAGAAGGATCATATGTCTGTGATGATGACATGAAAACTTTTGAACATGAAGCTGATGATAATTATATATTACCTGAGTATGGAGATTTAAAATATAGTAAAAGAGTACAGCTTCTGTTTTCACAGCTGTTGGATGAATCATTCAGAAAATCACAGGTTAAGAGTAAGTTTATGGATTACTTTCTAACATGTCTTTTAATGGAGTTATCAGGTGAATTCAAAGAACAGGAGAATAAAGATATATCAGAAGAAATAAGTAATATTAAAAAATGGATTCACAATAACTATAATCAATCTATTACAGTTGCTAAGATTGCAGAATTGTTTCATTATAATCCAGATTACCTGTCAAATATGTTTAAAAAGACAGCCCACATTTCACTAAAGAGATATATTAATGAAGTAAGAATAAATGAAGCTAAGAATATTCTGATATCTACAGAATATTCACTTAAAGAGATAGCATTTCAGTGTGCTTTTAATGATGAAAAATATTTTCTTAAGGTGTTTAAGAAGATAGAGGGAGTATCACCAACAGAATATAAAAAAGCATTTTTTAAGAAAAAGAATGTTTAGAAGCTTTTGAAATATTCTTCCAGTCTTGTAAATGTCTTGGTAAGTGCAATGGCTTCACTTTCGCTTAAGTCTTCTGTGATGTAGTTAATCATATCTTTGTGGAACTTTTTGTGATGATTATATGCAGCAATCCCTTTATCAGTAAGTGATGCATATACAATACGGCGGTCTTTTTCGCCACGTGTTCTGATAACGTATCCTTTTTTAACAAGTCCGTTAATGCCAACTGTAAGCGTACCCATAGTAACACCAAGAGCCTTGGATATAGTACCCATGGTTCCAGGCTCACCTATTCCGATAGCTTCTATAATGTGCATATCGGTCACGGAAATATCCTTGAATTCATCTGTAATTAAAGCTTTTTCCTCTATATTCATAATATCGTTAAACAACGTAACAAGTATAGAGTTTAATGATTCGTAAATGTCCATAAAAGCACTCACCTTCATATAAAATTAACGTAAAAAACTAATTACATTATATATTACAATAAGGGGTAATGCAACAAAATACTACACCTCTTTGAACCATTTTAAACCACTTTTAGTTTCTAATGGTTATAAAATAAGGTGTAGTATTTTGGTATAAATTATGACATAACAGCTTAAGCTATCAATTAATTATTCATTCAATTATCTATTGATTTTTTTAGCTTTTACAGCAAAGGTATAAAGTGTTGCGCTGCTGCAAAGAACTATAAGTAGTGTAAGCCAGAGTGCAATATTACTGCTATCAGCTGTCTTAGGTGTTTCCAGCTTATTGTTTGTAAGCTTCTGTTTCGTTATAAGATATGTTGAGCAGTGATCCTGTTCTACTGTCATATAACCATCATTATCGACGACTGCAGACATCATGCTGATTATTGTTCCATCATCTAAGAGCTGGCTGTAATAAAGTGTCTGGCCAGCATAGGCTTTTCCAACATTTAACTTAATGCTTGCTTTTGCAGGAAGTGCACCAGAATAATTGTATACTATCTTAGATACAAATATATCATCTGTTACAGCTGCCGGCATATTTCCAGCTTCTTTTATATCAGAAGTAATTGCTGTTGAAAAGTCATAGATTGCAACCTGTGATACTTCTGACATAGTTCCTTTGGCAAATGTAAATGTAACATCATTGTTAGACTTGATAATAACATCATTTGCTTTGTTATCTTCTATAATCTTTCGGATTTCATCAACCTTGATTGTTGTGCTGCCGTCGGATACATCTACTATTGTATTATTGGAATCCTGGTCTGGAGCTGATGGCTTCTCATCGCCTGGTTTCTCAGTTGGTTTCTCGGTTGGTTTTTCAGTTGGCTTTTCGGATGGCTTTTCAGATGGGTTGTCTGTTGTACTGTCACCGGCTGATTTAGCTGTAAATGTAAGCTTGTCTGCTATACATTCAACATTATAAAGACTTTCTATCTCTGTTCCGTCATACTTGTATCCGTCTGGAAGATTATCACTTCCCCATACAGGATTATATGTTGTCACAGGATTGCTATAATCAATAAGCCATATTTCATCATTGCTTCGTTCATCTACACCAAGCTTTTCAAGAAGCTTACATATTTTATAAAATGATTCTCCGTTTTCATATGCATATGCAGATACATATTTTTCACTGGTAGCTGTATTTATTATAACCTGGCTTGTTCCACCACTTCCGCCATCTGATTCATAATATGAAATAGGATTGTCTAATGTGGTTTTAGTATATCCAGCAGGGATATTATCATATTCACCTATCTTGTCAGCATAATATACGTCACCCAGAGCGTTCTTTGTGGTAAGCTTGTATATTGTATAAGTTACTTTCCCAGATTCAACATGTGTCAGTTCCTTAATATAATATAATGAAGTATTATCTGCCTCGTTCTTATATACTGTATTAGTTGTATATGGGTCGTACTCATAATACCTGGCATATAAGCTTGATATTTGCAGTGGATGTGAAATATTATAAGTTACATATTCCTTTAATGTTCCATTATCTCTGATTGGTTTATCAGTAAGATTATCGCTTGTATACACTACTGCCTTTGAACCGGAATATATGGTGACGTTACAGGTGTCTGCAACTGAAAGTACGGAATTAGTACCTTCGGCAAAGAAGGCTACACCATAATCATTTGCCCTGTCAGCATTAATAACTAAGGAACCATTACCACATATATTGATGGAACCGCCCCAGGCATCACCATATGAACCTATACTTCCGATTTCATTATCACCAATAAGGTTAATCTTGAAATCATCACCCATCATATTAGTAGCTATTCCAGCAGTCTTGTTTTTATAATTATTTAATGTAAGCGTATTGGTTTGTCTGTCATAAGACATTCCATCGATGGAATTAGTTCCTTTTGAAGAAAATATAGTAGTACTATCTTCTCCAGTTCTGACATTAATATAAGCATAAGCCCAATCGCCAGTATCACATGGTCCGTTGGCAGCTTTTACCGGTGGTGCGGCATATAAAACTGCGGATGATACTGCGAGTACGACTGCTCCAGCTAATGCGGCGATTTTTTTGATATGACATTTTTTGTTTTTCACCATAAATCATTCCTCCTGTTTCTTGATAATAATTCTCATGTATTTATTTGTTTATTTCTGTGCAAAATCTGTGCAAAAATCTGTATTTCACACAAAGCTCCCAGAATTAAAAGAGCGTATAATATTACGTACATATCAGCTGTATATGTTGTTAATACTATATATAACATTATCAAAAAAGTATATAAGGGAAGTCCGCCAATATGCTAAAACAGCGTGGCGGAGTTCCGCCACGCTGCCTAAAACTGAAAAACAGATGATATAAAGACATATAAATATTAAAAGAATTATTTGTTATAAAGATTAACCAGTCCAACTCGTGATTTAATACCGGTTTTTTCATAAATAGCTGAAATATATCGTTCAAGGGTACGCCTTGATACGTGCATATGTTCTGAAATAGTCTGGATATTATCTTCAGTAGTAACCAGGTAGTTAAATACTTCATTTTCTCTTTCAGTAAAAGAGTATTTTTCTGCTAATATTTGCAGCTTGTCATGTTCATTTGCAGCTTCATCTGTACGCATAGTAAACTGTTGTATAAAATAATATTTTTCAAATGTATATACAACTGAAATAATACTTACCAGAACAAATAAAACAAGTATAAGAATAATCTTTAAAAGATTATTATCAGATGAAAGCAGCTGTAAAACAAAGCCGGCAATAACAGCAGCTGTAATATTGTTAACAGCACGTCCCATTCCTGCCCAAAGCTCAGGAATTCGGACATACCAGGAAAGCTCCATGAATTCTGATGTAAAGAAAACAGCAAAAAATCCAGCGGACAGATAGAAAACAATAAGTACAGCTGTAAAAGGCTTGGAAAATTCAAGCAGCACAATACACATGGTTGAAAGAATCATTATGCAGTACATTATGATTCCGGTATATTTTCTATTGTTAATGTCGAATATAAAGCCGGCAGCAAGGCCACTGAGAGGCAGCAGAATTCTGGCACCCTGCCCTATATCAATGCTTCCATCAGAATGGATAAGCGTTACTGCACTATCAAGAGTGCTGAATAAGCATGCCATCAGCATTACAAGGGCTACAATACTAATAAATAAAGGAATGTAATGTTTATTTTCCTTTATTATATTTTTATCTGTTTTTTTATCTCTATTTTTATCTCTATTTTTATCTACATTATTATCTGTATATTTTTTAATCATATTGTCAGTAGTGTATTCGCTAGTGATATACAAGCTATACCGGTTAAGAATATGTTCATTCCATATTAACAAGATAAAAAGCATCACTATAGATGCTGACAATATAACAAGCTGTATGATCTTTATATGAATAGCATTATGGTTTATAAACTGAAGCAGGATGCCAAAAAAATATGAGATTCCGACAGTTTTTGCCAAATGACGGTTTTTAATCATACATGCAGATACATAGTATACATTACTTCCAACAAGACCAAGAAGTATAAAAAGAATAATTCCTGCGTGAAATATATATTCAAATGACTTACTGCATGTAATGAGTATTGTAAAAAAAACAGAGAGCAAGGCTGCTAAAATCATCAGAATGTTTTGAAGCCTCCTGCTTAAGAAATGTTTAAGCAGAGGATATAATAAAAAACCTGCTGTACTGACACCAAGTACATAATTCTGTGAAAGAGTGGCTTTTTGTTCTGATACAAGAAGAGAAAGCCCATTTACAAACATATATTCAATACTTAAAAAAATAAATGTAAATAATCCCATTAAAACAATAGCATAGATATGTGGCAGACTGGTTAATGTTTTAATTCCGCCACATTTTACAGTGTTCTGTTGAGGTGAATTCATATAATAAATCCTCCATTCTTGCGCTGTTTCTCAGCGCATCTCAAGTTTGTGCGAAGCACAAATCTTGCGTGTGAAAAATCTTATTTTTCACACTAATCCCTATATATGATGATAATTGTGTGGATTGCAAAGCAATCAACGAATTCATATGTGTTATAAAATTATATATTTGAAAGTGGATTAAGTCAATGACGGTTATAGGAAGGTAAGATTGTCAGTCATAGGGAGACTGAATTGTAAAAATATATCAGCGAATGCAAAGGCACTTCTTGATGCAGGAAATGCACTTAAGGAGGTTGCTGATAAGACAAATGGAACAATGGATAAGGTGAGAACGGCTGTAACAATGATTGTTGATAATTCAAGCGATCAGGCCTCAGATACACTTGAAAAGCTGAGCGTAATTAACGGTGATGTTAAACGTATAATAAATGATGTTAAGGAACGGACTATCAGGACTAACAATTCAGTACAGAAAATACAGGATTCTAAAAAGGCGGTTGAACTTATAAAGCAGATGCAGGCTAAAAATACAGTTTGCATTTTTATTGGCTGCGTAGTATCATTTAATGGAGTATTATTTTTTGGACAGAGCAATAAATATAGTTTATTGTTAATGCATATAAAATATTACTTATATCAGGTTAAAAAGTTTAATGATAGATGGAGGCACATATGAAGTTCATAGCAATTGGCGAATTGATGTTAAGATTATCACCACCGAACTATGAGAAGATAGTTACAACTCACAATTTCATCGTTAATTATGGTGGGGCAGAGGCGAATGTAGCAGTTTCCTTAGCTAACCTTGGTGTTGATTCAACATTTTTTACTGTATTACCGAATACAGATCTGGGTAAGTCTTGTATTAACTACCTTAAGGCTAATGATGTACATACTAAGCATATTATTAAGGCTGACGGGAGAATGGGACTTTACTATCTTGAGGAAGGTGTTTCAGTAAGACCTTCACAGGTAATATATGATAGAGGAAGTTCAGCATTTGCTGAATATGATTATAAGGATGTAGATTTTGAGAACATCTTAAAGGATTATGACTGGTTACATTTAAGTGGCATCACACCAGCTCTTTCATATAACTGCCGTCGTCTTATAGATAAGGCTATCAAGGCAGCTAAGAAGCTTGGACTTACAGTAAGCTTTGACCCTAACTTCAGAAGTACATTATGGTCTTTTGAAACTGCAAGGGATGTACTCAGCAGATATCTTCCATATGTAGATGTACTTATAGGTATTGAGCCTATCCATGTATACAATGCAGATGGTACAGATGTTAAGGACGGCCTTACTATGGATCCATCATTTGAGGATATGGACAGAGTATTCAAGGCTATTGATGAGCAGTACCATATGAAAGCAATTGCAAGAACAGTACGTTATGTTCATTCAGGAAGTAATAACTCTCTTAAGGCTTTCTACTATGCTGACGGAAAGACTTACGAAAGCAAGACACTCAACTTTGAGATTGTTGACCGTGTTGGAGGTGGAGATGCATTCTCTTCTGGTCTTATCTATGCTCTTATGCAGAATGACTGGAAGCATGAGGATATTGTCAACTTTGCAGTTGCATCTTCAGTAATGAAGCACGCTATACGTGGCGATACTAACATCACAAGCGTAGATCAGATAAAGAGACTTATGAATAACGCTTCATTTGATGTACAAAGATAATGAGAGTAAGTCGTTAGTCATATAGGAGGAAGGTCTAAGGAAAATCCGTATTTACATAATGATTTTCCCTAGACCTTTTCATATGAGGCTGATAACAGAAAGATTATAGTTAATTTACCGGAGGATATATGAAAAAGATAAAAGAACTTATGCCGGAGGCATATGATTTTAATGGAAAGCTTTCATTAAAACAGGCGATACCACTTGGACTTCAGCACGTTATGGCGATGTTTGTAGGAAATCTTACACCGTTGCTTATTATCACAGGAGCATGTGGTATTGGTGCAGGAAGCGAGTATGCATCCATTCAGGTTGCACTTTTACAGAATGCTATGATCATAGCTGGTATTGTAACGCTTATACAGTTATTTTCAGTAGGACCTGTTGGAGGAAAGGTGCCTATTATTATGGGTACAAGCTCTGGATTCATCGGAGTGTTCAGCAGTGTAACAAAGGTTATGGGTGGCGGAATATTAGCCTATGGTGCTATTATGGGAGCCTCCATTATAGGTGGACTTTTTGAAACTGTACTTGGTGCATTTATTAAACCTTTAAGAAGATTTTTCCCATCAGTTGTAACAGGAACGGTTGTGCTTTCTATTGGATTGTCACTTATTTCAGTTGGTATCAATTCATTCGGTGGTGGAAATGGAGCTAAGGACTTTGGCTCATTAGAGAATCTGTTTCTGGCGTTTGTTGTGCTTGTTGTTATATTATTCGTTAAGCACTGGACAAAGGGATATCTTAGTTCATCATCTATACTGATTGGAATTATTGTTGGTTATATTGTAGCAGCTATTATGGGCTGTGTGCTTCCACATACAGCAGTTAATGCTGAGGGAGTTGAATATACTAAGTCATGGGTACTTAACTGGAATAAGGTTGCAGAAGCTAAGTGGATTGCGATTCCTAAGTTCATGCCAGTTAAGCCAGTGTTTGACTTAAGAGCAATACTTCCTGTGCTTGTTATGTTTGTTGTAACAGCAGTAGAAACTGTTGGAGATATATCAGGTGTTATGGTCGGTGGAGTAGGAAGAGAAGCGACAGATAAAGAACTTTCAGGCGGAGTTATGTGTGATGGTTTAGGTTCATCGCTTGCAGCACTTTTCGGTGTGCTTCCTAATACATCATTCAGCCAGAATGTTGGCCTTGTTGCAATGACTAAGGTTGTTAACAGAATTGCACTTGCATCTGGTGCTGTATTCCTTATATTATGTGGTCTTATTCCTAAGCTTGGAGCATTAATATCAATCATGCCACAGTCAGTACTTGGTGGTGCGGCAGTTATGATGTTCTCATCAATTATTGTAAGTGGTATCCAGCTTATCACTAAGGAGCCGCTTGATGCAAGAAGGCTTTCTATTGTATCGGTTGCACTTGGTGTAGGCTATGGTATGGGTGTAAGCCCTGCAATCCTTGCACATACACCACAGGCAGTACAGCTTATGTTTGGTGAGTCTGGTATTGTTCCAGCAGCATTTGTAGCAATATTACTTAACATAATTCTTCCTAAGGATAAAGCTGAGGAAACGGTTAAAGAAGTTGTTTCAGAAGAAGCGGCAACAATAAAAGAAAAGGCTGTAACTAAATAAAGTACAGCAATTAGCGAAGATACCGGGAAAGACGAATAAGGTCGTTTCCAGTATCAATATCATATAATTCATATTCATCCTGTGCAGGAACTAAAATAACCTGCGCAGGATATTTTTTTGCAATAAAACCGCCACCCTTGCCTTGTGGAAGATTCATCAGTTCATCATAATATCTGGCTGGGAATATTACAGGAGAACCAGGAGTTCCATTAAAAGCAAGACGGCATATCTTACTATTATTATTGAAATAATTATTATTGGCATTGCTGGATTTATCTGTGCTGTTACAAGCAAAATAACTGCTGTTGTAGTAAATAAATAAAAGGCACAGCAGCTGAAGGCTTGTCTTAGTGATAAGCGGCTGGTCTGATGGAAGAAATAATATCCCTTGGGTGCAGCAGCTTTTGTGTCTGTGGGTTTCCTTTAGAATATGTGAAACACCAAGACGTACCATATCATTTCTGTAAGGCATATTGTGTTTAATGCAATGTATATGTTCCCGTTCACATATCTGTACAAGCTCATCATGACGGGTTACGGCAAGAGTTTTACCAAAGCTTACAAAGTGGCTTATATTTATCGCATTTTCAAAGAGAGTGTTGTTGTTGAAGGAGGCTAAAAGCTTGTTGGTACCGAATCTTTTTGACATACCGGATGCCATAATAATGCACGAAATAGAGCTGAATATATTATCAATATCGATTAAAAGTACATCAGCTCTGCTTTTAATACTGTCAAGAAATTCTGTGGATTGTTTTCTGATGACAGCTAATACGCGTGAGTTATCAAGAAGACTTTTAATGTTCTCCTGAAAAGGGATACAGGAGCTTTCCAGATAACCAAGCTCATCAATAACAAATACACTATCAGCAGAGGTCATAAGATGCTTCATAATGGCAGGGCAGGCGCAGTTAATAAAGCCATCCTCTACAATGGTCATATTGTTGCCTTTTTTAGGGGAAACAGGAGTGAGTGTACGTGGTATTCCAATAACATATTCCTTTCCGTCATCTATAAGATTAGATTTAATAACAACTTCTGGTGTGTCCGTTCTGCGGCTTAGCAGATAATTGAAAAAATCAGACACATCCATAGCTTTTTCAATCTTGTTTACAATGTTGTTTAACAGATATGATTTGCCACTTCCCCGGTCTCCCGTAATAAAAAGATGTTTTTTATCTGACATCTTAAAAAATGTAATTACAGCCAAAGCATCTAAATAACAATTATCCATAGAATAAGTCACCTCGTTTCACTAAATGATTTTATAACGTACGTGTGTCTGGTGTGAATAAACATTTATACGCAGTATAGGTAGAGGTCTATAATGCCACAACTACACGGTGTGTTTTATGGTGGATATCAGTACATTCAATGACATTAATATTATCATATATAAGAGACATCTTTTCATTAATAATATCAAGAGAGTCGGTATGTGTATTAATGGTACTAAGGATTGACCCAGATTTCATAAGAAATATATTATCGCAGTATTCCAAAGCAAGCTCGGGACTGTGAATGCACGTGAGGGCACATCTGCCATCAGAGACGATATTTCTTATGTGCTGCATAAGCAGATGACGGTTAGAAAAATCAAGTGCACTATCTGGTTCATCAAGGAGAAGCAGAGGTGAAGCCTCTATTATGGTGCGTGCAAGAATACATAACTGTTTCTGTCCTTCGCTTAAAGCTAAGAAGTCTGCTTCGTATAAACCCTTAAGTCCAACCATATCAATAGCTTTATCGGCACGTTTTATCATATCTGTGGTGTAGCCTCCAAGTATGTGCATATGAGGATTGAAGCCAAGCAGACATACCTCCCTGACGGTCATGCTTATGGTAAGATTGTTTCTTTGGGGAATGTAGCTTATCAGCTGGGCCTTTTTTTTAACAGAGAGGTTTTCAAGCAGGTGTTCATTAAGCTGACATTGTCCGTTGTGTCTTATAAGTCCCATGATGGCCTTAATAAGAGAGGTTTTACCACAGCCGTTATTGCCTATAACAGCATTAAGCTGTCCTGGCTTTAGGTCAAAGCTTACGTTATCAACTGCACAGTTGCTGCCATAATAAACTGATATTCCGGCTGCGGAAAATGTAGTATTGAATAAATCAGACATCATAACCCCTCCTTTTTATTAGCCCTGATGAGCAGAATTATAAGCAGCGGAGCGCCCAGAAGTGAAGTAAATATACTGACTGGCAGCTCTGATGTGGATACACTTCTTGCCAGTATATCGGCAAGTGTCAGTAAAATAGCCCCTGTTAAGCCGCTTGTTATATATGTGAATATGTCATTACGCTTTGTAAGCAGTCTGGCAATATGAGGTGCGATAAGTCCGATAAAGCTTATAAGCCCTGTAACACATATTATTGATGATACTACTAATGTAGCAAGCATTAGTATGATAAAACGCAGAATTGTCACATTTACACCTAGCGATACAGCTTCCTCTTCGCTTGTAGAGAGAATGAGAACCTGTCTGTATAACATAGCCATTATAATAAAGCCGGCAAGTGTCGTGAAGAACGGAATAGCAAGGCTGTCCCTTGAAATACCATTAAGGCTTCCCATAATCCAGTATTCGATTGAAGCAAGCTGTTTTTCAGGATCTGCGGCAAGCTTTAGAAACATAAGTATAGTCTGTGCCACAGAATGAATAGCTATACCAGCAAGCACGATAGTATAACTGTTTCTGCCAGGGACAAGATAGGCTGTGAGCAGAGTTATTATGAGGGCTGTTACAGCTCCGATAAATGCAGATATGGAGATGACTGGAACAGAAGCTGAAACTGCAACTATTGCAAGAGCAGCACCGGCACTTGCACCGGAGGAAACGCCAACGATATCGGGAGAAGCCAGAGGGTTTTTAAATATAAGCTGATATATATAACCTGATATTGAAAGCCCAAAACCACCTATAACACCCATAAGGGCGCGGGGAAGCCTGAGCCTTTTAAAGACCATAATAGACATAGTATCACCAGACAGTAAGCTCTTTAATGTGAGTGGATACTGTCCGGTAATGACAGACCATACAAGTACTACTATAAGAAGCAGTACCTGTATGACTGATAAAAGTATAATTTTGTTCCGGTAATTATAAGTATTTTTGAACATAAATCATCCTTATTTAGCAGGTGTGAATCCATAAAAGCTTTCATAGAATTTAGTTACACATTCTTCATAGAAATCCTTAGTAACCTTTTCTGGATGAAGAACAGAGGCAATATATATGCTTCCTAAGAAGCTTGCTGGTACAGGTGAATCCCAGGCTTCTATATCACCAGGCAGCTTTACAACCTTTTTATTCTTAATGGCATTGCAGTCTGCAAGATTAGCATCATTTAGAACGTCATCTACTGAGTAAGTTGCATCGGCAGCTATTATAATGTAATCAGGGTTCCAGGTAAGAATCTGTTCGTATGAAACATTGGCCCAGTAAGTATCTGTAAGCTCAGAGGCTGCATTCTTTCCACCTGCATTGCTAAGTAATGTGTTCTGATACATCTTGCTTCCTGCTGTTGAAAGAACAGAGCTGTTGCCTGCAAGATATACTAAAGGAGTGCTCTCACCTGCAAGCTTGGCTTTGTTATCAGCTAAAAATGTATCAATGGAATTGTTAAGTGCATCAGAGCGTCCAATTGTGTTAGTTATTTTACCAACAAGTGTGATACATTCCTTAAGGAGAGTTTCATCCTCAGGATTTACAACAACAGCCTTGATACCAAGACCTTCAAGTGTATCTGCAGCTTTTTTTAACTTCATAGGAAGGAATACAACATCAGGTGCTGCTGCAACGCAGGCTTCTGTGTTGAATTCTTTGGCTGTTCCCATATTAGGGAGACTTATGATAGATGGAGCTGCAAGCTTATAGATATTTCTTGTATTAGCCTTAGCTTCGATTCCTACAAGCTTGTCCTTTAATCCAAGTGCAAGGAGAAGACTTGTGGAGATATAGTAAGATGAAGCAATCTTTTCAGGTGCTTTTTCAAAGGTTACTGTTCGTCCAGCCTGGTCGGTAACAGTAAGAGGGTAGCTTGTGCTTATCTCGTTGAATTGGGACATTACATCAAAGGCTGATGTTGAAGCAGCCTGTGTAGTACTGTCATTTGCGGCAGAACTGCCACATGCTACAGTTGATATAAGCATGAGCACTGCCAGAACTAAAGCGGTTAATCTTTTAAATTTTTTCATAAATATCCTCATTTCTACTTTTTTGGCACACTAATTTATGTTGATCAGAATATATCTGATAGTAATAGTTAAAAGATATGTGCGAATGAATTTTATCAGATTGACAAGGCTTTTACAAGTCAGTATAGTTATATTATGATGATACCAGGGAGAATTGTGGGAGTGCGTAGCACGTAACAATTAGTAGGTATCAAAGTCGGGGGCTTTTGACCTCGGCATCAGTATGATTAAAATGAGGAGTTTTTATGCTTAATATACAGAATTATAAGAAAGTAGAAAGTATTGAAGAGGCCTACGAGCTTAACCAGAAGAAGGCTAACAGAATTGTCGGCGGCATGATGTGGATGCGTATGGGTGATAACAGGATCAATACCGCGATTGACATGTCAGGACTAGGACTCGATAAGATTGAAGAGTCAGATGAAGAATTTAAGATTGGATGTATGACATCATTAAGACAGTTAGAAACCCATAAAGGTTTTAATGAATATACGAATGGCTGCGCCAAAGAAGCACTAAGGCATATTGTTGGCGTGCAGTTTAGAAATCTTGCAACAGTTGGTGGAAGCATATATGGAAGATATGGATTTTCGGATGTTCTTACATTATTAATTGGACTTGATTCATACGTTGAATTACATAAGGGTGGAATAGTTTCCCTAAAGAATTATGCGGCTCAAAGCTATGACAGGGATATTATTGTAAGCATTATAGTTAAGAAAAAGCCAGTCAAGATGTTTTATGAGGCAGTAAGAATAACAGAAACAGACCTTCCGGTTCTTACCTGTGCCGCTGTAAGTTTTATCGGTTTGGGTGAATATAATCTGTGTATAGGTGCAAGACCGGGAAGAGCTGTTGTTGTAGAAGATAAGGAAGGAATTCTTAAGGGCGGAGTAAATGATGAGACTATAGAGAGCTTCGCCAGATATGTAAGGGAAAATGTTTCTACAGAGAGTAATATGCGTGGAAGTGCTGAATACAGAAGCCATCTGGCAGAAGAACTTACTAAGAGAGCATTAAGAGCTGTAAATAATTAATAATTAGTTATTGATTATTAATAGCTGCGGTATTATTTATATAGCAATGTTAATGTATAGATTTGTTTATATATCGATTGATTAGTGTATGGATTGGAGAATATATGTTAGTAGATATTAAGTTAAATGGAAAGTCGGTCAAAGCAGATGTTGCCTGCGATATGACTCTTTATGATTTCGTCAGGGAGCATGGCTGTTATAGTGTAAAATGTGGCTGTGAAACTTCTAACTGCGGACTGTGTACAGTATTTCTGAATGATAAACCCGTACTTTCGTGTTCGGTTCTTGCTGTAAGAGCAGATAAATGCAGCGTTACAACGCTTGAAGGTTTACAGGAGGAGGCCGCAGAATTCGTTACATTTATAGCTGACCAGGGAGCAGAGCAGTGTGGCTTCTGTAATCCGGGCTTTGTTATGAATGCTATTGCACTCTTTAGGGAGAATCCTTATCCTGATGAAGATGAGATAAAGGAGTTTCTTTCAGGAAATCTGTGCAGATGTTCAGGGTATGAAGGCCAGTTAAGAGGAATTCTGGATTACCTCAGGGTAAAAAAGGCTAAGGAAGCCAGTGTGGAAAATAAAGAAAATATAGCAGAGGAGGTGAAGTAATGAAGTCGGTTAATAAAGCGGTAAGAAAAAAGGATGCAATGGAGCTGCTTCTTGGAAAGCCGGTATATACAGATGATATTGCACCAAAGGATTGTCTTGTTGTAAAACTTCTGCGTTCACCATATGCCAATGCGTATGTTAAGAGCATTAATACAGATATTGCAATGAAGGTACCCGGAATAGAGGCAATATATACATATAATGATGTTGACCAGAATATGAAGCGTTTTACCTGTGCCGGTCAGACGTATCCTGAGCCAAGTCCTTATGACAGGCTTATTCTTGATAAACATGTAAGATTCATAGGTGATCCGGTTGCGATTGTTGCGGGAGTGGATGAGCGCTGTGTTGATAAGGCAATGAAACTTATTAAGGCAGAGTATGAGGTACTTGAGCCAGTGCTTGACTTTACAAAGGCAAAGGATAATGAGATACTTGTTCATCCGGAGGATAACTGGGAAGCAATGTGTCCTGTCGGAGCTGATAATAAAAGAAATCTATGCGCACATGATGAGTGCAGTAATGGTGATATAGATAAGGTGCTTGAGAGCTGTGATATTGTAATTGACAGGACATATCATACAAAGGCATGCCAGCAGAGTATGATGGAGACCTTCAGGACATTCTGTACAATCGATACTTATGGAAGACTTCATGTTGTAAGTTCTACACAGATAGTATTTCACTGCAGAAGAATCATATCACACGCACTTGGAATATCTCCATCAAAGATACGTGTTACAAAGCCTAGAATAGGTGGTGGTTTTGGCGCAAAGCAGACCTCGGTTTCAGAAATATATCCGGCATTTGTCACATGGAAGACTAAGAAGCCAGCTATGATTATATTCTCAAGGGAAGAGTCATTATCAGCTTCATCTCCAAGGCATGAGATGCAGATGCATGTAAGGCTCGGTGCAACTAAAGATGGTATCGTAAAAGGAATAGATTTATATACCTTGTCAAACACAGGAGCTTATGGTGAGCATGGACCAACGACAGTAGGTCTTTCAGGACACAAGTCAATACCATTGTATGGAAAAGCAGAGGCATTCCGCTTCGTAAGTGATGTTGTATACACGAATGTTATGTCAGCAGGGGCATACAGAGGCTATGGTGCCACACAGGGACTTTTTGCAGTTGAATCTGCTGTAAATGAGCTTGCTGATAAGCTTCATATGGATCCTTTTGAAATAAGATTTAAAAACATAGTTAAGGAAGGCGATGTAATGCCTGCTTACTATGGTCAGGTAAATACAAGCTGTGCACTTGACAGATGCTTAGAAAAGGTTAAAGAGATGATTAAATGGGATGAGAAGTATCCTATGAGAAAGATCTCTGATACGAAGGCACGTTTTGTCGGAATGGGTATGGCTATGCAGGGCTCTGGTATATCAGGTGTGGATGTGGGAAGTGCCACACTTAAGCTTAATGATGAGGGTGTGTATACAATGAATATCGGTGCCGCTGATATGGGAACTGGCTGTGATACAATACTTGCACAGATTGCTGCGGAGGTGCTTGAGTGCAGTACTGATGACATAAGTGTATTCGGTGCTGATACTGATATATCACCTTATGATTCAGGCTCATATGCATCAAGTACAACATATGTTACTGGAAAGGCAGTTGAGAACTGTGCCTTAGAGCTAAGAAGCAGAATCGAAAAGCTTGGAGCTAAGCTTATAGGCTGTGATAAGAGTGAGGTTACATTTGACGGAAGCTGTGTAAGATGTGAGGCTGGAGAGCATAATGGTGCATCAGTGAGTCTTTGCGATATCGCAACAGCATCAATGTGCGGCAATGATATGGCACTTTCTGTTACTAATACACATACATCACCTATTTCACCACCACCATTTATGGTAGGTGCAGCTGAGGTTGAAGTTGACCTTGTTACAGGCGAAAGCAGGGTTGTAGAATATGATGCATGCGTTGACTGTGGAACACCGGTTAATCCTAATCTTGCAAGAGTACAGGCAGAAGGTGGAATCCTTCAGGGAATTGGTATGGCAATGTCTGAAAATATCACATATTCTGATAAGGGAAAGCTTTATGAGAACTCATTCCTGCAATATAAGATACCATCAAGGATGGATATTGGACATATTAATGTTGAGTTTGAAAGCAGCTTCGAGAATGCTGGACCATTTGGTGCTAAGTCAATAGGAGAGGTTGTAATTAACACGCCACTTCCGGCTGTGACAGATGCGCTAAGCCACGCAGCAGGAAAGAGGTTCTATGAGCTGCCTATAACACCGGAGCAGATTGCGATGGCGAGGGCAGAGAATAATTAGGATTATAACACAGATAAGATAAAAGATAAGATGGCACGATTTATTTCTGGATAAGGGGAATAGTCGTGCTGTTTTATTTAATGCCATTTCTCATAAAGTAGATGACTATTTCACATTATAAAATACAGGAGTAAAAATTATGCCTAATATATTAATTGTAGAGGATGATATAAATATTAATAACCTTCTTTGTGAGGTGCTTGTGAAGGCAGGTTATACGTGTGAACAGGCATTTTCAGGAACAGAGGCAAAGCTGCTTCTAAATATAAAAGAAAAGGCTTATACGCTTGTACTGCTTGACTTA
>ULVF01056743.1_pt1 | contig 29919 bp, 27 predicted proteins | sample 1959201 | NCBI WGS metagenome assembly ULVF01 (sample SAMEA4835779, study PRJEB28245) | human gut metagenome | biome: gut microbiome; material: fecal sample | place: Denmark | collected 2008 | reverse complement strand
AAATTAAATTAAAATAATAAATAAAAATTATTGCTGACCATTTCTTTTAACTAACTCTAAAAGTTGGAGCATTTTTCTTTTTAATTTTAAATTTTCATCTTTTAGATTAGAAATTTCTTCTTCATATTTTTGGTTATCATTAGTGAAAGTTGTTTCCGGTTTAGGTACAGTATTATAATCGAGAATAAACCGTTTTTTTGCTTCTTCTTTTAATATGACAAGAGCTTTTATGTCATCTTCTGTAATATAACCAAGTTCAATAAGGATTTGTCCAAATTTTTTAGGTGTTCCTGCTTCTTGAGCATCTCTGTTTGCTAAGATTGCTTTTTGAAGTTGATCAACCGAAATAGCTCCTTTTTGTTTAAAATATTCTCCAGTTCTAAATTTCCCTGCAATAAATCCAGCCATGGCATGAATTTCTTTAGAATCTGGTACTTTGATAAAATTTTGTTCAAGACATAATTCATAATACTTTGCAACTTCTTCCATTGACAAGAATGTGTTTACGGAAATTTCAAGCATTGAATATTCATTTGCGCAGCCTTGTAAAAAATTGTATATGTTGTTATCAAGTCCGCATTTGTGCTCGGTTAATTCTGTTTTCCCCTTGAATGTAAGAGTAGGAATAAATGTTGAGAATATGTCCCCACTATGTTCTCTTAAAAAATTATCACATGCCATTTCTTTCATTTCTTGTTCTAATTTTAAATAAATAACTTGTTTAATCCATAGGGGTACATTTAAAATTTTGTCTAAAAATAAATTAAAAATATTCTGTTTCAAATTAACCTCGCATAAAAACTATATTTCTTATTGTACCATATATTCCAATTTTATTCAAGTTCATGTCTTGAAATGAATTGTTAGCTAAAATGGCCATAAAGTAGAATTTATTTATTCTTCTTTATGCTATTGATTTATAGAGATTAAAATTGTATTATAAATTTATAATAGGAGAAGTATACATGGAAAAAGAAACTAAGAAGAAGATTGCTATTGGTACAATTGCTATAATAGGTATTGTTACGACAATAAAACTTGCTATAATTTATTTTAATGCAAATTTTAATCCTTATGCATTATCAAGTTTTTGTTCAATAAATGATTTTATAGATTGCGATGGAATTGCAAAAACGACAGAAGCTCAATTTTTAGGTATTCCTCTTGCATATTGGGGATTATTTTTCTACTCTTTTGTCTTTTTAATGTTATTTGCTCCAAAGTTAAAAAATTTCAAATTGTTGAGATTTTTGGAAGTTTTTAAAAATCCTTTAGATTATATAGCATCTTTAGGTCTATTTTCGTTCATGATTTCAATGATTTTATTATGTCTAAGTTTATTTGAAATTAAAAAATTGTGTATACTTTGTGCTTTTACTTATATGTTAAACCTTTTAATAGGTTGTGTAGCTACTGATTTTAAAAAAGGTGGCTTTGTAAATTCTATTAAACAAAGTTTTTTAGATTTCCTTGATGCGATAAAAGTTAGAAACTATCTAATTGCTTTTATTGTTGTAATGTCTATAGCAGTAGGATTTTTAGCATATACAAGAATTTCTTTTGTCTTTGCTCCGCAGGTAAAAAGACAGTATGAATTTAAAGAATTTTCACACAAGAAAAATAAATATGCGATAAAAGGTAATATTTTAGGAGATAAAGATGCTAAAATTTTAATTTATACATATTCAGATTATCAATGTCCGATATGTCCTGTTCATAATTCTATGATGCATAAATTAGCAAAAGAAATGAAGGGAATTAAAATTGTACACAAAAATTTACCTTTAGATACAGAGTGTAATAAATATTTGCAGTCTCCATTCCATGAAGGTTCTTGTGTGGATGCTCGTTATTCAATAGCTGCAGAAAAACAAGGCAAACTTTGGGATATGAATAATATGTTATTTGAGAAAAAACCTAAAACTGAAGATGAAATCTTAAAATATGCTGCAAATATGGGCTTTGATTTAGAAAAATTGCAGGAAGACGCAAATAGCCCAGAAACTCAAAAGGAAATAAAAGATCAAATTGATGAAGCTTATAAAAAAGGTATTCAAGGCACACCATCTACAATAATTAATAATGAAGTGAGCGTTGGTATAAATACTTATAAAGAGTATAAGGAATGGGTGAAAAAACTTGGAGCAGAAAAAAGATAAAATAGTTATTCACACTTGTTGTGCAATATGTTCAGGATATCCTATATCTTTGTTACAAGATATGGGATATCAAGTAGTTGCATATTTTTATAATCCTAATATCTATCCGATTGAAGAATACCAAAAAAGATTAGATGCTGAAATCAGTTTGTGTAAACATTTGAATTGTGAATTGATTATAGGGGATTATGAAACGGATTTGTACTATGCAGCAGTCGCAGGATTAGAACAAGAACCAGAAAAAGGTAAAAGATGTGATAAATGCTTTGAATTACGACTGTTAAAAACAGCTCAATTTGCAAAAGAACGGAATATTTCAAATATTACTACATCAATGGTGATAAGTCCTCATAAAAATTTTCAAAAATTAACATTAATAGGTGAAAATATTGCGCAACAATATGGATTAAATTATTTAGCAATAGATTTCAAGAAAAAAGACGGATTTTTGAAAACAAATAAAATATCTAGAGAATTGGGGCTTTATCGTCAAAATTATTGTGGTTGTAAATTTGCAAAAATATAAATCATATATTTACATTATGATTATTAAAAAAAATGTTATATAATAAGATAAAAGCTTGATTTTGATGAAAAAATAATTAAAATAAAAAAAAAGGATGTATATATGAAGAAAAAATTTATTTGGTCATTAGCTGTATTATGTACAATAAGTTCAGTAGTAGTATACTCATCAGGAATAGAAAAATTAGAACCAATAAACGGTTCATCTAAACCTGCTTCGAGTTCATATTCCTCTGGCACCGGTAGCTCAATAAAACTAGATAAAAATACTGTATATTATCCAAATGCAACAATAAAAAGTGCTGTGACAAAGTATAAAAATGGAAATTATTCCGGTTGTTTGCAAGAATTATTTTCGTTAACAAAGAAAGATCCTTCAAATGCATTAGCATATTATTATATGGCTATGGCATATTCTCATGTAAATATGAAGGATGAAGCTGTTGCAGCTTATGAAAAAGTAATTTCATTGAGTCCAAATGAATATTTGGTAGAATATGCAACCAAAGGTCGTGATTGTTTGACAGATGGTCCGGCTTGTCATCCAGAGGAAAAACCGGCAGAAGAAATGGATGAATTGGATAAGTTTATTAATGCTCCATATGGCAACGGTTTATCTCCTGAATTGAATCAAGAAATCAAACAAAAACAATTGATAAATATTAAAGAAACAATAAATCAAAAAGAAGAATTAGAACATAAAGATATTCAAAAAATAAAAGATTTTGATAATAAGAATAAGTCATTTAATGATGTAGATAATGAAAAAATTGCACAAGTAAGTGATGAAGATGTCTTAAATGCGATTAAAACTTTAAAAGATGCAGGGTTAACAATTTCTGTACAATCAGACAATCCCTACGCTCAAATGATGCAGTATCAAAATCCTCAAATGGCTGAAATGAGTATGTTGTTAGGTAATAATAACAATAATAACGGTAACAGTATGATGAATATGTTGCCGATGTTAATGACTCAGGCTAAAAAAGGGGAAAATATTGACCCTAGAGTTATGCAAGCTATGATGATGAATTCTATGATGGCTGATTTTTCATTTAATAACGATAATAACAAATAATTAATATGATTACAGATTATAAAAAAGCTAAAGAAAAATTGTTGACAGAATTAGACTCTGACTGTCAGCAATTTTTCGTTAAAAAGGGGTATATTCTTGAAAATGCATATTATGAACTTTTGGCAGATAATTTAGAAAAAGCAAAAAATTTATTTAATGCTATTAAAGGGAATGATATCAGAGCTCATTGGGCATCTTTTATGATTTCAATGATTGAGGCAAATATAAAAGAGTATCCGTCATATTTTGAATTAAGAAACTTTTTGGAAATTGATTTGAATATTTTACTGCATTATTTTAAAGGCGATTACGTTGAAAAAATCGTGAGGTATGCAGATTTTATGTTTACTATAAATCCTGAGGTACATAAATATATTGGTCGTGTTTTTTATAATAACGGATATTTAGATCAGGGAATGTTTTTTTTAGATAGAGCAAAGAATTATTTTTACCATGATCCTGAACTGCATTATTTGTTAGCTTACATTTATAATAATAATCATCAAACTGCTCAAGCACAAAAATCTCTAGAAGATTGTATAAGGATTTTACCTGAATATTTTCCTGCTGTAGATTTGCTAAAAAAGATTAAGAGCGAAATAAAATAATTTGTTCTGATAAATTGTTCGTGATACACTTGTTTTTGCTGATTATAAATAACGGGAGAAAACTATGATTATAATTATGGAGCGTAATGCTACCAAAGTTCAAATTCAACGTGTAATTGATTTTTTGAAAGATAACGGATTTGATATAAGATTCAACCAAGGTCAAATCCATTCAGTAATAGATGCAATCGGAGACAAGACAACAGTTACCCCGGGCCGAGTAGCAGCTTTTGACGGTGTAAAAGAGGTAAAAGTAATTCGAGAACCATTTAGATTAGCATCAAGAGATAGAAAGCCTGACGATACTGTAATAGAATTTGCAAATGGTGTAAAAATCGGTGGGGGTAACAAACCTGTATCAATGGTCGGTCCTTGCTCTGTTGAAGAAGATTATGACGGACTTATAAAAGTTGCACTTGCTGCAAAGGAAATGGGTTGTGAATTCTTGCGAGGCGGAGCTTTCAAACCAAGAACTTCACCATATGATTTCCAAGGTTATGGGGAAAAAGCATTAAAATATTTAAAAAGAGCCAGTGAAGAAACGGGCCTTTTGACCGTATCTGAGGTAATGGATGCTTCTGATTTGGATATGATGTGTGAATATGTTGACGTATTGCAAATTGGAGCAAGAAATGTTCAAAACTTTAAATTATTGCATGCTGTTGGCAGATGCAGAAAACCTGTTATCTTAAAACGCGGGCTTGCAAGTACAATTAGAGAATTTTTACTAGCAGCTGAACATATCATGTACAACGGTAATCCGAATGTAATATTATGTGAACGCGGTATTAGAAGCTTTGATAGTGCATTTACACGTAATGTAATGGATATAGCATCTATTCCGGTTATCAAAAAATATTCACATTTGCCGATAATTGTAGATCCAAGTCACGGTACTGGACAAAGATATTTAATTGAACCTATGGCTAAAGCAGGGCTTGTAGTTGGAGCTGACGGTATTATGATTGAAGTACATCATGATCCAGAAAATGCTTTATCTGACGGTAAACAAAGCTTGCCTATTCCAATGTTTAAGGAAGTTATGGGCCGTATTAATAAGTTCAATAACAGATTACATTATGAAAAGACCTGCTTGTCAGTAAATGTGGAATAATGAAATATTGAAAATATTGGGGCAATCTGCTATAATTTATATAGCAGATTGTTTTTTATTAGAAAGGAGCTAGTTATGAAAAGGTTTGATAATTTCGGGGGGGGGGCAGATTAACCGCTCCTAGTAAGGGATTTACATTAGCAGAGGTTTTAATAACATTGGGAATTGTCGGTGTTGTCGCAGCAATGACGATGCCTAGTATAGTTGGAAAATATCGAGCAAAAGTTTTAAGAACCAAGTTTTTACAAGCTAATGTTATTGTACAGGATAGTGTATCTCAAATGCGAAATGATGAAGTTGATTTAAATGAAGTAATTAATAAAAGGGATTCATCTACCATAAATAAATATTTTAAGAATGGAAATTGTGTTTTGCCAGAAAATGCAAGTAAAGTTGGTTATAAAAATCTTAGTGGATCTCAGTTTGCTGATACAGCCGTTGCTACTGTGTTAGAGCAGCCGTATTGCCTAGCTAATGGAATGACTTTATGGTTTGTAAGATTAAAGGAAACTAATATTGTTGGTGATTGGAGTTCTGGTTTTGTAGATATTAATTATTCTCTTCTTGCAGTAGACATTAATGGATGGATGCAACGTCCTAATGCATATGGTAAAGATGTATTTTTTTGGTTTTATAATGGAAATACCGGAGCGCTTAGTCCAACTGGTTCTACTTTTAATATTGATTCAAATGTTTCTAATTTGTATACAAAATGTAATAAATCAAGTATTAATGCTGAAAGTGGAGCTGGATGTACTGCTGAGGCTTTGAATGATCCGTATTATTTTGATAAATTGTCTTTGTAATTAATTAAAATTATTAATGAAATTATGCATTTCTTTGGAAGAAACCTGCGATTTCTTTATGCGGGAAGAATTTTACAATCGGACGTCCATGAGGACAGGTATATGGCATTTTGGTCGTACGCCATTTTTTGATTATTTCCTGCATTTGCCAAGTTGAAAGTTTTTGACCTGCTTTTACTGATGCTTTGCAGGAGGTTGTGATTAGAATTTTTTCTTCCAATCTATCAATATTTCCGTCTATATTTTCTAAAATATCGGCTAAAATTTCTTTAGGATTGACTTTTGCTATCATTTGAGGAACTTTACGGAAAATGAGTTCATTATCTTTTAAAAATTCAATTCCGTAGCCGAATTTTTCAAATTTATCAATATTTTCTTTTATAAGTTCAGCTTCCGAACTTGATACAGGTACAACGTCTGATACAAAAAGCATTTGGGATACAATATTTTTTTCAGACATCAATTTTTCATAAATGTATCTTTCTTCTGCGATGTGTTGGTCAACAATTTCCAATCCGTCTTCTTTTTCAACAAGAATATATGTGTTTTTGTATTGACCTACAATATTTTCATCTGGTTCTGCTTCTTTTTCAACAGGGACAAAAAATTGTTTTTGTTCTGTTTTTTCTACTTGGGTTTGTTCTAAATTCTTTTCTTCTTGCTCCATGAGCTTTTCAGATACATAGATTGTATCGTCTTGTTTATCAAAGAAAATATTTCCTGATTGTTCCATTTTTGGCTGAACGAAATCAATAATATTGTTTTGTTGAAAATTTTCATTTGGAGTATATTGTTGCGGATTAATTGTATTTTTTTCAACATAATTTGCAAGTCCAGCTTGAATTGAAGTGTAGATAAAATTGAATATTTGGTTTGTATTTTTGTATCTTACTTCTTTTTTTGTCGGGTGGACATTCACATCAACATCAGATGGAGGAATTTCTAAATTCAATACGACAAAAGGATATTTGCCGTTTGCTATTAGACTTTTATAAGCTGTATCTATTGCTTTTTGGAAAATCGGACATTTAACTGTTCTTGAATTTATGTAGATATGATAACTTTTTTTGCTTGAACGAGTATAATCAGGGGTGCTGACATAGCCTGATATTTTTAAGCCTGCAAGATTGTCAGTTTTTAAGACTTCTTTTAAATTAGCGATTACATCTGCAGAATATACTTCTTTTATTGTTTGTAAAAGGTTATTTTGACCTGATGTTTTAAGCATTGTTTTCCCGTTCTTTTTTAGTTCTAAAGAACATTCAGGATGCGCAAGAGCTATTGCTTGAACGAGTTCTTGAATATATGAAAATTCAGTATTTGGACTTTTCAAGAATTTTAAACGTGCAGGGAGATTATAAAATAGATCTTTTATATCCATAATAGTTCCGACTGCACAGCCTGTTTCAACTTGTTTTACTTCCGAATTTTCGCATTTAACTTTTGTCCCAGTATCAAAATCAGCAGTTCTTGTAGTGCAAGTTAATTTTGAAATAGAAATAATACTTGATAATGCTTCTCCTCTAAATCCGAGAGTATGAATATTGAATAAATCTTCATCAGATGCAATTTTGCTTGTTGCATGTTTAGAAAATGCAAGCATAATATCATCAGGGTGAATTCCGCAGCCGTTATCAGCGACTCTTATATCACGGCAATCATTATTAATTTCAATACTAATTTTTGAAGATCCTGCATCTACAGAATTCTCTACGAGTTCTTTAACTACGGATGCCGGTCTTTCAATTACTTCTCCCGCTGCAATTTGGTTTATTAAATGCTTTGATAACTGTTGAATTCTGGCCATGTTAACCTCCTATGAAGTGAGAGAAAAAGAAATGTTTTACGGAATCAAATTGAGTTAACAGTACTACAACTACAATTGATACAATTAATCCTAATGTTACTTTGTACAAGTCTTTGATAATGTGTTTATACATTTTTTTAGGTGATTCAAATCTTAATCTCTGGTAAAGAGCAATTTCTCTACCAGCTAAAAGTCCTATGAATACCCAAGTTGTAGACATTGGAACATTATTTAAGTTTATGAAATACATTAATAAAAATGCGTAAATAATATCAATAATAGTTGCAGAACGAGGGTCTTGTACATTTGTTTTCATTTTAACTATTTTTTGAATATCCCCGCCTCGTTTGTATGTAAGTACTCCTAAGAATATTGTAAAACATATAAGTACAAATAATAATTCCCATATGGAAGCTTTTCTAGGTAAGTAAATGAATAGTTTTGCAGAATCCTGCATTAACCATTGTGACCAGATAAATGCTGTGGAACACCATTTCGCAGCCATCCACCATTTGGAAATTTTTGCGTCGCCTGATCGTTTTTGTGTATAGTAAAAATATCTTTCAACAGGACGTCCAATGATATTATAAATAATAATTGCGACAATAAATGCTATGACATAGCCAAGTACTGATTTTGTAAGCATCATCCAAATAACAGATACATCGCTTACCGAAAAGACACTTAATACTAAAAACGTTGTTGCGACAGGGATTCCCCATCTTGTCAACAAAATTAAAATAATGGGCGGTAATAAATATAAAAAAGTATAATGTTCTGTCACAGGTATTCTTGTCAAAAGCCCGAATGACATATCACCGTCATTGACTACCCAGCCTATTCCGATTGTCAAAACTAAGACAATAACTGAAAAAGCCCATAAATAATAAAATGGGGTTTTCTTATTGGCACTTAAAAACGTACCTAAAGTTTGAATAATATCGTTTGATACGCAGGCGTACATTGAAAGTAAAAAACCTGCTATTCTATAAAAATCGCTTAGTGTAAATGCTCCCTCGAACATCATACCTCCATCTATTTTTCAATCTACAACAAACACAAATTCATCTAAATGTTTGATTACAAATTTGAAACATTTCTATAAGATGCTATAAAGAGAAAATTTTTTATAGGGAGATATAGACTTGGTAAGAGCGAGAATTAATACGAAATTAAAACCTTCAAAAAAAGCTGATTTGCAGGTAGTAAAACCTGTCAAAACAACTAAATACAGTGATATTGACTTGAATAACTGGAAAGCTTATGACCATATTAAAACCGATACGTTATGGGAATTTCCTTCCCGTTTAAAAGAAGGCGGACATTCAAATGAATATCACGGAAATTATATTCCCCAAATCGCTCAACAATTATATGAAAGATTTACAAAGAAAAATGATGTTGTATTAGATTTATTTTTCGGATCTGGAACATCTGGTATTGAAGCTGTTAATATGGGCAGAAGATGCATTGGTGTTGAATTAAAAGATGAATTAGCAGAGAGTGTATCTCAAAAATTTACACCAAAACAATTAGTAACAGATGTTCGTATTATTTGTGCGGATTCCGCATCTGAAGAGGCAAAAGAAAAAGTACAAGCAAGTCTTGATATTATGAGAGAAGAAAAAGCTCAATTTTTAATTCTCCACCCGCCTTATGATGATATTATCAAGTTTTCTGATAAAAAAGAAGATTTATCTAATTGTGCATCGACTGATGAATTTTATGATTTGTTTGCAAAAGTTGCAAAAAACGGTTATGATATGCTTGAAAAAGGTCGTTTCGCTGCATTAATTATCGGTGACAGTTATAAAAATTCAGAAGTTCAGCCTCTAGGTTTTGAATGTATGGCTAGAATGATGAATTTAGGCTTCAGACTAAAGGGTATCATTGTAAAAGATATTCAAGGTAATGAAAGAGCTAAAGGTAAAACTGCTAATTTATGGCGTTATAGAGCGCTTGCAGGTGGATTTTTTATTTTTAAACATGAATATGTAATGATATTCCAAAAAGTTTAATAATTATTTTTTATTTGGAATAGTTAATGATTTTACAATCCTCAGCATTAATTCATTCCAAGTTTCTTTTTTGCCTAAGCGGAATAATTTTACACTGTCATACCAGTTACAGTGGTCTAAATTCATATGCCATCTCCAATTGTAATTATATGGTAATAGGACAATACAAGGTTTGCCCATCGCACCTGCCAGGTGTGCTAAAGATGTATCGCTGCAAATTACAAGATCAACATTTTCTAAAGCTCCCGCTGTATCTGAAAAATTCTTAAAACTGCTTGCTAAATCTGTTATGTCGTATTTAGATGATAATTTCTCAAATTCTTCTGAACCTTCAAATGTCTGAGCAGAGTATATTTTTACATTTGGGAGATCGAATAGTGGGGCAAAAGCTTCAACGTTTATTACTCTGTCGGTTTCGTAATAAGTGTTTCCCTGCCATTTAATTGCAATTTTGAATTTATCATTGTTAAAAAATTTTTCTTTATAATATGTAATTTTTTCAGGTACAGCTTTTAAATATTTATCATGATGCATAAATATTTCTTCGTTTTTTAGCCCTAAAACATATGGCAGACTGAGAAAAGGAAGATGAACATCAAAATGTATTTTATCTTCTTCATAGAATAAATTCATAATTTCTACGTCAGGGAAATTATCTTTAAATAGTTGAACCAGTGGTTTTTGAGGTTTTAGGATTATTTTTTTACATCTTTTTTGCAGTTCAGGCAAATATCTGGCAAACATAATCATATCACCAAAACCTGCTTCATAGTATGTGTATAATGTTTTATCGGAAATATCTTCTCCATGCCATATTGGAGCTTTTTTAAGGATATTAGGATAAGTTACTTGCTGTGATAGAATTGCTGTATTTCTGCAGAGTCTGTTCTCAAAATATTTTAATCCGGTTTGGTAATCTTTTATTCTTAAGTATCCCAAAGATAAGAAATATAAGACTTCTTTGTCGTTAGGGTTTATTTCATGGCATTTTTGAAAATACTCTATTGCTTTTTGCGGATTATTTAAAAATAGGTACAAACTCGCTAAGTTGTAACAGGCTTTTTCTGATTTTGGATTAATTTTTATTGCTTGAAGGTAAGCTTTTTCTGCTTTTTCATATTCAATATTATTTTTATATGCAAGTCCAAGTAAAAAATAAATTTCAAAGCTGAAGTGATTTGCATTGCAAGCTTCTTCAAGGATTTCAATTTCTTTTGGGAAGTCTTTTTCTGTTTCATAAACTTTTGCTAGATTTTCGTAAAAATAAGCATCTTTTTTTATTGATAATGCTTTTTTTATAAATTTTTCAGCTTCCTTTAATTTATTTTGTGATAATTTTAAAATTCCTGATAAATTAAGTACTTCTGCGTTTTCTGGGTTTTCTTGAAGAATTTCATTGTATATAGCATCTGCTTTGTCTAATTCGCCTTCAGAGTGTAGTTTAAACGCTTTATTAAATTTTTCTTTTTCCAAAATGTCCATAAATGATTATATACAGATTTCTTTAAAAAAATCAAAAAAATTCATGCATTTAAAGGATAAAATATCTAAAAATGTAGTTTATTCTAATAATGTACATCAGGTATGCGGCAAAAATATTAAAAGGCATGCCATAAAAGAGACAATATTACAAAATATTAACCAAACTTGAAGAAATGTAAATTCCCTGAAAACATGTCATTATCATGGTTTTAGGGGAAATCAAAAAGCGGAGGAAGGGTTTTATATAAAAAAGTTGTCCACCTAAGATGTATAGAGTACAATTAATAATATATTCAACTTCTTGTAGAGGTAGGATGATTAATTTATGGAAAATACAGTTCAACAAAATCTTTTACGGATACAGGAAGATATCGCACCTTATACACCAAATATCATAGCGGTTACAAAGTATTTTGACGAAAGTGCAATAATTGATGCATATAATGCAGGATTAAGAAATTTCGCAGAATCACGAGTAATTGAGGCAATCGAGAAGATAAATAATCTTCCTGCAGATGTGAAAAATAATTCAAAATTTCATTTTATCGGACATCTTCAAACTAATAAAGTGAAAAAAGTTGTAGGACATTTTGATTATATTCATTCTGTAGATTCATATAAGCTTGCAAAAGTTATATCAGATGAAGCTTGTAATCTAAGTAAAATCCAAAAAATTCTTCTACAAGTAAATAATGCAAATGAAGAACAAAAATTTGGGTTTTCAAAAAACGAAATTTTTGATGTTTTTATCTCTATAGCAGAGCTTCCTAATCTAGAAATTTGCGGTTTGATGAATATGGCGCCATTAGGGGCAACAGATGAAGAACTAGATTATTTATTTGAAGATATTTTGCAAATTAAATTGAAACTAGAAAAAGAATTTAATTACAAATTGAAAGAATTGTCTATGGGAATGAGTCAGGATTATAAAATCGCTGTAAAACACGGTGCGACAATGCTTAGAATTGGTAGAAAATTATTTATAAAGTAAGATAAACGGAGGAAAAACGGTGGCAGTAGTAACAGACAAAATTAAATCAGTAGTAGATTTTTTAGTAAAAGGATTTGAACCAAGAGAAACCATTTTTGATGAAATGGCTCAAGAGGCTGATGTAGATTATCCTGTAGAAGATAATGTAGCTCTTCAACCTGAATATTCTTATCAACAACCTTCAGTTGACAGATCAAATGAAATTAAAGTAGTAAGTCATCCAAACTTTAAAGGATATGAAGTAAAAGTTATGGAACCTCGCTCTTTTGAAGATGCTGCTACTATTGTACAACATCTAAGAAACAGAAAAACTATCGTTTTAAACCTTCACCTTTTAGATAAAGAACAATCTCAAAGAACAATTGATTTCGTATGTGGTGCAGCTCACGCTCTTGACGGTAAACCTCAAAAAGTTGGAGATTTAGTATTTGTATTTACTCCAAGCAATGTTACTTTGTCTGTTGACGTAAATGCTAATCAAAATAAATTTAATGACTCATTGTGGAGAGCTCCTTTACAATAAGTTAAAATAATATGAGAAAGAGAGAGATAGTTGAATATGAGGCATTTTATGCCTCTTTTTTTTATATATTGAAAAACTTTTAAAATTTTGTTATAATATAAAAACAATTTAGAAAGGAGCTTTTATGAAAAAAAACTTATCCTATATATTTGGAGATGGTTATTCTTTAAAATCTAATAAGGGGTTTACTCTTGCTGAAGTTTTAATTACTTTAGGTATTATAGGTGTGGTTTCGGCAATGACAATTCCGACATTAATGACTAATTATCAGGATAAAGCATATACTACGCAGTTACACAAAGTATATAATGAACTTCAACAAGCTATGTTACAAGTTATGACTGAAAAGAACGCTGTTAATTTGAAAGAGGCAGGAATTAATTCAAGTACTGCTGCACAAAATTTAATTAAAAAATCTTTTAAAGTTGTAACTTCATGCGAAACAAGTCTTACTCCTTGCTTAGGAACATCATACAGATATTCAGGCTCTGATACAGGCAGTACTGCATTAACAGGCTATTCAGGTGCTGTATATGTATTAGCAAGTGGATCTGCAATTAGTCCTGTTTATGACAATAGTGGTTCTGCTCAAAAGGTTTTGAATGTACTAGTTGATGTAAACGGTCCAAAAGCTCCAAATATAATTGGAAAAGATGCATATTTTATGGCAGTCTATAATGATGGCTCTATAGATACATATAATGAAAGTGCTTCATCTATTCCTTTATCTCAATCTGAAAGAAGTAGTGCTGGTAAAGATTGGAAACCTTTTGGTGAAATCTTGAACAATAATTGGAAATAAAATAAGTAAAAAATAAATAAGTATTGCAAAAAAGAGCATTTATGCTCTTTTTTTGTTTTAGTTTGCTAAAATAAGAAAATCGTGTTATATTTTCATAGTTATGGAAATGAAAAAGTTCGCAATATGTTATAATCAAGAAATAACTCATTCAATTGAAATAAAGGATAAGTTATATTCAATTCTTTTAAAAAAAAATATTAAAGCTAATGTTTTAAATATTGATAATCTTAAAGATGGTTTTGATTTTGTTTTTGTTATAGGCGGCGATGGGACTATTTTAAAAACTGCTAGATTTTATGCAAAGTATAAAACTCCGATTTTTGGTATAAATCTTGGACGATTGGGATTTCTTTCTCAGTCTTCGAAAGAAGATATTGAAAAATCCGTTGATGAAATATTGAAAGGTGATTTTATTGTAGAAGATCGTATAATGTTGCAAAGTGGAGATTTTACTGCTTTAAATGATTTTGTGATAAAAGGTTGTGATTTAGGAAGAACTTCTCGTTTTTCATTGAAAATTAATGATAAATTTGTATGTGATTATCTTGCAGACGGTGTTATTATCTCTACGCCTACTGGTTCTACAGCTTATGGACTTTCTGCCGGTGGTCCTGTTTTATCACCAAGTTTGAATGTGTTTGTAATCGTTCCTATTTGTCCGCATACTTTGAATGCAAGACCGATTGTTGTTCCTGATTGTGAAAAGATTGTAGTTTCGACTGATTCTAAATCAAAATCTGTTTTATCAACGGACGGACAAGAATTATATGAAATTAGTTCCGAAATTGTAATTGAAAAATCAGTTTATACGGCAAAACTTGCATTGTTAAAAAATTCAGAATTTTATTCAATATTAAGGAATAAATTGCATTGGGCAATGCCTCCTGCTTATGAAAATTAATTGAGATCTTTTATTTAAATAATCAAGGTTATTACAATTTATATTAATTTTTGTTCATAATTATATGCAAATTCTTGTACTTTTTTTCTATTTAAAATAGTATGTTATTATACTATTGTAGATAGACAACTATATAATTATATAAAAGAGGTAAAAAAGTGGAAAATTTCGTATCAGATATCTTTGCTAAAAAAGATGAAACAACAAGCAATGATCAAACTCAAAGGTCTCCAATAAATCCTACTAATATTAAAGTAATCGGTGTAGGCGGTGGCGGTGGAAATGCTGTAAACCGAATGATTAAAGCAGGACTTTCAGGTGTTGAGTTCTGGTTAATGAATACAGATTTACAAGTTTTAGAATATGGACAAACTAAAAATAGAATTCAATTGGGTTCTAAATCTACAGCAGGCCTTGGTGCAGGCGGAGATCCTTCAGTAGGAGAAAAAGCAGCAGAAGAAGCTCAACAAGAAATTACAGAAGCTTTAGACGGCGCTGATATGGTATTTATCACTGCAGGTATGGGTGGAGGTACCGGTACAGGTGCTGCTCCTGTAGTTGCAAAAATAGCTAAAGAATTAGGAATATTAACTATTGCAGTAGTTACAAAACCGTTTACTTGGGAAGGTCGTAAAAGACAAAACCAAGCTAATCAAGGTTTGGAAAAATTAAGAGAAGCAGTTGATGCTGTAATTGTTATTCCAAATGATAAATTGCTTCAAGTAGTTGATAGACAAGTAACATTAACAGAATCATTCATAATTGTTGATGAAGTATTACTAAGAGGTGTTCAAGGTATTTCTGACATAATTACAGTACCTGGCTTAATTAACGTAGACTTCGCAGATGTTAAATGCGTAATGCAAGCATCAGGATCAGCTCTTATGGGTATTGGCCGTGGACAAGGCGAAGGCAGAGCTGTTAAAGCTGCTGAAATTGCTATCAATTCTCAACTTCTTGAATCTTCAATTAACGGAGCAACCGGTGTAATTGTTAATATTACTGGCGGACCAGATATGACATTACATGAAATTTCAGATGCTGCAAATATTATACATGACGCTGTAAATGATGATGCAACTGTTATTATCGGTACTGCTGTAAATGAAAATATTCAAGGTGAAATTCAAATTACTGTAATCGCTACAGGTTTTGAAATGAAAAACCAACAACCTGAAGCTAAGACTGATGTAAAACAATTAAGTGCTTCTGATTTCTTTGCAGGAACATTTAACTCAAACACTAATTCAAATGCAAATTCAAGTGTAAATCCTCAGTCTCAACAGACAGTAAGAAGAACTTCAATGCCTGAAGTTTCTCCAAGTTTCACAAATATAGAAATCCCAGATTTCTTAAAAAAATAAATCACACTAACAAAGTTGGAATATGAAAAAGTAAAAGGAAATGGTATTGTAATCATTTCCTTTTTATTATGTTTTCTTTTTATAAATTGATTAAAAAATATATAAAAACACCTTCTGAATTTTCAGAAGGCGTTTTTGCCAGTTATGATTAATTATAAAGTAACTATAATTAGTCTTTAGCGTGACCAGCTGTACCAAGAACGTCGCGCATTTTGTGCATAACCATTTCTTTAACAGCAGTTCTGCCTGGTCCCATATATTCACGTGGGTCGAATTTTTCTGGGTGTTCAACAAAGAATTCTCTGATTGTTGAAGTCATAGCTAATCTTAAATCTGTATCGATGTTAATTTTAGCTACACCATGTTTAGAAGCGTAATTTAGCATATCTTCTGGAACACCTTGTGCGTTTGGTAATTGACCGCCGAATTGATTACATTTAGCAACAAATTCAGCAGGTACTGAAGATGAACCGTGTAATACTAATGGATAATCATATCCAACAGCTTCGTTAACTGCTTTTTTAATTTCAGCAAGTCTTTCAAAGTCTAATTTAGCTTCGCCGGAGAATTTATATGCACCGTGTGAAGTACCGATTGCAACAGCTAATGAATCACAACCTGTTTCTTTTACAAATCTAGCTGCTTCTTCTGGATCTGTGTATGTTGAATCTTTAGCATGAACTTTAACATCATCTTCAACGCCAGCAAGTTTACCAAGTTCAGCTTCAACTGATACTCCGCGAGGGTGAGCGTAATCTACAACTTGTTTTGTTAATTTGATATTTTCTTCTAATGGGAATCTTGAACCATCGATCATTACAGATGAAAATCCGCCATCGATACAAGCTTTACAAATTTCAAAATCAGCACCGTGATCTAAGTGTAAAGCGATAGGTACTGTAGTTGTAGCTAAAGCTGCTTCTACTAATTTGATTAAGTAAGTTTGGTTTGCATATTTTCTAGCACCTGCAGAAACTTGTAAAATAATAGGTGATTGAGTTTCTTCAGCTGCTTCAGCAATCCCTTGCAAAATTTCCATGTTGTTAACGTTGTAAGCACCGATAGCGTATCCGCCAGCTAATGCTTTTTTGAACATTTCGCCTGTTCCAACTAATTTTCTTTCACTCATTTGAGTTCTCCTTCTTTTTATTCTTCTTACTGACACTTGTCAGATTATTTTTAATTCTAGGAAAAACCCCTGTTTGGGTACATTTATTATACACATGTAAGGTACAACAAAAAAAGAAACGGTGCAAGTGTAAAGAAATATTAATATCGTATATACTATTTTACAAAACCTGATATGAGTGGATATAATAGGCTTATTAGGGAATTAATGAATAAATTAGGTAGCAAAAAAAAATATTTACTTGCTTTAGATGAGCAAATAAATAAGTGTGTAAAACAAATGGAGTATCGACTATGACAATTAGACCTGTAACATCTGCAACTTTAGTAAGTAATTTAAACCAGTTAAATTTTGAAGGAAAAAAGAAAAAGAATTCAAATGTATCTCATCCAATAAATAATGTTTCTCATAAATTGGCTGTGCCTCTTGCCGCTACAGTTTTAGCTATGAGTCCTATGGCTTCATCGGGTAAAGGTATTCAGGTTCCTTTAGATGATACTAACTCAATTGAAATGGTTGATAGTAATAATAAAGGTAGAAAAATAGATGAGAAAGTTTTTATTGATTCTGAATCAAGCACTTTGAATATGACTACAAACATAGGTCTTGTAAACACAAAAGATAATAGTCGTAATTTTGATAAAATTGTGTATGGAGTATCGTCAACTGTTAATTTAGGTGGATTTCTAGAATCTTCTTATGAAGAAAAAGCTGTGACAGATTATAGTGATATAGTATACGATTTAATTTCTGATGATGGAACAAAAGGTTTGTCATTTAATGTAAAAAGTATAAGCGTTGAAGGAAATTCTATACCATTGTTTGACAAAGAAAAAGTTGCTTATGTTGAATCTGCTTTAAAATCTCCAAATAACAAATCCGATGTTGAGGTACATAAATATAGAAGAACTTTGCGCCATGATTTATTGGGGATGCAAAATATTGCAAATAATAATATAATGAAGGATGCAATTCCTCAGAAATCATATGGAAGTTTAGAAGGTCAACAAGAAGTAGAGATAGGTAATGACAAATATGTTTTAGGTTATTATTCAACAGATGATAATCCTTATGATGCAGAATTGATAACTGTAAGAAAAAATGATAATCCTGAATTATGTTTACGTGGGATTATATTTTATAATGCGACAATAAACCCAAAATCTTCAAATCCTCAAAAGTTTAAGTATTCATTGATTAGACTTGAAGGTGAAGAAAGGAAAGGATATTCATTAATTGATGATAATTTAGCTAATGTTTTAGTTCAAGTATTATGTGATAGTCAGTTCAAGAATGCTACTAAAAATACATATGTTATGGAATTAGATTCTGAGTATATGACTACTAAGAAAGGTGCTTTGTTGCCTATAAAGGACGTTAAATAATATTTATATGTTAACATATGTAACATTTTACAAACATGTTGAAATAGCCCATTAGGGTATGTTTTTACATGTATAGTAAATAAAAATCAGAGAGTAGCAATGAAAATTAATTCAATAAATGTTAATAACAAAGTTTCAAGTGCTGGAAGTCAAACTTCTAGTACCAATACATCTTCATTGAATTCTATAATGGTGAAGAATCATGATTACGATAATATATTAAAGAAATTAAACATTTCACAAGATGAATTAACGCGTTTAATTAATAACTATCCTGATTTCCTAAACTTACAAGTTGACAAACAAACTGAATTAGTTAATAAATTTAAAGCTGAAGTTAAACAAACTTCTGAACAAAAAATAGAAACAGAATCTGAAGCACCTACATCTGATGTAGCATCAAATTCACAAGAGGCTTTTGGAGTTTTTGATAAAGCAGAATTTAATAAATTATCAACCAAGGGTAAGATAGATGCTTGTATTATGGAGTTTGTAAAAAGCCAATATATTTATGGAACTAAAAATCATGAAGGTGGATATATTTCTCAGCCACATTCTGAAGAACAATGGAATGATTTAACTATAGATCAAAAGCAGCAATTAATAGAGAAATTTAAAACAAGAGTAAATAATAGTGATAATTTTGAAAGTTTAAAATCGATAATTAATTTTTCTACAACTGAAAATGTGGCGAATGCTTCTGCAATGGAGAGTGCTGCAGATGTTGTAATGAATGGAATTCAAGCTGCAAATAGAAACGGTATTTCTTATATAGAGTTTATGCATCAAGATGATGCTGAGCGTTATTCTGCAATAGATGAATATTTGCTAGAAGCAGAAATGCTTGACCCTGAATCTTTAAATGAGAATGATAAAAAGTATATTGCTCATTGGCAATTAGTTACGTCTCAGGTCGCAGATATGGTTGCAAAGGATAAAGGTCTTGCTAATGTTGACTTGTGTCCATCAGATGCAAGGCTCTATATTAAATATTACAACTTAAATGAAGAAGAATTATTGTATAATGCCTTAAAAGCTAAAAAGGATAAAGGTGTACAATTAACAGAAGATGAAGAAAATAATTTGGCAGATTTAAGTCTGTATATAAATACTCCGGCTGGACAAAGAGAAATTAAAAAATCAAGAGCTGCAAATATCGAAAAATTACAGGCTGAATATGATTCTTTAAGAGCAAGAAAAGAAAATGGCGAAATTTTATCATCAGAAGAGTTGGGTAATCTAGAAGCATTAGAAAAAACATTGCATCCGACTGATGAAAAAGCTAAAAAAGAATTAGAGGAATTAAAAGAATTTGCAAAGGCAATGCCTAAACCTGAAACAGATTTTGAAAAATCTGTAGTGAATGATTTAGAGACATTCAGTTCCGAAATAAAGGAACATATCAAAGGTTCCGATTTGGAAGCTGTTGCTGCAAAAGCTTTCCTTGATAAAAAATGTAAAAATATGAGCCCTGAGCAACGGGCTGAATACATTAAAACTGCGATTAATTTTTATAATGGAACTGCATCATCAAAATTATTTGCAATTTATGCAAAACAATATCCTGAACTATTAGATGATGTATCTTTAGTTGGCAAAGGTGTACTTGTTACAGAAGATTTAGAGGTTGAACAATATAACAAGTTAGCTCAAACAATACAAGAAGCATCCAGATCAAATAACGAGTTTGAACGAGAAGAAGCTATGGCTGCTGTAGAAACAAGTGGTATTATTTTATCATCTGACAGTTGTTCAGGAAAAGAACACGATGATAAAAAAGTTATTTATTCTACAGATATTGCTGCTGGACATGAAAACGTTAAATATCAAAAATTAGGTTTTGATGTCGCAGCTACAATTAAAGATGCAGACAAACAAGGAACTGCTGTTATTGAATTGCAAACTCATAAAAATGCAAAAGAAGAATTCCAAGTATATGCAGCCAATAATGCAAATAAATTAAAAGGTAAAAACCAAATTATTTCTTTAGATATTGCAACTGAAAAATCTGAAAAAGCAACAGCAGCAGCTGCTGAAAATGGTATTGTTGCAAAATTAGATAAAGATAATCAAACAGAAGCTTTTTCAATTGTTCATAATAGAATTGAACAACAATTTGCAAAAGAGGATGCTATTAAATATTCAAATGCATTAGCTGACCAAATTAAAAATTGTCATAAAGATAATCAATTAGATATGCACAAAAATATTATGCAATCTAAGTATTCAGAAGTTCAAGAACATGCAGCAGGAAACATTAAAGACTATGATCCGACAGTTCAATCTCAAGCTTTAGATGTCGTATACACATCAGGTAATGAAAAAGCTATTGAAAAAGCGGTTACAAGTCTTGAGAATGCTCCAAGTTATATTCAAGAAGCAGAACTTCCAAGAATTATTGGAGAAACAGCAGTAAGAAACAGTCAAAGTTCTTTAAATATTCTAACAACTGACTCTGATTCAAACGTAAGCTTAAAATCAAAAATTGCTAGTGGTGTTTCTCTGACACCTAGTGAATATAAAAATCTTTCTTCTGATGAAAAAAGAGAATATTTTACAAATTATTTCAAAAAACTACCGTTAGAACAAAAGATTAAATTGTTATCATCTATTCCAAATGGAGCGCAAAAGAAAACTATTTATGTCATGATTGCAAGAACTGATTCTAATTTGTTTAGTGCAATCGTAAAAGATAAAGATAGAGCAGATGCACTACTTTCTATGGGCTTACCAAATGATGTAAATAATAAAATTGCTAATGTAGTTAGATTCCTTGCAGTTTCTGATATTGGCTATCAAAATATTGCGAAGAAACATGATATTGATTACAAAAATCAAGATAAATCAAATAATGTGTCTTATAATACAAATCCTTATGGTTTTGATTCAAAAGAATTATATCGTAAAGATAAAAATGGTAACTTAATAGTTTAAGGTACGAAATTTGTAGTGGTAAAATAAAGTCCCTTTTGTAAAAAAGGGACTTTACATTTGTTGATTTTTGATATTGTTTATATTTTAATAATTATACAGCGATTGAAAAATCGTGAGTTCTATAGAAAGAAGACAATTATACATTGCCTGAAAATAAAAAAGATATTAAATTAGCCAAATATGCAGGTTTTTGTTACGGTGTAAAAAGAGCCGTTGAAACTGTTAAAAAATTAAAAAGTGAAAATCCTGACAAAAAAGTATTTGTATTAGGGGAATTAATTCATAATACCCAAGTAATTCACGAACTTGAAAGTCTTGGTATTAAGACTCTAACGGAAATTCCTGAAAAAGGAGAGGGAATTTGTGTAATAAGAAGTCATGGTGAAAGTCCTCAAGTTATTGAAAAAATTAAACAAGCAGGTTTTGAACCAGTTGATTTGACTTGCCCTGATGTTAAAAAGGTTCAACAAAAGGCAATAGAACTTGCTAAAGATGGTTATTTTGTTGTAATAGTCGGCAAATCAGAACATCCTGAAGTAATTGCAATCAGAGCTAATGCTGAATTATGGAGTGATAATGTTGTAGTTGCAGCATCAGTTGAGCAATTAAAAGAATTTGAAACTAGAATTAAAAGCCATAAAAGAGTAGGTGTGGTTGTTCAGACAACTCAGAGGCTTGTTACTTTAAATTCTATTGTTGAATATTTGACATCTATTGCGAAAGAAATTCACATTGCAAATACTATTTGCCAAAGTACTTCAATGCGTCAAAAAGAAGCTAGAGAATTGGCTGATGAAAGTGATTTAGTTATAGTTGTCGGCTCTAAAAAAAGTGCGAATACAACTCATTTGGCAGAAATTTTGAAAGATATTACTAAAACTATTCATATTGAAAAAGATGATGAACTTGAGAATTATAAAGATTTGATTTTAAATGCAAAACATATATCAGTAACTGCAGGAGCATCTACTCCTCAGAATATAATTGAAAATGTAATAAAAAAACTTAGAAAGGAAATATAAAAAACATGACAACAACATTAGAAAAAACAAATTTAGATGAATTTGAAAGATTATTAGAAGAATCTTTCGCTAAATCTTATTCTGTAGCTGATATCGTAGAAGGTACAGTTGTAAAAAAAGAAAGCGACGGATATTTAATCAGTGTTAAAGGTGCTAAAACAGAAGCATTTTTACCAAACAAAGAAATTCCTGCTTCTGAAGGACTTGATAATTTAGAAATAGGTGAAGAAAAAGAATTTTATGTATTAAAAGAAGAAAATGATGAAGAAGGAATGCTTTTATCATTGAAACGTCTAGCATTTGCTCAAGCTTGGGCTCAATTAAATGATGCAAAAGTTCAAGGTGATACAATTTTAGCTAAGGTTGTATCAATTGTTAAAGGCGGTGTATTAGTTGACGTTGCTGATTTAAAAGGATTTATCCCATCTTCTCAATTAAGAACAGGTACTCCATTTGACGGTTTAATCGATACAAAAATTGAAGTAAAAGTATTAGAAGCTGATCCTAAGAAAAATAAACTTATTTTGTCTCAAAGACAAGCTGTTGCAGAACAACGTGATCAAGTTGTAGATAATATTTTGTCAGAACTTGAAGAAGGTCAAGTTGTAAAAGGTGAAGTTGTAAGAATTGCTGATTTCGGTGCTTTCGTTGATATTAACGGTATCGATGGACTTCTTCCAATTTCTGAAATTTCTTGGTCAAGAATTAAACACCCTTCAGATGTAATTTCTTTAGGTGAAACTATTGAAGTTAAAATTATCAAAATTGATAATGAACTAAAAAGAATTTCATTGTCTTTAAAAAGAATGGGTGAAGATCCATGGCAACAAATTGAAGGTCAATTTGAAGAAGGACAAGTAATTACAGGTACTGTTAATAAAGTTACTGGTTTCGGTGCATTTATTAATATTTTCCCTGGAGTAGAAGCATTATTACCAGTTTCTGAAATGGCTGAAGAAAATGTAAATCCATTCAATACATTCAAAGTTGGTGACAGTGTAGAAGTTCTTATTAAAAAATTCACTCCGCAAGAACACAGAATTGCATTGAGTATTAAAGATATTAATAAAGATGCTGAATAGGTAATTATTAATAATAATTAAAAGGTTCTACTTATTAAGTAGAACCTTTTTTATTTGTTATTTATCTATTGTTATGATTGAATTTTTATTCTCCAAAGTAATTCTTTAAGCCAACTGCTAATTTTTTGTTTTTACAAAGTTTTTTTAATTTTGCAATTGCTCTGTTCTCAATCTGTCTTATACGTTCTCTTGAAACTCCGTATTGAGAACCTATTTCATCAAGAGTTTTTTTGTTTCCGTTGTTATCAAGGCCATAGCGTAGAATTAATACATCTCTTTCTTTTGGACTAAGCTGATTCAACATTTTTCTGATATCTTCAAATAAATTTTCTTGAGATACTCGACTATCAGGAGTTACTGAAGCTTCATCAACAATAAAATCTGCAATTTTTGAAGAATCTTCTGATGAATTGGCAGGAGTTTCCATGCTTATTGTTGATTGTGCTGATTTTATTATTTGATTTAATTTATTTACAGGTACTCCCAAACGGTATGCTATTTCTTGTTTAGTTGGAGAATGTCCTAGTTCTGTTGTTAAATCAATTGTTGCACGTCTTATTTTCCCTAATGATTCTATCATATGTATTGGAAGACGGATAATTCTTGCTTTATCAGCTATTGCTCGAGTTATGGATTGTTGAATCCACCAAGTAGCATATGTTGAAAATTTATAACCTTTTGTGTAGTCAAATCTTCCTGCTGCTTTCATTAAGCCCATGTTTCCTTCTTGAATTAAATCAAGAAAAGAAAGACCTCTGCCTATGTATTTTTTAGCAATACTTACAACTAATCTTAAGTTTGCATTTACTAATAAATTTTTTGAGAAATCGTCATGGTCTTCATATATTTTTTTTGCCAAATCTAATTCCTGTTCACTTGATAATAGTGGAATTTTACCTATTTGTTGTAAATAAATTCTTACGCTGTCATCGGAGTTTACGGATGACAAATTTTCTTGAACTTTTGGGTCCTCAACAGATTCTAGAACATCTTCTTCTTCCGGTATTTCAAGATCATGAAAATTTACATCTTCATCGGATATTTCTTCTGTTAGCAGACCATATTTTTCAAGTTCTTTTTTCATTTCTCTCTCCTGTGTAACGCCAATATGATAAATTATGTAATTATTATAATTAATTTTTTAATTTTTGTCTAACGGTTTCAAAAATTATTGCACTTAGTGCATTTGAAACATTAAGGGAGTTAAATTCTTTTAGCATCGGGATTTTAACAATAAAATCAGATGCTTTCAATAAGGATTTTGATACTCCTGCATGCTCAGCTCCCATTATAAGAGCAAAATTCATGTCATTATATTTAATATCATAATAATTATCTTTTGCGCTAGCGTCAGTTGCAACTACCCACCAGTCGGAATTTTTTAATTTTTGGACAGCATTAACAAGGCTGTTCACTTTTATTATAGGAATATGATTAATAGCTCCTGCACTTGTCTTTTCAACAGTTGCATTAACTTGCACGTTACGTCTTGAAGGTATTATAATTCCTGATACACCAGCGCATACGCAAGTCCTTATTATAGCGCCAAAGTTATGAGAATCTTCTATTCCATCTAAAATTACAACAGAATCGTTTTCATGCTTTTCTTCTAAAAATTCATCTAAATCTTTATATTTTATAGGTGAAATTTGAGCAATAATTCCTTGGTGATTGAATTCAGCATACGGTTGGAATTTTTCTTTTGCAACAAATTGAAAAACAATATCACGTTCTTTTGCAAGTTCTTTTATTTTATTCAATTTTGCATCAGAGTGAATATTTTTAGAAATTAAAATTTTATTAATTTCTCTTTCTCCGCTGATTAGTGCTTCTGTTATTGCATTTTTACCAAAAATTATATTATCCATTTTTATACCTATTTTGATACTTCAAGCATTCTGTTAATACATTTTAGAGCTTTTTCAGAAATTTCTTTATCTACCTCGATCTCAGGAGTTTCATTTTTCAAGGCATAATAAATATCCAAAACGGTATTTAATTTCATGCTTTGACAAATTGAAGGTACATCATGAATGTAATAGAATTGTTTGTTCGGATTATCGCGTTTTAATCTGTCAATCACACCTTTTTCTGTTGCAACAATAAATTGTTTTTCATTGCTGTGTTTAACAAAATTCATAATTCCTGAGGTGCTACCGACATAATCTGCTCGAGATGAAAAGTCTTCAGGACATTCAGGGTGTGCGAGTACAAGTGCATGCGGATATACATATCCAGTTTCTTGTATGCTGAAGGGATCAAATTTAGCATGAATCGGGCAATAACCGTTGTATGTAATAACTTCAACATTCCCAAGTTGTTTTTCTACCCACCTGCCGAGATTTCTATCGGGTAAAAATAACACTTTTGGAGCGTTTAAGCTTTTTACAATTTGTACAGCATTTGAACTTGTGCAACAAATGTCGCATTCTGATTTGACTTCTGCTGTTGAATTTATATAGCATACTGTTGGAATATTAGGGTATTTGCTTTTAAATTCTCTTAATTGTTGTAAGTTTATCATATCAGCCATTGCACAGCCTGCTTTAAGATTTGGCAGAATAACTTTTTTATTTGGATTAAGAATTTTTGCAGTTTGAGCCATGAAATAAACTCCTGCAAAAATAATTATATCTGCATCAGTTTTTTTAGCCATTTGGCTTAAATAAAGAGAGTCTCCAACATAATCAGCGACTTGGTCTATCTCTATATTTTGGTAACAATGTGCCAGTACTACAGCATTCTTTTCTTTTTTTAGTTTATTAACTTCGGTTATATAATTCATTGAGTTGCTCTTCCTCCATTTAGTGTAAATTTATGTTAAATTTGGGAACTTTATAAAATATATTGTATAATAAAAATGTGAGAGAGTAAATAATTAAGTAAGAAAAAGATTGGTATGGATTTAAATAGTATTTTATCGCAATTAGGTGTTGGTAGCAAAGATACAGTATATTTATCAGTGACTCCAGGTGTAGGTTTGGAACTGATTCAACTTGATGTATCTAGTCGTTCTGTTAAAAATTATGCATACAGACCTTTAGAGTATAACGAGGCTTTAAGGCAAATATCAGATATGGAAGCATTTAAAAATGCTGTAGAAGAACTTTTTGCAGAGTTGAGGCTGCCAATTAAAAGTAGTGTAGTATTAAATTTGCCTATGGTATTTTTAGGCAGCAAAGAGTTACCTCTGCTATTGGCAGATGATGCTGTAACTGAAGCGTTGACTTCTGAAGTTGAGCAGTCTTATATCTTTAAAAGATATGAGCCTATAATTAGTTGGGCAGATGCAAATAATTCTCAATCAGGTGATTTAAGAAAATTGTTTTATTCTGCTATCCAAAAAAATACTTTAGAAGATATTAAAGCTGCATTAAATGAACTAGGTATTACTCTTGCAGGAGTTGAAATATCTTTGATTTCATTGTTAAAAGCTTTAGCATTTACCGGGCTGGCAAATGAGCAAATGAGAGACAATGTATCATGGAATTTGATGCTTATCTCTCAAAACGGTTATTCTATATGCTCAATGATTGGTAAGAATATTGTTGATTATTATGAAGAACCTTTAGCAATTAAATCTTTTGAAGGTGATGAGATTTACAATGCAATTAATGCTTCTGCTCAGATTACATTAATGAGTTATCCTGCAAATTATTTATATGTAATTTCAGAAACTGACATGGTAAGTGCTGAACTTATATCAAAAAGGTTACAAACTGATGGTATAGTTAATTACTGGGAAAACAATACATTTAAAAAACAGGATGCTTTACCTGTTAGTTTGGAAGTATTAGAAGAAACAGCTCATAAAATCTCATTAGAAGCTATAGGTGTAGCAGTTGGTAATAACGTATCTTTACCAATCAAATTCAATTTCTTAGGTGCTGGCTCTGATGGTTTGATTGATGATCCTAATGAGCCGATCCATGTTGTATTGGGCTCTTATGAATTTGATATTTCACCGAATGCAGCTAGAAATTTAGCATTTGTTTTTGCATTGCTTATATTAATTCCTGCATTATTAGCATTTATATTAGTGCCAATGATTGCAAATCAAAAACAATCTCTATTGGATGATGTAAATTCTAGGTTACAAAAAACAGATGCTGATATTAAACGTATTGAGGAAGAACAAAACAAGCAAAATAACTTTGATGTTAATGCAGAAATAAAAAAAGTAATGACTGACAACAGATCAAAGCTTATGGCATATACTGCTTTAGGAGAGGCTGTCCCTAAAAATTTATGGATGACTTACTTCGTAGCAAAAGATGATGGAAAGTTTGATATTAAGGGCGAATCTTCAAATGTAGAGGATATATATTTATTTTTCCGTAATATGAAAGATTCTTTAATTAGTACAAAACTCAGACTGCATAAATTAGAGATGAAAACAGACTCTGTAGATGAGGCTGTAACTATTGATCCAAATCAACCTGCTGATTATGAGTTTGAGATAACTAATATGACAGCATCAGAGTTAAATCCTCCACCGCCAGCTGATCCAAATGCCCAACAAAATCAACAAAATCAGCAAAATAGTAATAATGATGACAAAAGTAAAAATGGCGGTGTGTTGGCTAAACCGTTGTTGAATTTTGGGAAATAAAGTAAATAGGGAGAGAAATCGTGGACAAATATAGCGTATATATAAAAAAATTTCAAGTAGCTGTAGGAATTTTTATTTTATCTCTTATCGTATTTATTTTTCTTGTATCAAAAATTGTTCCTGAAGTGCAAAAAATTTCTCAAATCCAGAGTGATTATAAAACACAGTCTTCTTTATTAGCTGATTCTGAAAGAAAGTTGCAAGACTTACAGGCTGAAGCTAAAAAGAAAGAGGCTGAAAATGAAAGTATTGAAAAAATATTTTTCAAACCTATAAGTGAGGGATTAGACACTGAAGCTGCTATTTCAGATGAATTTGGTGAAATATTACAGCTTATCAGAGCAAATAAAATAAAGACAAGATCTGTAAAATATGATTATGATCCTCAAGATGATAACTTTGTAAAAAATGCAGGTAATAGATATCAAGTATGTAGAGTTACTGCAGAAATGATTGCAAGTTATTCTAATTTTGCAAATTTCTTAAGAGACTTATATAAACATGAGCATTTTTTAGAAATTTCAAAAATAGAAATTGCTCCATATCAAAAAAATAAAAGAATATTATTAATAAGTTTACAAATTAAATTATATGCTCAGAGAGATCCTTCTACTGTTGTAGATACTCCTGCTCCTGCTCAAGCAGCAGATGGTTCAGGAGCTACAACTCCTCCATCACCAACTCCAACTTCTGCAGATGGTGGTGTATCTCCTGAAGCTGCTCAATAATTTTATTGAAATAATTTGAAATTTATTCCGAATAATTTTTCATTATTTTTGATACAAGTAGAACAGAATGATGTTTCAATAGTATTGTGTCTTGCAAAATCTTTAAAATCAGATCCGCATCTGCCTCTGTGATCATTTGCAAGAAATGGACAGCTATATATACCTTTAGCGGTAAGAATTCTTCCATATTCACAATCAAGACTTTGCCAAGTACAATCAGTAGAAATATCATCTGTTTTTTTATTTTTGTCATAGTATAGGTTGATTGTAAAATTGTTTTCATTTGCATTATAGCCATTTTTGATGCAGATTTTTTTGAATTCTTCTATAAGAGTTTTTTTATCTTCATTATAAAAATTTGTAATGCATAATATCGGATTAAATCCGTATTTTGCAAGACTTTTTATAGTATATAAAGTTTGTCTGTATGAGCCTCTTCCTCTTAAGTCATCGTTTTTTACTTCATCATAATGGTCAATACTTAATTTGAAAATTATTTCATAAGAGCTCTCATCTTCGACTCTTTTTAAAAATCGAACTTTTTTTTCGTTGATAAATGTTCCGTTTGTAAATATGCAAACATTTGAACGTTTAAGGCACATTCTTAAAATTGAGTTAAAATCAGGATGAGTCATTGGTTCTGCACCTGTTAAATATATGCATTCAATACTTTCTTTTTTAGTGTCATTTAAGGCTTCTCGAATTACATCTGTCGATATAAAATCTTTAATATTTTTACTTAGAGGGAAATCAATATAGCAGTGTTTGCAATGTTGATTACAATTTTTTTCGGTAAGTTCAATAAAAAGATTGTTTAGTGCTTTAAGTTGACAGGTAGGTGTTTGTAAA
>ULVF01025602.1_pt1 | contig 30738 bp, 15 predicted proteins | sample 1959201 | NCBI WGS metagenome assembly ULVF01 (sample SAMEA4835779, study PRJEB28245) | human gut metagenome | biome: gut microbiome; material: fecal sample | place: Denmark | collected 2008 | reverse complement strand
CAACATCGCCCTTGCCGCTACGCAGAAGAGTGTGGGCGTGGACATCTCCGATCCATCGACATATCGTGGCATCCGTCTGGCTCAGGAGAGCGGCGACACCATTGATGCCCACCGTGCCGCCATTTACATGGGCTATGAGCTGCTGCAGGTGGACGAGGCGAGCAATCATTTCTATGTGCCGCTGTACATGGTCAATTCCGTGCCTGTGCTGGTGGTCGATCCCAACGGGTCGCCGGCGGAGACGGTGGCGGCCTACACACGGCGCACGGCATCGGGCATCGTCTGCTCTGACAGTACGTTCACCTACGATCATTCGGCCGTGGTGCGCACCCTGCGCACCGACGGTGGCGGGCTGGTGGCCTATCACTCGGTATGCTTCCCTTCTACCGATGCCTCGACGTCGAGGGCCGGCAGCGACATCACGGAGTCGGAGGGCAGCCTGTGGGAGATGGATCTCTATACGCGTATGCCCGACGGTGAATATGTGAAGAACACCCTATACATCAAGGACCCGCTGAGGGCCGGAGAGATGCAGGTCATCAAGGTGAGGCTCGACGACGAGGGCCGCGTGGTGACGGACAATCCCGAGGTGGGCGTGTCGGTGGAGCTCGACTGGAAACCGGGCGGCGACTTCGACATTGAGATGTGATGGAGGAGAGCATGCAATGACAATCGACTAATAGAAGGAGGAGACGGATGGACATGAAATATCTTGTGAGATCATGGGCGTCGCTGTGTGCCGTGGTGCTTTGCCTTACGGCGTGTGGCAGCAGTGACGACGATGGAGCGCCCGTAGCCGATGTGGAGACGGTGCAGCTCATCATCAGCGTGCCTGCCACATCGGCCGGCACGCGTATGGGCGATCCCGGCACGGCCGTTGGCGAAGGTGCCGACTGGGACAGGCTGGCTGTTATTCTGGCATATTCTGACAATTCGAAAGTAAGGACTACCACTATAACACAGGAGCAGTTTAACGCGCTCCCTGCTTATAACGGCAACAAAAACTTCAAGTTGCTCGCAATCGACGCGCAGCCCGGAAAGGTTTATATTTACGGCGTGACTTACAGCAACGCCGCTAAAAATAATCCTTCTTCTGATATTTCAAATTGTAAGACTAATACAGATGTGCAGGCTCTTACAATTTCTAATGCTTATTCAGAAGATAATGGCACCACTATTGATTACGCTAAGTTTGTCAGCGTAGCCACAGGATATTATAAAGAAAGCGGCAATGATCCTGCTGAATTTGAAATAAAAGAAGGCGGAACTGGCGAGGTAGGGAATATCCCGACAATGACACTTACCCGACTGGCTGCAAAGATAGATATACAATGGGACGCCGCCGATGCTTACGAGGCTGGATATACAGATGTGAAGGTTACTGATTTTAAGTATGACAGCGGAAATGCAAGTGTTGTAGGTGTAGGCTTCGGCCGTTTGTTCCCGGATTTGGTATCAGCTTCTGCAACAGCAATCGGCGGTTCAAAGGAATTTTATAACACCTCGGAGATAAGCCAGCGTAACGGCCGCGTGTATCATTATACGTTCCCAGACGGAAAAACTACTCCGAGCGTAACATTTAATATTTCTGCAAATAAAGAAGGAAATCAAATTACTGGCAGTGGCTATACAATGAATTTCCCGTCTGCCTTGCAGAAGGCTACGTGGTATAAGGTGAATGCCACGATTAAGGGAATTACAGGTAGCGGAACCATCACGCTGAGCATGGACAACAATACGGGCGTTCAGACGGGCGGATGATATATTATTATAATAGGTGAGAATCTAAGCTGACCTGCCTGTTCCGGATGAACGGCAGACATTCAGGACTCCATATCTAAAGATTTGAAACGATGATAAAGATGCGGACTTTATTCAGAATCCATACATTGCTGTTGGCCCTGTGCTTCTCATTGGGAATGATGGCACAGAGCAAGATCTATTATGTCAGCCCTACGGGTACTGGTGACGGCTCGTCGTGGCAGAGTACGATGACGCTTGCCGATGCCTTGACTGCTGCTCAGGCCGGCGACCAGATTTGGGTGCAGGGCTTCGAAACGGTGACCCGTGAGAGCAACTTGTATGTCACGCCTGCTAAAGAAGGCTTCACACTTAAGTCGGGCGTACAGCTTTACGGCGGCTTTAAGGGGACGGAAACCAAGCTGACCGACCGCGAAACGCTGGGCAAGCCCTATCAGCTGAAGTACCGCTCCGTGCTGTCGGGCGACCTGCAGAACGATGACAAAGTGGACAATGTCGACCTCATCTTCCCGGCCAACACGACCCGACAGAATAACGCCACCCATGTGCTGACGCTGAATATGGACCCTCAGCCTTCGGGCAACAACAATACGTACCCCACGGTGGTCAACGGCTTCACGATTACCGGCGGCCAGGCCGACGGCACCGATGAAAAAGGCGGAGGCATTTATATTTACGGCGACAATTCTAATGGCGGCGGCAACTTCCGCATTGAGCGCTGCTTCCTGTTCAACAACTACGCCACGCAGGGCGGTGCCGTCTATGTTTCTTCTGAAGTGAAGAACGTCAACAACGGTGAGTCGCTCATCAATCAGTGCGTCATCTACAACAACGCCGCCGGCGAGCGTGCCGCGGTGGAGAACCAGGGCGGCGGTGTCTACCTGGCCGGCGAGGCCACGGTGGTGAACACCTCCATTTTTAATAACGGGAACGGCGGCGTGCGCCTCTCCTCCGGCAGTAAGGTGGTCAACGCCACCATTGCCCGAAACACGGGTGCCGGCGTGGACTTGACAACGGCTTCGAATAGTACAAATGTGTACAACTCCATTATCTGGGGTAATACCTCTCTTTCGGCAGAGCATCAGCCGACTTTCCAGAATTCGGCCTACCATGAAGTGACGGCTGATGATAAGAACAGCAATGTTTACGTGGCCAAGGAGAACCGCGATGCAGCGGCCGGACCGATGTTTGACGCGCCGTCTGTCAAGACGAGTTACGACCGCGACTTCAACTGGCGCGAGTCGGCCTATCCGCTCTGGTCGTGGAATGTGCTTGAAGGTTCGGTCATGATTGACAAGGGTGATAATGACTATTATGACCAGAATGTTTACGGCAATGAGGATATGGCCGGCCACAACCGCGTCAGTGGCACGAGCATCAGCATTGGTGCCTACGAGTACCAGTACCTGCCCGCCTCGCGCATCCGCTACGTGAGACAGGGTGCCACGGGCGACGGCTCGTCGTGGGACAACGCCTCGGGCGACCTGCAGAAGATGATTGACGAGCTGGCCGAGAGCACTCCCTCGCAAACCGGTGAGGTATGGGTGGCCGCCGGAACCTATACGCCGCAGTCGCAGCTCATCAGCGGTACGGCCTACTCGGCTTCGTTCCGCATGCGCGACGGCATCAGCGTGTACGGCGGTTTTGCGGGTACGGAAAGTACAAAACTCGAGCGCGTCAAAAAAAGCGCCATGCCTTGGGATTTCCAGAATCCGACCGTCCTGGAGGCAGCCTATTATAGTCATGATGATTTGGCTTGGACCAATAACAAGTGGACGCTGACGAGCGACTCGCGCCACGTGGTGTGGTTTGCGCCCATGTCGGGCGGGACAGCCTTTGCCAATGTAACCACTCTTGACGGCGTCACCATTCAGGGCGGCTACGCGCAGGGCGGTACGGGGCAGGACGACTTCCTGACCGACCGCGGTGCCGGCGTATATATGGACGGCGCCAATGCCTACCTGTCCAACTGTATTGTCCGGGAAAATTATGCCACCGGCAATGGCGGCGGTGTGTACCTGAAAAACGGCCGTGTGCAGACGTCGCTGATTTACAATAACAATGCCGACGCCGACGGTGGTGCCGTGTACGTGGAAAACCGCGGCCTGGTTCACCGCTCGATGCTGACCAACAACTCGGCGCTCAATGGGGCCGGTGTGTACCTGTATAACGGTGCGGAGGCCAGTTCGGACGACCCCGACCATCCGGAATACCTGATTCTGTCCACCTGCGTCGTGTCCAACAACACCGTAAGGGGCAACGGCGCCGTGTACTGCGACAAGGGCGGCGTGCTGATGCAGAACACCATCACCAATAACGAGTGTGTGACGGCTACCGACGCCACCGATGTGAATGCTTCGCAAACGGGCGGCATCTATGTCGATGAGTACGCACTGGTGCTGAACTCCGTGCTGTGGAACAACCAGATGCAGGGCGGCACCAACATTCCGATGTATGCCCGCAATCCGTCGGCCGCGAAGGTGCGGTTCCTCTACAACGCCATTTCGGGCGTGAACAATGCCGTGTGGAACAATACGCTGCAGGAGCAGACGCTCTCGCTGGTGGATGAGAATGCCGGAAAGCAGGACGACGGCACCAGCATCGGACCGCGATTTACGGAGCCTGCTGCCGATATGAATTTTTCCCTTAATACGGATTATGGCGTACAGGACGAATGGAAAGACGGCCTCATCAGCTATTACTGGAAACCCGTAAGCGGCTCAAACCTTTGGGCACGCGGTATGGCGCTTGGTCAGCTGCCGAGTGAAGTGGTGCTCTCTCCCGAACTGGACATCGAAGGCAAGGTCTACGCGCAGAAGCCGGCCGTGGGCGCATTTATGGTGGAGGCTACCGACATTCAGTATGCTGAGGTGAATGATTCGCTGACCGTCTATGTGGATGTAGATTGCACGGAGCCGGATCACCGGGGCAACAGCTGGGCTACGGCCTACCGCTCGCTCAACAACGCTATCAGCTACCTTGCCGGCTTGGACCAGAATACAGTAGGCCAAAAGCACTTGGTAGTGCGCGTGCTCGAGGGCGACCTTTGGCCGCGTTATGCCTTCACCAACAACGACCCGAAGACGGCTACCGTCAGCGTACCGAAAACGGCAAGCGGTCAGCCCATTGAAATCTATGGCGGCTACCACCGCACCACGGATAACAATACCGTTGTACGCGACCCGCTGACTTATCGCTCCATCATCAACGGCAACACCGAGGCCAAGGACATCACGCAGGGCCTCTACCACTGCATCACGGTGGCCGAGGGTGCTCAGGTAGTGCTCGACGGCTTCCACGTCATCAACGGCTATGCCGCCGGTGAGGCCAGCCGCCAGTATGGTGCCGGATTGCTGGCCCATGCCGGTTCAACCGTTACCGTGCGCAACTGCATCTTCGAGAACAACACGGCGCAGGAAGGCGCTGCCATTGATGCCCGCGAGGCTACGCTGACGATGGAGAACTGCGTGGTGAACAACAACACCAACACAGAAAATACATCGGCAGTTATTAATAGCGATTTGGGTAAGACGACAATGCATCATGTTACGATTGTAAATAACATTGGTGCTGCTGTTGTAGATGAAAGTATTCTTTCAGGAACTTCGTTCTCAAAAGGGAATACAAGTAAAAATTCTATTGATACAGAGTTGGCAACGAAAGGGGCAGACGGTGCGAAGAATTTTGCTAACCCGACTAACACCGCAGGCGCAACTCTCGGCTTCGACACCTACTTCGGTGGTTATTCCTCCTTCCGTCCATTGACAAGTTCAGATGTTGCTGCTAATCTTATTATTAACAAGGTTGTTAATCCTGTAGACGGATTGTCTAACGACATAATGAACAATGAACGCAACCTCGGTGGCGTTCCTGACCTCGGCGCATACGAGGCAGACCTGCCGAAGGCTGGTATGGTTATTTATGTTCGTGATTATGGAGTAAATGATCTTTCTACCGATGGTCGCGATGGCTCTTCATGGTCTAATGCAATAAATGGTCGTGCAAATTATGGAAGAGAAGACGGTATCGAACATGATGATATTACAGACTCAAATGTTTATACAGATGCAAATAATTTTTATATTACAGGTTTACAATACGCTGTTAATCAAGCGTATTTAAAGATGGTGAAACGTGATGAAAAAAATGACATATCTTATCAGTCCGCAGAAGTTCCTGGAAATAAAAGTGGAACAAATAGAAAAAATGTTAGCTATCCAATCTTAGATGAAGTATATCAGAATGGTGGCGAAAAGTATAATCAGCGTATAGAAGTTTGGGTAGGAGCTGGAGAATATGTAAGTAATACAGGTTTATTCATGCGTGATGGAGTTGATGTGTATGGAGGATTTCCTAGTGCGGGAAATCCAGGAGAAAGTGATAGAAATCCCAATAATAATCAAACTATATTAAAAGCAGGAAAAGAAGGACCTGAATTAAGCGGAAATGGAGATGGAAATAGTAATATGGCTTATTATGATTTGAATGAATCATATGAAAATGCTAATAAAACCCGTCGAGTTTTGACTCAGCCGATGCCATATTATGATTTTGGAGAAAATGGACTTGATGTAGAAAGAACAAATAAAGAAGTTACTGGTTTTAAAGCTAAAACGACGTGGAATGGTTTTGTCATTACAGGAGGTAGGACACATATTAATCACCAACGTGAAGGTGGAGCTGGTGTTGCATTGCGTCAAAACTCAGTTTTAGAGAATTGTGTAATTAAGGATAATATTAATTCCGTCATAAGTTCAGGCCGCGGTGGTGGTATATTCTGTAATGGTGGAACATTGATAAATTGTAGAATTGAAGAAAATCAACTTGTTCGTGTTAGTGGAACCAGAACTATTTTTGGGGGTGGAATATATTTACGCTATGGGACGACCTATAATTGTGTTTATGTAAAAAACAAATTAGCGGACACAAATATTTATTCAGGTTGCGATCTGGGTAGTGCAATATATATAGAGCGTGGCAATTTTTATAATAATACAGTTGCTGATAATTCTGGAAGTATAGCCTTAGGTATTGGTAAATATTTTCAAGAGAGTCAATTGAATCTGATTAATTGCATTATTTATAATAATACACATCCTGCTTATAATGGAAGTGCTTATGCAAATACTGTTCAGATTGGGCGATTGAATCAAGGAAGTATAGCTGAATTATCAATAACTAATTGTTGTATTCCAGAAGGTTCTGTAAAGATAGTTAAAGATTCTGAGTCTGATTATGGAACATATGTGTATAACACAGCAGAAGCAGATCAAAATAATTTGAAGATAGATGGGAGGATTACATCCGATCCAAAATTAGTTAATCCTGATGCTGATAATTATGAACTGTCAGCAGAATCTCCGTGTATTAATGCTGGAAAATCAGATAATTTATACAATGAAGGGAATGTTGTTACGTTGCCTTCTACAGATATGAATTATACCAATCGTATTAAGGATTGTACGATAGATATAGGTGCCTATGAACGTGATAATCAAGATAACGTTGAACCAGATGCAAATGGTTATTATTATGTAAATCAAAATGGTGCAGGTACTGCAAATGGAAGTTCTCCAACCAATGTGGCTTGTGCCATGAAATTGCAAGAAGTTCTGAATGCGGCGGGCGAGCGTGCAAAAAAAGGTCTTCCTGCTGTTGTCAAAGTAGCTGGTTATGAGAATGCTTCGTTTGTGTATACGGCTAACACGTTGGCTTCAACAACTGACCCGCAGAGTTACACGTATGTTGTTCCTGAAGGGGTTACCCTTATGGGTGGATATTATGACGGCACTTACACCGATGGCGTTTACAATGAAGGCAGTGGCTGGGATGATGCTACTGGCGACAATGTGCGCAATCCGATGAAGTTCCGCACCGTGTTGAGCGCGATAGCCAAGCCTTCTCAGGGCTCGACAATTACGCAGGAAGTGAATGGTTATCATACGGTGACTTTCGGTGCTTGGCCCGGAACGGCAGATTTGAGCAAGTCTGCCATGATTGACGGCGTATGGCTGGAGGATGGTAGCGCCACTTCGTTGGCCGGTGCCGGCAATCCGAATACGCGCGGTGGTGGTGCCATCGTGCCGAGTGGTGCACACGTACGCAACTGCGTGGTGCGCAATTGTGCGGCCACTGAGGGCGGCGGCCTCTATCTTATGCCGGGGGCCACGGTGAGCGGTACGCTGATCATGGACAACAGCGCGGAGAATGGCGGTGGTGTTTATGCTGACGCTACTTCTGCAGACAATACTCTTGTCGGTGCCGACAGCCGTGCGCACATCCTCTCCTCTACCATTGCCGGCAACACGGCTTCTACCAGCGGTGGCGGTTTGTATATGGAGGACGGTACCGTGATGAATGTCAACACCGTGATTTTTGGCAACACGGCCGGTTCGGACAAGAACGTGAGCGGTGTTACCAATACGCAGTTTGCTGACAACAAGCTGAGTTCGGTGTACGGAATTGATGGCAAGACGAATTTCTATCCGTTCAACGACTGCTTCGTGGAGACGCAGGAAATGCCGTCCGATTTCGAGAATACGAGACTGGAGAGCGATTCCACGCTCTATTTCACGGGCGACTTCTATCAGCTGAAGGACTACTCACTGCTCATCAAGCACGGCTTGAAGTATGAGTATCAGACGGGTAAAACAGACCAGTCTGGGCAGCTAAGTCCGTCAGGTTTGGTGACCACCTTCAATGTTGCGAAAAGCGATATGCAGAATATTCCACGCGATCAGTATGAAGAAAATGGTGCTGAGCGCTTGGATGCCGGTGCCTTTGCCTATGAGGGCGGCATTTTGCCGACTGATCTGTTTACGCGCATTTTTGTGTCGCAGACTACTAACGTGACCTTACCAGAGGGTTATAATATGAGTGACTATTTGGGCCGTTCGTTCTATACTTCTTTCTCTACGCTGGAGGATGCGCTGGGATATATCCGCTCGATGCGTGAAGACAAGAAGGCTGATGATAATACTCACTTCGAGATTTTGGTAGCCGGCGGAACCTATAAGCCGTCTAATGAGCGCACTACTACCGCTGCCGTTACTCACGACCAGCGTCTGTACTCGTTTGAAGTACCGCAGGGCGTTAGCATTTATGGAGGATTCAGGGGAGATGAATTGTATGGTAGCTTGGATGGTCAACAAAGCAAAATACCGACTACAAGTGGTAGCATACAGGTCGACAATATGGGTGACATTACAAAGATTCTGGATGCACGTGCTTATTCCGACTTCAATCAGAACGGCATCAACGAGCCGTGGGAGTTGGCCAATCAAACCATCCTTTCGGGGCAGATCAATGCTTCCAGTACGGCGCAGAACGCCTACCATGTGGTGTTCACTGATAAAGGTACGGCTACAACCGTCGATCCGGTTGTATTGGACGGCTTGACCGTAATGTACGGCCAGACGGACAATAAATTGTCTATCAGTACTGATAATAATGAGCAGGGACGTGGCGGCGGAATCTATAGCAATGGCGTAACTTATACCATTAGTCGTTGCCGTCTGCTTAACAATACCGCCGTGCGTGGCGGAGCAGTCTTTGTACGTGATGCCGACCTTAATCTGTCGGGGTGTATTCTGGCAGGAAACAAGACTGTTTATAATGACGCTAAGGAAACTACTTATAATTTGACGAGCAGAGGCGGTGCTGCATACGTGTCTGGCATATCTAAAGAAGTTAATTTGCGTGCGGTAAACACTTTGTGGGCAAATAACGAGTCGGCAGAAGAGGGCGGTGCCATCGGTACGAATTATGCGGAAGGAATATCCTCTCAACATGATCCGCTTCTTTACATTATGAATAATACGTTTGTAAGGAATAAGGCTACGACGAATCCAGTGTTGTATAATCACAATGCCAAGAGCGAGCTTGTGAACACTTTGATATGGGGTAATGTTGGAGAAACTTATCAAGATCTTACTGACTTGTCAAATATTTATGATGTTTCTCATTGCGCCAGCGACGTGGATTATATCGGCAAGTTTGCTACAGGAAACTCGAACAATAATATTTTGTTGTCTACCGACAATATGGGGGACAAAGGTCCGCGTTTTGCCAATCCTACTACGGAAGCCGGTGAGGCAGGCAACTCTTCTTCGAGCTTGTGGAATCCGGTAGCAATATCTGTTGTGACGGATGCGGGCGACGGAACGGAGCATACAGCTACTAAAAATCCTGATGAGACAGATGCTGAACATAAGTCTGAAGGAAATGTTACCGGCGCTTATCAGCAATGGTTTACGGATAATGCAGGTGTAACAGTGGCTTATATGACTAATGTAGACGGTACGTATGTTCGTTATTCAGGTCCGCGTAATGAGAATAACAATGAGTTGTGCAAGCCAATAGATATTGGCCTTTACGAGTACCAGTATGTGTCCAACTTCTCAACAATGCCTTCTATTTACGTGGCTACACTTTCTGCTGGGAACGGTTCGGGTGACAGCTGGGCCAATGCTACCGACGACTTGCGCGGTGCCATTGTTGGTGCAGCCAATCCTACACAAGTTAGTGGCGACAGAGTGATTTACGTACGTGACGGAGATTACTCCTGGAGTCGTCTGTCCGCAGGTTCTGCCTACATATTAAACATGTCAGAAAGCAATTTAAGCAAGAGCCTGACCTTGAAAGGCTCTTGTACGGGTAGTGGCGTGCAGCAGGATTTCAGCAAACCGACGGTGATCAGGAATGACGGCGCGACCACCACCTTGATGTCCGTCGCGGCCAATGCCAAGACAGTCACCTTTGAGGGCTTTACGTTTATTAATAATAATAGTACCACATCAGGAGAAGGCATGAAAGCAAGTGCCGGAACTGGCGGCTCGCTGACCTTGAAGAACTGCGGATTCAGAATCAGCCCTACCGGCCTGAATATTTCTGGAAATAATAGCAATGTGCTGATTTACAATACGCTCTTTGCCGACGGTGGTACGGGGCTGGTGGCTGCCGGGAACACTACGGTGGTCAATGCCACCTTTGCGCAGAACGCCACTGACCTGACGGGTACGCCGGCCGTATATAATTCGGTGGCCTGGAAGAATACAAACTACCAGAACCTGACCAACGGTACAAATAATAATGTGGCCATTACAGCTGATAACGACAATGTGCAGGAGGGGCCGAACTTTGTAGACCCGCTGAATGAAACTGTAGAAAGTCGCGATTATCATATCCGTCCGAGCGTGAAGTTGCTGAACAAGGGCAGCAACCAGAATTATATTGAAAATGTGGTTAAGGTGGTTAGTGATAAAAACGCTACCGCAATACCGGCTACTGAGGTAGACCTTGGCAACAATGCCCGACTGGTAGACAATTTCATTGACGTTGGAGCGTATGAATACGAGGCACCGTTGCAGCCCATTGTTTACGTAAAGGCTGACCTGACGGGTACGGCTGACGGTAAGAGCTGGGAGACGGCTTTGGGTGACTTGCAGGGTGCCGTGGATCTGGCGGGCCTGTATGCGCAGAATCATCAGGATCAGAAAGCAATGGGTTACGTATTTGTGCACGGTAACTATCATGGCACTGACAATCTGAACATTACCCTCGAGAATGCTAAGATTTATGGTGGAATGAACGATGAGCGAAGCGACAAGTCGTTAGGTGATTCTTATACAACAACTGATGTCGAAGCAATCGTTTCTGACCTGCTCGGCAAGCGCAAGGGTATGCTGGAGGCCACCAGCCGCTCGTCGTTGCAGAACGTAACCCTCGGTGCCGATGCCGTAGTGGACGGCTTCGTGGTGAACGAAACGGCTGCGGTGAATAACGGCGTGCTCTCTACTTCGGTAGTCAACGGCTCTGTAACGGGCCAGGCTGACGTAACGGGCCAGACTGACGGCGTGCTCTACAACTCGTTGGCCCTGGGCAGTGTGACGGGCGTAAAGGCCGTTAATGTGACGGCTACAAGTGATTTGAATAATGTGGCTGAGGGTAGCGGCAACAACCGCGCTTCTGCCAGCGAGAACACTTATGTAACGGCTGAATACTGGAAATATCAGCTGATGGAAACGGATGCTGATAATCTGGATAAGGGTACTGACGCTACGACGCAAACCTATATATATAAGGTAGGTCACAGCCGCGACCTGATTGGTAACCAGCGTGTCCGCAATACGGTGGACAACGGTTGCTTCGAGACTTGGAACATTACTAGCAACTATACGATTACGGCTGACGACAAGCCTGTAGGCAAGTCTGTTGTTTATGTACGTGAAGACAAGGAACTGTCTGTTGCAGCGGATGTGTATACTGAAGGCAACGCCTTCAATCCCGGCTACTTGCTTTTGGAACATCATGCTGGTCTGCGTGGCAACGGCAACTACATCTCGTTGACGAACTTGGCCGTTGAGCGTGATGTGGCTAAAGGTGGCAATGACTTGGCTGCTATGCCGTTTAATGTGACTGGTATTAGTCCGGATGGGAGTGATGGGACTAATGAGAGTTATGAATTAATGCGCTACAGTGGCAGTGTGCGTGCTGCTTACAGTTACCAGTATGACGAAACTGATAGCGAAGCATGGATTAAATCATCGGACCAAGATTTTGCGGGTAGAGGTAATACTGAAGGTTTCCTGATTGAGAATACTTCAGATAATGATATTACAGTCCGTTTCAGTGGAAATTCATATACCGAGGATGGCGCGGACAAGAGCGTCGTGCTGATGAAGTATAACTTCAACGAGCCGTGGACCTCTACCTCTACCGGTGGCAACCGCTTCACGCATAAGGAGAACATGAGCTGGAACCTCTTCGGCTCGCCTTATCTCTGCGCCATGAACTATAGTGACATGGAGTATGGCCGTGTCATCTATGGGTATGACAACGGAGGCTACAAGACCATCAACACGTCCAACGAAACTTCGGGATATGTTCCGGCCGGCGATGCAGTGTTCACGCAGACGGCTACTTTGAAAGATAATGAGACACTTAATATAAGTGCTTCCGCACGGAAGAATGGCGATCCCTATGCCGCAGCGGCCAACCTGTCGATAGGAATCAGTAGGGCAGGGGCGACGCGTGCGGAGGACAGTGCCTGTGATGATGTGCTGCAGCTGAATGCCGTACCGGCCGACGAGGCCCGCAATGACTTCGATATCGCTTCCGACGGCGTCAAGTGGATGGCTGCCGACAGCACGGCCCAGCTCTACGCTACCCGCTCGGGTGCCCGCTACTCCCTGCTGTCCGCCGTCAGTGAGCGTGGTACGGTGGCTGTTGACGTCACGCTGCCCGAGGCGGGTATGTACACCTTCTCCATACCGGCGACGTGTGATGCCGGCAATTATGAGAGCGTGGTGCTGAAGGATGCCAAGACCGGCAAGCAGGCCGATCTGTTGGAAGGTGGCTATGACTTCACGTCCGTTGAGGTCGGTACGGTGTCCGGACGTTTCACGATTAGTTTCAACCGCATGCTCGATGATGACAAGAATGCGAGCATACGCGCATGGTCGCCCTCGCGCGACAAGGTGAGCGTCAGCGGTGTCGAGGCAGGCGACAGGATCGCCGTCTATTCGACGGCCGGAGTGATGTCGGCCTCCTGTATGGCCGCCTCGTCGACGGAGACCCTTCAGGCTGCCGTGTCGGGTGTCGCCATCGTCGAGGTAACACGCGACGGCGAGAAGATAGCCGTAAGGAAGATCAGGATGAGGTGACAGCCGTCCCATCTCTAAGATACCGGAATGCCGCATGGACTTTCTTGTCCATGCGGCATTCTGGGTTATGACCTTGCCGGCACTCTCATCAGTCGTCCCTTAAAAACGTACTTGTAAAGGGATGGCTATCTAGGGCCAATAATTACTTGATTTTGGAACCAGTACTTACTTTCCTTAGAACCAGTACTTACTTTCCTTAGAACCAGTACTAACTTTCTCTAGAACCAGTACTAACTTACTTTGTCCTGATCTTACCAGGCACTTTTTCTCCTTATAAACTGAATCATCCTAGGAAAGTAGACAGTCAGGCAAAGGTCGTACTGCCTTTCCTTACAGGCAACGGTCCTCTGACGGGCAACGGTCCGGACGTGTTGCCTGTAAGGACCGGATATGCACCTCGGGCATTGGGAATGGAACGACGGCCTTTCATTTCGTGGAACATTCATTGGTGGCGGCGAAAGAAAAGAACCTAAAGATTTGGATATTTGGAGGAAAAGTTGTAAATTTGCAGCGTTCAGTGGAATGAGGAGCTCTCCGGAAGAGCCCCTCATTTTTATTATAAACAGTATGATAGATAAGAACGTCGTAACAAAATTAGTAGAAGAGTGGCTCCAGGACAAGGATTATTTCCTGGTCGACGTGATGGTGAGCCCCGATGACAAGATCACTGTAGAGATCGATCATGCCGACGGCGTGTGGATCGAGGATTGCGCACAGCTCAGCCAGTTCATAGAGGAGCATCTGAGCCGTGACGAAGAGGACTATGAGCTGGAGGTCGGCTCGGCCGGTCTGGGACAGCCGTTCAAGGTGGCCCAGCAGTATGTCAACTTCATCGGCAAGGAGGTGGAGGTACTCACCTCGGAAGGCAAGAAGGTGCGCGGCGCCCTGAAGAGTGTCGACGGCCGTGACTTCACGGTGACGGTGAAGGAGAAGGTCAAGGTGGAAGGCAAGAAGCGCCCCCAGTTGATGGACGTCGACCACACCTACAATATGGATAACGTAAAATATACAAAATATCTAATCAGTTTCAAATAAGCTATGGCAGCAAAAAAGACAGAAGAGAAAGTGAGCATGCTCGATTCTTTCCGTGACTTCCAGTTGACGAAGGGTATCGACCGCACCACGCTGGTGAGTGTGTTGGAGGAAAGTTTCCGCAATGTGCTTGCTAAGTTATTCGGTTCGGACGAGAGCTTCGATGTGATTGTCAATCCCGACAAGGGTGACTTCGAGATCTATCGCAACCGCGTTGTGGTGGCCGACGGCGAAGTGGAGGATGAGAACAAGCAGATTTCTCTTACCGATGCCCGCAAGATAGAGCCTGACTATGAGATAGGCGAGGAAGTGTCGGAGAAGCAGGACTTCGAGAAGTTCGGCCGCCGTGCCATCCTGACGCTCCGTCAGACGCTGGCCAGCAAGATTCTGGAACTGGAACACGACGCTCTGTATAATAAATATAAGGATCGCGTGGGACAGGTGATCTCCGCTGAGGTGTATCAGATCTGGAAGCGCGAGGTGCTGCTTGTCGATGATGAGAACAATGAGCTCTCACTCCCGAAGTCGGAGCAGATTCCCGGCGACCAGTACCGCAAGGGTGAGACGGTGCGTGCCGTGATCGAGCGCGTGACTAACGAGAACAACAACCCGAAGATCATCCTGTCGCGTACGTCTCCTACTTTCCTGCAGCGTCTGTTGGAGAACGAGATCCCCGAGATCTCCGACGGCATCATCGCCATCCGCAAGATCGCCCGTCTGCCGGGTGAGCGTGCCAAGGTGGCCGTGGAGAGCTTCGATGAGCGCGTCAATCCGGTAGGTGCCTGCGTAGGCGTTCACGGAAGCCGCGTGCATGGCATCGTACGTGAGTTGAGAGATGAGAACATCGACGTGATCAACTGGACTGCCAACACCAAGCTTTTCATCCAGCGTGCACTCAGCCCTGCCCGCGTGAACAATATCGTCCTGGACGAGGAAAACAGAAAGGCAGATGTCTATCTCCGTCCCGAGGAGGTGAGCCTGGCCATCGGCCATGGCGGACAGAACATCAAGCTGGCTTCCATGCTGACCGAATATACGATTGATGTCTATCGTGAGGTTGAAGGCGGTGACAGTGCCGAGGAGGATGACATCTACCTGGATGAGTTCAATGACGAGATCGACCAGTGGGTGATCGACGCCATCAAGAACATCGGTCTGGAGACTGCCAAGAGCGTGCTCAATGCTCCCCGTGAGATGCTCGTGGAGAAAGCCGATCTCGAAGAGGAGACCGTCGACTATGTACTTGAGGTGCTCCGTAAGGAGTTTGAGAATGAATAAGCCGATAGGCTCACGGGCATGAGCCGGTGAGACTATCGTGAGATCACCCTGAGGGATGGGTGGCTGCATGAGGCTAGCCTGCCCGCCCTCATAGACACTGAGAACCGGACGCGCACGGCAACATTAACAAAATAACACAGAAAAAGGAAACAGAATAGTATTATATGAGATTAAATAAAGCATTAAGAGAATTAAATATAGGACTTCAAACGGCAGTTGATTTCCTGAAAAAGAGAAGCGAGTTGGGTGAGGTGAAGGACGAGCCCAGCTTCAAGCTCAACGACGCCCAATACAAGGCTCTCGTGGAAGCTTTCAAGCAGGATGCTGCCGTGCGCACGGAGGCGGAGAAACTCTTCAAGAAGCCCAAGGAGAAGAGACAGCGTCAGCAGCAGGCTCCGGCTGTCGATCCGAAGAGCACGACGAAGGCAGAGGACCTGTTGCCGTCGAGCCGTCGCCAACAGTACACGGTGAAGGGAAAGATCGACCTGGACAACCTCGGTCGCAAGCCTGCCGCTCCCGCCGCACAACCTCAAGAGAAGGCTGCTGCCGTCAGCCCTCAGAAGGAACCGAAAGCTGCTCCGGCAGAGCCTGCAAAGAAGCAGGAGACGCCCAAGAACGCTCATCCCACCGCCCCACAGCCGCAGAAGAAGGCTGAGAACGGAAAGAGCGAGAAGAGCGAGAAGAACGAGGCCACAGCCAATAATAATCATAACAAGAAACAGCAACAGCCCGTTGCTCCCAAGGCAGAGGTACCCGTTCAGACGGAGAAGAAAGAAAAAGACAAGGAGGAGAAGGAGGATGACGGAGTGTTCCACCTGAAGAGCGAGACAAAGATCCTCAACGCTCCCAAGGTGAACGTGCTCGGCAAGATCGACCTCAGCGCCATCAACCAGAGCACCCGTCCGAAGAAGAAGTCGAAGGATGAGAAGCGCAAGGAACGTGAGGAGAAGGCCGCCCAGAACGGTGGCGGCGAACGCCGTAAGCGTCAGCGCATCAATAATAAGGAGCGTGTCGACATCAATGCTGCAGCCAACCAGAACAGCGGTCGCGGCGGTGGCCAGAATGGCAATGGCAACGGCAAGAAGAAGAAACGCAACCGTGGCAACCAGAAGCCCGTCGAGGTGAGCGAGGAGGATGTAGCAAAGCAGGTAAAGGAGACACTGGCCCGCCTGACCTCCAAGACGCAGACCAAGAAGGGTGCAAAATACCGTAAGGAGAAGCGTGAGGCCGTGCAGGAGAAGCTCTCCAAGGAGGCAAATGCCGAGAAGAAGGAGAGCAAGACGCTGAAGCTCACTGAGTTCGTGACCGTGTCAGAGCTGGCCACGATGATGGGCAAGAGCGTCAACGAGGTGATCGGTACGCTGATGTCCATCGGCGTGATGGCTTCCATCAACCAGCGTCTCGATGCCGAGACGATCAACCTCGTGGCCGATGAGTTCGGCTTCAAGACCGAGTATGTCTCTGCAGAGGTGCAGGAAGCCGTGAGCGAGGAGGAGGACGACGAGGCCGATCTCGTGTCGCGTGCGCCGATCGTTACCGTCATGGGCCACGTGGACCACGGTAAGACATCATTGCTCGACTATATCCGCAACACCAACGTGATTGCCGGTGAGGCCGGAGGCATCACCCAGCATATCGGTGCCTACAATGTGACGTTGAAGAACGGCCGTCACGTGACGTTCCTCGATACTCCTGGTCACGAGGCGTTCACGGCCATGCGTGCGCGTGGTGCCCAGGTGACCGATATCGCCATCATCATCATTGCAGCCGACGACTCCGTGATGCCCACCACCAAGGAGGCCATTGCCCATGCACAGGCTGCCGGCGTGCCGATGGTGTTCGCCATCAACAAGATAGATAAGCCGGGTGCCAACCCCGACAAGATACGTGAGGACCTGGCCAACATGAACCTCCTCGTGGAAGAGTGGGGCGGTAAGTACCAGTGCCAGGAGATCTCGGCCAAGAAGGGTATCGGCGTAGAGGACCTGATGGAGAAGGTGCTCCTCGAGGCAGACATGCTCGACCTGAAGGCCAACCCCAACCGCAAGGCCACCGGTACGATCATCGAGTCGTCGCTCGACAAGGGCCGCGGCTATGTGTCGACCGTGCTGGTAAGCAACGGTACGCTGCGCGTCGGCGACTATGTCATCGCCGGTACCTGCTGGGGCCGTATCAAGGCCATGTTCAACGAGCGTAATGCCCGCATCGAGAAGGCCGAGCCTGCCGAGCCTGCCATCATCCTCGGACTGAACGGCGCTCCTCAGGCAGGTGACCAGTTCCACGTGCTCGACACGGAGCAGGAGGTACGCGAGATCGCCAACAAGCGTGAGCAGCTGCAGCGTGAGCAGAGCCTGCGTACACAGACACGTACCACGCTGAGCGACATCTCCCGCCGTATCGCACGCGGTGAGTTCCACGAGATGAACATCATCGTCAAGGGTGATACCGACGGATCGATCGAGGCCCTTTCCGATTCGTTCCTGAAGCTGTCTACCGAGAAGGTGAAGGTGAATGTGATCTACAAGGCCGTGGGTCAGATCAGCGAGAGCGACGTGACGCTGGCCGATGCTTCCGACGCCATCATCGTCGGCTTCCAGGTACGTCCTTCGGCTGCCGCCCGCAAGCTGGCCGAGCAGGAAGGCGTGGAGATCAATACCTATTCGGTGATCTACGATGCCCTTGACGATGTGAAGTCGGCCATGGTCGGCATGCTCGACAAGGTGAAGAAGGAGATCGTCACCGGTCAGGTAGAGGTGAAGCAGGTCTACAAGATCTCGAAAGTGGGTACCGTCGCCGGAGGTCTCGTCACGGAAGGCAAGGTGCACAACAAGGACAAGGTGCGCGTGGTACGCGATGGCATCGTAGTCCACACAGCAGCCATCGCAGCGCTGAAGCGTTATAAGGACGACGTGAAGGAAGTGCCGATGGGCATGGAGTGCGGTATCTCGCTTGTCAACTACAACGACATTCAGGAAAACGATATTCTCGAGACTTTCACCGAGATTGAGGTGGAGCAGAAACTCTGACGCAACGTCCGTTGCTCAACAGACCCATTAGAGTAGGGGCGTGGGAAAGCCCCACGCCCCTACTTGTCTTTCTAATAATACTTACATGAAAATCAATATAGACGACAAGAAGAATGAGTTCGTCCGCGAGGTGGCCGACCGTAAATACGCGTACGGCTTCACCACTGACGTGGAGACCGATGTCATTCCTCGCGGACTCAATGAAGATGTCGTGCGGCTCATCTCCAAGAAGAAGGGAGAGCCCGACTGGCTTCTCCAGTTCCGCCTCGACGCCTTCCGTTACTGGCAGACGCTGGAGATGCCGACATGGGGACACGTCCACGTGCCGGAGATCGACTTTCAGGATATTTCCTATTACGCCGATCCTACAGCCAAGAAGCCGACCAATAAGGAAATCGACCCTGAGCTGGAAAAGACCTTTGACAAGCTCGGCATCCCTCTCGAGGAGCGCCTGGCTCTCAGCGGTACGGCAGTAGACGCCATCATGGACTCCGTCTCGGTGAAGACCACGTTCAAGAAGCAGCTGGCAGAGAAGGGCATCATCTTCTCCTCGATCGGCGAGGCCGTGCAGCAGCATCCCGACCTGGTCCGCAAATATCTGGGATCGGTGGTTCCCGTGCGCGACAACTTCACCTCGGCCCTCAACTCGGCCGTATTCTCCGACGGCTCCTTCGTATATATCCCGAAGGGAGTGCGCTGTCCGATGGAGCTTTCCAGCTATTTCCGCATCAATGCCCGCAACACCGGCCAGTTTGAGCGTACGCTGATCGTGGCCGACGATGACAGCTATGTCAGCTACCTGGAAGGCTGCACGGCGCCCATGCGCGATGAGAACCAGCTTCACACGGCTGTCGTGGAGATCGTCGTGATGAACAATGCAGAGGTAAAATATTCTACTGTGCAGAACTGGTATCCCGGTGACGAGCACGGCAAGGGTGGCGTGCTCAACCTTGTTACCAAGCGCGGCGACTGCCGGGGCGTCAACTCGAAGCTGTCCTGGACACAGGTGGAGACCGGCTCGGCCATTACATGGAAATATCCTTCGTGCATCCTCCGGGGTGACAACTCACAGGCTGAGTTCTACTCTGTGGCCGTGACGAACCATTACCAGGAAGCCGACACGGGTACGAAGATGATCCATCTGGGAAAGAACACCCGCTCGACGATCATCTCCAAGGGTATCTCGGCAGGTCACTCCGAAAACTCGTACCGCGGTCTGGTGCGCGTGGCTCCGGGAGCGGACAATGCCCGCAACTATTCTTCCTGCGACTCATTGCTGCTGGGAAGCAATTGCGGTGCCCACACCTTCCCCTACATGGACATCCATAACGAGAGCGCCATCGTCGAACACGAGGCGACGACCTCGAAGATCTCGGAGGACCAGCTTTTCTATTGTGCCCAGCGCGGCATACCAACGGAGCAGGCCGTCGGCCTCATTGTCAACGGCTATGCCAAGGAGGTGCTCAACAAGCTGCCCATGGAGTTTGCCGTTGAGGCGCAGAAGCTCCTCAGCGTAACACTTGAAGACACGGTAGGATAATCATTAATACATAGTATATATAATATGTTAGAAGTCAAGAATCTGCATGCCACTATTGCAGGCAAAGAAATATTGAAGGGCATCAACCTGACAGTGCCCGACGGCGAGATCCATGCCATCATGGGCCCCAACGGTTCCGGTAAATCGACTCTCAGCGCCGTGCTGACCGGTAATCCCCTTTACACCGTCACGGAGGGTGAGGCGTGGTTCAACGGCAAGAACCTCCTGGAGATGAAGCCCGAGGACCGTGCCCACGAGGGCCTGTTCCTTTCCTTCCAGTATCCCGTCGAGATACCCGGTGTGTCCATGGTCAACTTCCTCAAGGCTGCCGTCAACGAGAAGCGCAAGTACTTCGGACAGGATCCGATGAACGCCGGCGATTTCATGAAGCTCATGCGTGAGAAGCAGAAGATCGTGGAGCTTGACAACAAGCTTTCACGCCGTGCCGTCAATGAGGGATTCTCGGGCGGTGAGAAGAAGCGCAACGAGATCTTCCAGATGGCCATGCTCGACCCGAAGCTTTCCATCCTCGATGAGACGGACTCCGGCCTTGACGTCGATGCCATGCGCATCGTGGCCGAGGGCGTGAACAAGCTGTTCACCCCGGAGAAGTCGGTCATTGTCATCACGCACTATGAGCGTCTGCTCGACATGATCCGTCCGCAGGTGGTCCACGTGCTCTACAATGGCCGTATCGTCCGCACCGAAGGTCCGGAGCTTGCCAAGGAGATCGAGCAGCGCGGCTACGACTGGATTAAAGAAGAGGCTGACAAGACGCTCTAAGTCTCTTACAGGCTTCCCTAGTGTAAGGCCGTCTCACTGAGGACGGCCTAACCTGCAAAAGAATTACGCATTATGAAATCCGAACAACAATATATTGATCTCTACCGGGAGGTGAGCCAGCAGATCTGCGACCACAGTGCGCCTGCGCTGAACGCGGTCCGCGATCAGGCCTTTGACGACTTCTGCCGGCAGGGATTCCCTACGAAGAAGGTGGAGCGGTATAAGTACACCGACATCCCGTCGCTCTTCGCGCCCGACTACGGCCTGAATGTCAACCGTCTGGAGATCCCCATCAATCCCTACGACGTGTTCCACTGTGACGTGCCCAATCTGAGCACCTCGCTCTATTTCGTGGTCAACGACGTCTTTTACAAGAAGGCCCTTCCGCAGGCCAAGCTGCCCGAGGGGGTGATCGTCGGCTCGTTGCGTGATGCTGCCGTGGAGCATCCCGACCTTGTGACGAAGTACTATTCGAAGATCGCCAAGACAGGCGAGGATGCCATCACCGCGCTCAATACGATGCTGGCTCAGGATGGCCTCTTTGTCTACATTCCGAAGAACGTCGTACTGCCCCGTGCCATACAGGTGATCAACATCCTGCGTGGCGACGTCGATCTGATGGCCAACCGCCGTGTGCTGATCGTCGTAGAGCCGGGAGCAGAGGCCAAGTTCCTGTTCTGCGATGAGGCCGTCGATGATCATGAGTTCCTCGCCACCCAGGTGATCGAGGCTTACGTGGGCGACAATGCCTCGCTCGACCTCTATTGCCTTGAGTCTACTCATCAGAAGACCCGTCGCGTGTCGAACGTATATATCGATCAGGAGGCCAATTCCCGTGTCAATCACAACGTGATCACCCTTCGCGGAGGCATCACCCGCAACAAGCTCGACCTTACCTTCAATGGCGAGGGGGCGGAATGCTGGTGCAACGGCTGTGTCATCGCAGATGGCAAGCAGCACGTCGACAACAACACGCTCATCGACCATAAGGTGGGTCACTGTGACTCACACGAGCTGTATAAGTACGTGCTTGACGGCGAGGCCACGGGTGCGTTTGCCGGCCGTGTGCTCGTACGCCATGACGCACAGAAGACCACCTCAGAGGAGACCAACCAGAATCTCTGCATGACGACCAAGGCCCACATGTACACCCAGCCCATGCTGGAGATCTATGCGGACGACGTGAAGTGTTCGCACGGATCGACCGTCGGCCAGCTCAACGATGCCGCCCTGTTCTACATGCAGCAGCGTGGCATCTCCCTCCACGAGGCCAAGCTCTTGCTGGAGTTCGCCTTCGTGAACGAGGTGGTGGATCACATACAGCTTGAGCCGCTTCGCGACCGGCTTCATCACCTTGTAGAGAAGCGTTTTCGCGGCGACCTTAAAGATTGCCGTTCATGCAGTTTACATAAGAAATGATGGATATCAACAAGATAAGAAAGGATTTTCCGATCCTTGCCCGTGAGGTCTATGGTAAGCCGTTGGTCTATCTCGACAATGCCGCGACGACGCAGAAGCCGTTGTGCGTGCTCGATGCCATGCGCGACGAGTATCTCAATGTCAATGCCAACGTACACCGCGGCGTGCACTACCTGAGCCAGCAGGCCACTGAGTTGCATGAGCAGGCGCGGGAGACGGTGCGTGCCTTCATCCATGCGAAGAGCACCACGGAAATCGTCTTTACCCGCGGTACTACGGAGGGATTGAACCTCGTGGCCAACACCTTCGGTGACGAGTTCATGCAGGAGGGCGACGAGGTGATCGTCTCCACGGTGGAGCATCACAGCAATATCGTACCCTGGCAGCTCGTCGCCTACCGCAAGGGCATCCGCCTGCGCGTCATCCCGATGAAGGATGACTTCACCCTCGACCTCGACGCCTACCGTCAGCTCTTCAACGAGAAGACGAAGATCGTTTCGGTGACCCATGTCAGCAATGTGCTCGGCACGGTGAACCCGGTGAAGGAGATGATCCGCATCGCCCATGAGCACGGAGTGCCCGTGATGGTCGATGGCGCCCAGTCGACGCCTCACTTCCGGGTGGACATGCAGGATCTCGATTGCGATTTCTTCGTGTTCAGCGGTCATAAGATCTATGGTCCTACAGGCATCGGCGTGCTTTACGGCAAGGAAGAGTGGCTCGACAAGCTTCCTCCCTATCAGGGTGGCGGCGAGATGATCGGCCATGTCAGCTTTGAGCATACGACCTTTGAGCGTCCGCCTCTCAAGTTTGAGGCCGGCACGCCCGACTATGTGGCTTCCCACGGACTGGCCGTGGCCCTCGACTACGTGTCGTCCATCGGCATGGACAATATCGAGGCGCACGAACAGGAGCTTACCCGTCATGCCCTTGCCCAGTTGTCTACGGTTGACGACATGCGCATCTTCGGGCCTGCTTGCACCTCTGACGGTGCGACAGGAGGGGCTGCCAACACGCATGACGCCGTGATCAGCTTCCTGGTAGGCAACATCCATCCCATGGACATGGGTACGCTGCTTGACCGTCTGGGCATCGCTGTCCGCACCGGCCATCATTGCGCACAGCCGCTGATGGACCGTCTCGGCATCCTCGGTACGGTGCGTGCCTCCTTCGCCGTCTACAATACGAAGGAGGAGATCGACGCCCTCGTGGCAGGCATCAAGCGTGTCAGCCGCATGTTCTGATAATGAAACGGAGGAGCGGGAGGACGATCGTCCTCCACCTGTCAATGACATACCAAAATCCCCCAGCCGTGATGCCTGCCTGGCAGTCATCCGAGTGGGGGATTCATCATATAAGGGTCAAGGCAACGTGTCTTTCATGTGTCGGCAGTTCCTGTCCTTGAGATGGCCTTGACCTGTAGCTGACAGGAAGCCTTGTCAGAGTTCTTTCTTACATTTGATGGCTTCGTAGAGAAACCAGCCGGCCAGGCAGAGATGCGCAGGGAGCGGAAGGCCGACGCAGAACACCGTGCAGAAGAAAGCCGCCTGTACACGGAGCAAGCGCCAGGTCTGTGCCACGTTGAGTCGCCGGCCCGTCACCTTTGAGTAATAGTGGCGTAGGTGCTTGAAGGGATGCAGACTGAGGGCTGCCCGTCGAAGATCGCTCCCCAAGGACCTTACGTCCTGCAGAAGTGCGTCGGATAATCCGCGGGTCAACTCCTTGGTTGACGCTGGCTGAGTGGTAAGAGTGACATCCTTTTCCATAATCTGTAGTCTTTTATAATTCTTGATTCTGATGCAAAGTTACCAGCAAATAGAGAAATAGAATTTCCATATCGCATTCTATGTGTTAAAAGTGTTAATATTTGGTTGCGTCGTATGAAGTAACCGGTGAAAAGACGTATTTTTACCATGTCAAACAGACATAAACAATGAATCATCCGGCATTAATACCTCATTATTATACTGATCTTGTGGAGGCGGGCTGCGACGAGGCAGGCCGTGGCTGTCTGGCCGGCAGCGTCTATGCTGCCGCCGTGATCTTGCCGTCCGACTACGACAATCCCGATCTCAACGACTCGAAGAAGCTCACGAAGAAGAAGCGGTATGCTCTCCGAGAGCAGATACAGCACGATGCCCTTGCGTGGGCCATCGGCATCGTCACGCCCGAGGAGATCGACCGCGTGAATATTCTTCATGCCTCATTTCTGGCGATGCACCGTGCCTTGGACCAGCTGAGCGTACGTCCGGAGGCACTCATCATCGACGGCAACCGCTTCGATCCTTACGGCTCGCTCCCTTATACCTGCTGTGTGAAGGGAGACGGTAAATATCAGAGCATCGCGGCAGCCAGCATCCTGGCTAAGACTTACCGGGACGATTATATGGACCGGTTGGCAGATGAATATCCTTTCTATGACTGGAAGCATAACAAGGGATATCCCACGGCCAAGCATCGTGAGGGTATCCGCCAGCATGGCATCTCCCCCTATCACCGCCGCTCATACAATCTGTTGGGTGATGATGTCAAGAATTACGGTGAACCGATCTTCCCGCTGCAGCCATAACCGGAGCACTCCTCAGAAGTCGGCCCTCCGTATCCATACACTCTTATCTTACACCAGTCATGCCCGAGACCACAGACAGATTTCCCAAACAGCTGAAAGTAATCCTCACGCTTCTTGACGGCAACGGCCATACGGCACAGGAGCTGAGCGAGATCATGGGAACGACGCGACGCAACACCTATTATTTTATCAGGCAGCTCGAGAGTTGTGGGTTCAATGTGGTGCACGAGCGTCGGCTCTATCGCATCCATCCCCTGTCGCCTGTCCTCGACGCCATCTATCCTACGGTCAGCTTCACCAATGATGAGGCGCTCTATCTCTATGGCCTGCTCAATGCCGTCGGCCGGCAGAACGCCATGGCCGGTCTGCTGCTGCGTAAGTTTGAGCGGTTCTATGACATCGAGCGGTTTCAAAAGGTGAAGTATAGCCGGAAGAATTACATCAATACCATCTCTTTGGAGAAGGCCATTAAGCACAAACAGCTTGTCATCCTCCATGACTATGCCTCCTCCCATTCGCAGACCGTCAGCGACCGCACCGTCGAGCCTTTCTGCTTTCTTGGCGACCGGGCCGACATACGGGCCTACGAGATCTCGAGCAAGAAGAACAAGACCTTCAAGATCTCCCGTATTGGCAAGGTGGAGGTGATGGATGCCCCCTGGTTCAACGAGGCCGAGCATCATAAGGTGTACACCGACCTCTTCCTTTTCAGCGGGGAAGAACAACGGCACGTCGTGCTTCGTCTTGACCTGCTGGCCCGCAACCTAATGCTCGACGAGTATCCCCATTCGGAGAAGATGCTTCGTGCCGATGGTGAAGGCTTCTGGATCTTCGAGACCGATTTGGTGCGCTATGAGGGCATCAGCCGTTTCATGCTCGGACTGGCGGGTCATGTGGAGATCATTGAGAGCGATGACCTGCGCCGTTTCATGGACAAGGAGATCAAACGGCTTGTAGACCATCGCAGACAATTGCTGGGAGGCGAAATCCCTACAGATCGGGACGATAATGCGCTTATGGGTGATGGAAAGATACAAAAAGGCCTTAATATTTAACAAACAACAATATTTAAAACATAAATTAGCGGTTGCTTGCTAAAATAGTAGTATATTCGCAGATAGAAAATGCAGAGCCGGTGGGATGTCCGGATGAGAGGCATCAGGACCGGTCCTTGCAAGGATCATAATAGAGAACGCCAATGGACTGGACACGACTGATTACCAATAAGCGGCTCGGACAGGAAGACCATCACAGCGAGCGTCACGATGACCGCTCAGAGTTCAAGCGCGACTACGACCGCCTGATCTTCTCAGCTCCTTTCCGTCGCTTGCAGAACAAGACACAGGTGTTTCCGTTGCCCGGGAGCATCTTCGTGCACAACCGTCTCACTCATTCTTTGGAGGTGGCCTCTGTAGGAATGTCGCTAGGTAATGACGTGCGCAAGCAGCTGCTCCAACGGCATCCAGAATTGAAAGGGACACTCTTTGAAGAGATCGGCACCATTGTCTCGGCCGCCTGCCTGGCCCACGATTTAGGCAATCCTCCTTTCGGACACTCCGGTGAGATGGCCATCCGTACTTACTTCACCGAAGGACCGGGTGAGCGTCTCCGCACATCGGTCGATCCCGGCTTCTGGGATGACATCACTCATTTTGAAGGTAATGCCAACGCTTTCCGGTTGCTTACCCACCGGTTTCTCGGGCGTCGTCCCGGCGGCTTTGTGATGACCTATTCTACGCTGGGCGCAATGGTGAAATATCCGTTGTCGAGCAGTCTTAGTGATAGCGTGGAAGGCTCCCACGGGAAATTCGGCTTCTTCCGTAGTGAGGCGCCTACTTATGAGAAGATTGCAGAAGAGATGGGCATCCTGCGAAAATCGGCTCCCGGTGCACCGATGCTCTATGCGCGCCATCCGCTGGTCTACCTGGTGGAGGCGGCCGACGATATATGCTATGAGATCATGGACATTGAGGACTCCCATAAGCTCCGTATCCTCTCCTTTGAGGAGACGAGGCGGCTGCTGCTCGGCTTCTTCGACGAGAAGACCCAGGAGTCGATTCTCCGGCGCATAGAGGAAGAGGGCGTCACCGACCAGAACGAGCAGGTGGTATATTTCCGTGCCTGTGCCGTGGGCAAACTGGAGAACGCCTGCGTGGATGTGTTCGTGTCCCACGAGGACGAGATCCTGGCAGGTACGTTCAGTGGCTCGCTCATTGATCATATCGCCGAACCGATGAATGCGGCTTACAAAGCCTGCGAGACCACATCGTACAGGAAGATCTACCACAGTAAGCCCGTGCTCGATGTGGAGCTGTCGGGATATAAGATCATGGAAACCCTTCTCGATACGTTCGTTGACGCGGCCGTCCATCCGCAGCAGTTCCATTCGCAGCAGCTGATGCGCCGCGTGAGTAGCCAGTACGACATCCAGAACCCTCGCTTGGAAGACCGCCTCATGGCCGTCGTCGATTATATCAGCGGCATGACGGATGTCTATGCGCTTGACATCTATCAGAAGATCAACGGCATCTCATTACCAATCGTATAGGCTTATGAGAAGGCATATCTTTTTCAATCATAAGGAGGAGCTTTGGAATTCCTGGTCGCATGCCGGCGGCATCTTGCTTGGCGTGGTGGTCGGCGTGATCTTTCTCTTCTATTGCTTCCACTACCGCAACGGGTGGGCAACGGCCGGTGTCATCCTCTATCTGGTAGGCATGTTGGGAAGCTATGTCGCCTCTACGGCCTATCATGCGCTGAGCGCCTGGTCGCCGTGGAAGGAACGTCTCCGCAAGTGGGACCATGCCGCCATCTACTGGCATATCGCGGGTTCCTATTCGCCCATCACCCTCATCTGCCTGCGTCATGAAGGCTATTGGGGATGGACGTTGTTCATCTTCGTGTGGGCTGCGGCACTCGTGGGCACGTTCATGAGCTTTCGCAAGCTTCAGGCTCACAGCAATGTGGAGACGCTCTGCTTCGTCGGACTCGGCCTGACACTGCTTGTGGCATTGAAGCCATTGATCGACACGTTGCCACCCAGTTCCATGGGGTGGATCATCGGTGAGGGCGTCGCATATATTACCGGTGCCGTATTCTACAGCGTACGCAAGCGTCGCTATATGCACACGGTCTTTCATTTCTTTGTCCTTTTGGGCTCGGTCTGCCACATCATAGCCGTGTGGGGCATCTTGATGGAATATCTCTAAGTAGCAGGCGGGTTCTCTGTTCTTCCTATGTAACTGTTGTGTGAGATGACATGGATTGTGGTAAATGCTAAGCTTTATGTGAACATAAATTTTTCAGATAACAAATTCTTTTAAATTATTCTGGTTATGTACAGAAGACTCTTTTCAATTCTTTTTATGATGACGGCTTTCTTATCGGCCGTTAATGCCATACCTGCCAAGCGCGGGCAGTGGCGAACGGTACGGCTCGCTGATGGTACCTCCGTGAAGGTGGAACTGCGAGGCGATGAGTGGGCCCACTATTGGCAAGGCGAAGATGGTCGTGTTTTCGTGGCAGACACTATGGCAATAGGCTGCTATCGCGAGACTACCATAGCTGCCATCAACAAGAAGGTAGAAGGTCGTCGTTTAGCAGCAGCCGAACGACGTAGCCAACGGCTGCATCGTCAGGCCAAAGCTCCGGGGGCTGGTGCTCCCATTGGCCAGGGAGGCGACATCACCGGTACGAAGAAAGGACTGGTGATCCTTGTCGGTTTTGATGATCTGCCGTTTGAGGCTGACCATACGAAGATGGTCTATGACCGAATACTTAATGAAGAGCATTATAATGAGCCGCCTTTCACGGGGTCGGTACATGATTATTTCGTTGATCAGAGTCTTGGCAAGTTCGATCTTACTTTCGATATAATAGGACCTGTCACAGTGTCGAAAAGCTATTCTTATTATGGTAAGAACAATACGAGTGGCAATGACATGCATCCTACGGAGATGGTGCGCGAGGCCCTCGACCTCATCAGTGATTCTGTAAACTTTGCCGACTACGATTGGGATGGTGATGGTGAGGTAGACCAAGTGTTTGTGCTTTATGCCGGACATGGCGAGGCGGACTACTCTTATCAAGATCCTGCGACCATTTGGCCTCATGAGTGGCAACTGAGAGGTGATGGTCGGCCCTCTCCGGTGTACGATGGTGTTAAAATAGATACTTATGCCTGTTCCAATGAGATAGCATACGATGGTACGATGAGTGGTATCGGTACGATCTGCCATGAGTTCTCCCATTGTCTTGGTTTCCCCGATGAGTATGATAAGAGTGGTTATAACTTCGGCATGAACCGATGGTCGCTGATGGACTACGGCTCGTATAACGGTGGTAACGACAAGGGTTATCAGCCCAGCGGATTCACCAGCTATGAGAAAATGACAGCCGGATGGCTCACTCCTGTAGTGCTCGACAGCGACACGGTAGAAGTGCAGGCCATGCAACCTCTTGAGGAGGCCGATGAGGCTTATATTATTTATAATAAAGCAGACCCGGACGAATACTATCTTTTGGAAAATCGCCAGCAGATAGGATGGGATGCATCGCAGTGTGGCAGTGGATTGCTGATCCTCCATATCGACTATGATGCCGATATATGGCAAAACAACTGTGTCAATACCGAAGGCTACTATTATACTTCTCGGGGGACCATGAAAAAGAACGATCACCAGCGTTGCACGATCTTCCATGCCGACAATAAGACCGGTTCATGGAATAGTGATCTGGCCGGTGATCCTTATCCCTACAACAGCAATGATGAACTGACTTCCACATCGAGGCCGGCTGCCACTTTCTACAATGCCAATGAGGATGGTTCTTCCAAGATGGAAGGGTCTGTCTGTCACATCACGCAGAATAGCGATGGTACGGTGAGCTTCACCTACCTGCCGCCTGTGGTATCAGAGAGCAGTGATAGCATCGAGGGCGTAGATTTCTATGAGTCATTCAATCAATGTGAAGGTATTGGAGGAAATGACGGCCTATTTATGGGAATCAATAGTTCCACGACGCCAGTAACAGACAATTCAGGATGGACTTATTACCAGAACAAGGCATATTCTGCTGACCAGTGTCTCCGCGTAGGTTCTTCCAGTGTTCAGGGACAGGCAACCACGCCTGCCTTCACCCTGTCGAGCGATCAGAGCGTCTTGTCGTTCCGTGCTGCCGCCTGGGGATCAGAGTCAGGCAGTGAGCTTTCGGTATCGGTTATCTGTGCCTCCGACACATTGACGCAGACCTTTGATCTGTCGGCCGGTGCCTGGGAGGATTATACGATGGACATCACAGGACAGACCGGTCAGAAGGTGCAGCTTTTGTTTAAGACGTCGAAGAAGCGTTTCTTCCTCGATGAGGTGAAGGTAGCCGCATCGGTCGCTTCAGGCATCGCGGATCATCGGATCGTACCTGTCACAGATCGTGCGCGTACTGCCATCTATACACTGAGCGGTGTATATGTCGGTACTTCCTTTGAGTCGTTGCCCCACGGTATTTATATCCGGAATGGCAAGAAGATCGTGAAATAAATGTTGATGACGTTGTAAGATTCGAAAATATTTTCTATATTTGCCAACTGTAAGAGGCAGGGCGACCGGATATGCTGCCGGTCCGTCCTGCCTCTTCCTTGTATGCTCGGCATGAGCTTATTCTAATGGGTGC
>ULVF01041406.1_pt1 | contig 30968 bp, 27 predicted proteins | sample 1959201 | NCBI WGS metagenome assembly ULVF01 (sample SAMEA4835779, study PRJEB28245) | human gut metagenome | biome: gut microbiome; material: fecal sample | place: Denmark | collected 2008 | reverse complement strand
GCCAGATAATATCAATGTCGCCTTAAGTTAGTGACATTGGTTGTTTAGGGGACTTACTGGAACATTTGCTCTTTTGACTGCACTTTGTTCTTATGCAGGAATTCTCGCATTTGAAAATTCAGGACAAGTAGATATTTTCCTTGGAATATCAAAACCTAATACCCAAAGTTCTGATTATTCTTCAATTGAAGAAATGAGAAAAGCAGAGAGATTGAATGAAATTCAAACTCAAGCTGAGGGATCTGTTCTTTTATTCAACAACAATAATGCATTGCCAATTGCAGCTGGTTCTAAGATGACACTCTTAGGTAAAACTAGTGCAGACAATATATTCAAGGGTGCATCTGGAGGATCTATCACAACTGAAGAAGGCGGAGCTGTTTCATTATATCAAGCCTTGAAGAACGAAGGATATTCTATAAATGATAATGTCTATAATGCATTGAAGAACTCGACTGTGAAAAGAAGTCGTGGATTCATCGGGGAAGTCGGAAAGGACTTCTACGATGATGGAATGAAGTCTTCTTTCAGTCAATATAACGATGTGGCTTTGATCACTCTGGGTAGATTTTCAGGAGAACAGCAAGATTTTGCTAGTAAAGGCGATTCAAACCAAGACAATGGAGCAGATGAAAACGGAGATCCTATCGACAATCAAGGTGTTAGGATGCTTTCACTTCATCAAGAAGAAAGAGAAACCATCGAATTGGCTAAAGCCAGTGGATTCAAAAAGATTGTCGTTCTTTTGAATACAGCTACCACGATGGAAGTTGGAGAATTAGAGTCACTGGGAGTTGATGCATGTCTTTGGATAGGCTATCCAGGATATACTGGATTTGAAGGTGTAGCTAAAGTATTGAAAGGTGAATATGATCCAAGCGGTAGAACTGTTGATACATATGCTACAAACTCATTGTCTTCACCGGCTATGAGAAACTTTGGATCCTTCAATTATTCAAATGTTACTGAACCAGGTCAAAATAAATATTTAGTCTATGCAGAAGATATTTATATCGGATATAAGTATTATGAGACTAGATACTTTGATCAAGTTCAAGGAAAGAATAATGCAAAGAATACAATTGGATCTTATGCTTCTAATGGTGCTTGGAACTATGCGGATGAAATTTCATATCCTTTCGGATATGGAATCTCATATGCTAAGTTTGAAGAAAAAATTGAAAGCATACAGTGGAATAGAGACAAACATGTGGTCGAGGCAAAAGTCAAAGTTACCAATTTGGGAAGCGACAATTATTCTGGAGAGAGTAAGGATGTTGTAGAACTATATGCTTCACTTCCTTATACCACTGGAAATGCAGAGAAATCAGCTATACAGCTTATAGGCTATGGAAAGACGAAGAACCTTAAAGCAAATGAGAGTGAGACCATAACTATAACCGCAGATGATTATTTATTTGCAACATATGATAATAAAGCTGTTAACGGAGCTGATTCAACAAAGAAAGGTTGCTATGTTTTTGATCCAGGAGATTATTATTTCAGTATTGGAAAAGATTGTCATGATGCTTTAAATAATGTTATGGCATTACAAGGCATTTCTGGATTGTTTGATCAAGATGGACAAATAGTAACCGGAAATAAGCAAAATGCAGTTAAAACTACTCTGTCTTCTTTGGATAATATAACTTACGCTAAATCTCCTGATACTGGAAATATAGTATCTAACCAATTCGACGATATGGATATAAATTATTTTATGAAAGATACAGTCAATTATTTGACTAGATCTGATTGGAATACATATCCATCTAGAATTGAAAACTTGGCCGTCAACGATCAAATTAAAACTATTTTGGAAGGTCATACTTATGTTAAACCTAGCGATGCACCTGATGTGACTTCGTATAAGTATTCACAAAAATATGAGACTCCTATCACTTTGAAGGATATGCGCAATGTTCCTTATGAAGACAATGAGAAATGGGATAAATTCATCGATCAATTGACTCCGACTCAATTAGCAAAGATTTGTGGCGAAAAGTTTGGAAATGACGCTATTGAAGAACTTGGAGTTCCTCAAACCTCAGCTGCTGATGGACCAGATGGAATTCAATCAAATGTCGGATTCTCACATGTCAGTGAAGTAGTTGCGACTTCGACATTCAACGATGAACTTATCGCTTTGAGAGGAAAATTCATGGCTGAGGATGGAATGGCTGTAGGTCAAAACGGAGTGTATGGATTCGGAGCTAACATGCATAGAACACCATATGCAGGAAGAAACTATGAATACTATTCCGAAGATACTATCCTTTCATATTTGGTCGGTGCTATTCAAACTAAGGCTGCTACCGAAAAAGGCTTGACCACTTATGTAAAGCATTTCTGTGCTAATGATCAAGAAACTTGGAGAAATGGTAATTCAACTATCATGACTGAGCAAACCTATAGACAAGGACCTTTGAAAGGATTTGAAGGAAGCTTTACCAAAGGTGGATCATTGGGTACGATGACTTCAAATACTAGGGTTGGATTTAAGGTTGTTTCTATGGATCCAGCTACTATGACTCAAGTACTAAGAAACGAATGGGGATTCAAAGGTGTTGCTATGACAGATTCATCTAAAGGAAGCAGATATTATTTATATACTAATGAATCCGTTGATGCTGGAATCGATCAGTTCAATAATGATGAGACTAGAGGAACATCTGATTTGAAGAATGCTTTGATAAAGGATAAAGATGGTCATCTTTGGGGTAAAGCTAGAACCATCGCTAAACATTATTTCTATACGATTTCACGTAATTTTGCTATGGCTGGTGATGATGTTGTCATCGATACAGGTGCTAGCTGGTGGGAAACAGGAATTATCAGTGTCATTTCAGTGCTAGGAAGCGTTACTGCCATTTTCTTAGCTTTGGATGTTACTTTCGAAGTCTTGGATAATAGAAAGAAAAAGGAGATGTAATCAAATGAAGAATTATTTTAAGAATATTTTTTCAAAAGATTGTTCTTGGATTGAATACTTATCTTTTGGAATATCTTTGTTTATGTTGATCGTATCGATTCCTTATTTGATTATTAATCCGGGTGAATTGAAGATTGAAGACTATTCGAGAACATTTGCATTCATCATGTTTCTAATCGGAAGCTTGATAGGAATAATATCGTTCTTTGTTAGATTTAAGTACATCAATGATTATGCACCATTAGTTTCTGTCGCATTCTATTCAGTTGGATGTGGAAGACAGTTATATCTTGCTTGCTACCCCCTAGCAGACTTGATGACCGGTGTTAATTGGTTTGGAGGAAATCTTGGAATCTATTTGACTTTTTTGATATTATTTCTTATTGGAACTATAACTGAAATAGTTGTTTTATTCTTACCAGGGAATAAAAAGTAGATTAGAAACATTGAAATTAAAAGTCCTAGCTCAGCGGCTAGGATTTTTAAAATGAAATAAGTAATTTGAATATTTGATTGTCGGTAGAATAGGATAATGTTCCGTTGTATCTATTGACAATGTATGAAATTGATTTAGACCCAAAGCCATGGTTCTTCCCATCTGTTTTGGTCGATATTGGAAGATTAGAAGAACTGAATTTGATTTCACCATCAAAATAATTATCAATCTCTAATAATATAATTCCATTCTTCTTGGCTAAAGTAAAATCGATAATTCTTTTATCATCAGGGAGATTCTCGACAGCTTTGATTGCATTAGACAAAGCATTTGTTATCAAGGAATATAACTCAGTCTTTTCCATAAAATTCAAAAGATTTCCATCGCACATACAAGTTAATTTGATGTTGTGTTTTTGACAAATCAGTTGATTTTCGTAAATTGCTGAGTCTACTACATCATTACCCGTTTTTATAGTTGAATCATAGAAGGAAGTAGCTTCTTTCAAAGATAATAGTTCTTCATATGTTATCTTTCCTTCTAGCTTGGATAATTGGTGATTTAAATCATGGCACTTAGAATTTATGATATCTATATTTTCTCTACTTTTCTCAAACTGCTCTCTTTCTTTGTCTAACAAGTTTGACATCAAAGCCATTTCTTGTTCCTGATTCGATGAATAGAAGATTCCTTTTCTAATGATTAGAATCATCAAAGCCATAAAGCAACAAACTATTTTAATCATTCCAGACAGAATTAAACTTTGTGATTCATACGGAGTGACGAAACAATAGAAGAAATCAGTCGCTAATACAGAAAAAATCGTTAAAATTGAAATGTTGCGTTTTCCTTTTTTAGATAAACTGACATTGTTTTTCATTTTAAAAATGAAGCCGAAGATTATGTAGATTGCTATATGGTAAGCATAATATATTGTCCAATCTAAATATATATTCTGACCTTTGAAGAAAGACATGGTTAAAATAGTATCATTACCTGTTAGATTTAGGATTGCTCCTAATGATTTTGCAGTGAATATTCTTGTTGCATGTGTGGCACATAATGATTGGATCCATTGGAATTTTCCTTCATCATAAGTGATGAATAAAAGCAGTGATGTTAGTCCAAACATATACAAGGAATGAACTATTCCTTGTAAGGCTCTTATGCTTGACATGGTGCTTCTTAAATATGCAAGAGGAACAGATAAAAGTATGAGTGAAAAAATAGTAATGAGATTCCAAAGCCACCACTTCTTCTTATAGTGACCTTTTATATTGAATAGATAAATAGATAGAAGGACTTCAAAATCAGCTGATAATATTATGACAAGCTGTTTAAGGACTTCTTCCCCTAAAAGTTTGATTAAGAATTCATTCATTTTGAATTACCTTGAAGATAATTGACAAAGGCTTGTTTGAATTCTTTTTTTCGAGGCCTAGAAATCAATAATTTTTCATTACCTAAATAACAGTAAGTATCATCTATATTAGTTATGAACTTTAGATTTACTAGATAGCATTTGTTACATAGTGAGAATAAGTTGCTATTTAATTTTTCTATCACAGATTTAAGAGTTCCTAAAGACATAAATTACCTTTTAGAATCGGTGTGATATACGATTCTATGATGTATTGCTTCTACATAGGTGATTTCATTTATGCTTAGTCTGATTGAATTTCCTTTATATGTCACCACGATGCTTTCTTCTAAATTGGATTTGTGAATTCTATTTACGGCTCTATCAAATTTTAATGCGAATTCTTGATACTGAATAGGCTTAACTAAGAAATCCAATGCTTCTACTTCATATCCTTTTATTGCGTATTGCCCTAAAGAGGTTATGAAGAACAAAATAACATTCTTATCTAACATTCTTATCTTTTTAGCTAAATCCATTCCATTCATTCCAGGCATCTTTATATCTAAGAAGATCAGATCAAAATCAAATGAATAAGAGTCGATAAATACAATTGGATTTGAAAATGTGATTATTTCAAACGAAAAGCTTGGATTATTCTTCTCATACTGTTTGATGAATGTCTTCAATTTGGAACGATCCAATTCATCATCTTCTACAATTGCTATTTTGTTCATATCCGTTTAATTCATTTCGATAGTATTATAGAAGAAAAAGGACTATTTAGTTCTTATAAAAATTAGTATCGGTCAAAAGATTGTATTTAGGTGATGGTTATTAATGATTTACTTTATATCTGACCCAAAGAGTGCCACCATCCATCACTTTAGCTTTAATCAAATTAAAATTTACTGGATTATAGTTTGATAATCTTTTTTTAACTGAATAGAGCCGTAGTCTAAGTGGATCCATCAGAACAAGGAGCAATTACTACATTGATTTCATTACACATACCTACATGGATGAAAGACTAGTTTAATATTACACCTCCACCCAACATCAAAGTCTCTATTACAAATAAGCTTTTTAATTTATCCAATATTGATTTGTAATCTATTGGAATACGGGCATCTTCTTTTATGGAGAATCTCGGAAACAATGTGCTCGCTAAACTTATAGAGGTAACCATCTAGAATATCAACGGCGGATAAAATGTCGAAATAGGAAACGAGGTCGATTACAGAAATAAGAAGGACATTTTAGGAAATTCAATGCTAAAACAATGAAAACTCATGGCTAATTATTTTAATAAGCAATTGATTTATTGATACTAAGCTTTGATAACTAAAAAAATTGTCTATATTGTTTATAAAAAAGCTTTGATATAAAATGTTATTGTATATAACCAACAAAATAATAGAAACTGAAAGGATGGTGGAAAAGTATTATGCATAATATTCTTGGAAAGATAGTATTATCAGCAATTTCATTAGTATCTTTGTTCTCTTGTAAGACTGATAATTCAATTACTGATCTTGGGCCTTTTACTGTATTAGGATTAGATCCGTTCACATATGAATATACATCTGGAACTTTGGAAAAAGATAATTTAGGGAAATACTATGTAAGAGATGAATTCTATTTCAGTCACTATTTAGCAGTCACCAGGGTCGACAAATCTGTCGATGTTAAATGTTATTCTGTTGTAGATCCAGAAGAAGGATCAGATTTGAAGTATGTATTAAATAAAATTTCTTTTGATGATTTTGAAGTGGGAGAGAAGGTAATATTTAAATGGAAACCGGGCATAGAAGATTATTATGCCTTTAAAACAATACCTGTATTTGAGATGTATAAGTTTTCAAATAAAATAGAATTGACTGAGTTTACTAGAGTCAAAGGAAAGATACTGAATTCTGATAAAACCTGGTATGGAAGTTGTGATTATTTGTTTGAGGATGAAAAAGAATCTAAGTATATTAGTTATGTTGGTTGCAATAGTTCATCAGATATGACTGTCACTTGGAACTTACAGAATAGTCAATTCAACGACAAAGAAAGCTATGACTGTTATGTAGTCGAAAAGGATAACTTAGCTTTATTCTTAATAAACAATAAGGAAGTATGGTAATCATAAAAAAGGGGCTGAGTCCCCTTTTTATTATGCTTTTGTTGTGTGTCAACATCCATCACTTTAGCTTCAATCAAATTGAAATCTACTGGATTATGGTTTGATAATCTTTTTTATGCAAAATAAAATCGTAGTGTTAGTAGATTCACCAACATGTAGAGCTATTCCCACATAGACTTCATTATACATTCTTGCTTTAATTAAAACTCGGAGACTAAGACAAAATATGGAGCTGATGCAGTTTGTTTCCTTCTTACTACAACAAGGTTAGCCGGGAAAAAACTATATGACGATTTCTAACTTACTTAAAGTGTGGTTATTTTAATGCCGGCATAAGAAATGTTATGTATTTTTTTAGGCGCTCAATTAGATATTTGGCGAAAAGCTTTGTCATTGCGGCAGAGCTTGCGGACTCGACGCTCTTAGATATTTCATTTGCAGCAGATTCTTTTGTTCCGATATTCATATTTTTGTCTCTATCGGAATGATTGCAGTATATTATCTGAAGGATATAAATAGAATAATAAGAATATTGTATCGGAACTATAGTCAAATGTAGGTTATGTTGAAAATAAACATTATTTAGAGGCCTATTTCTTCTTGCCATCAAGCTTGTATCCGAGACACTGGATGCCATAATTAATTGGATATGGCAGTTACTTGGAACTTACAGAATAGTCAATTCTAATCTGACGAAAGTTATGATTCTTATGTAGTTGCTAAAGATAATTTTGCTTTATTCTTAAGAACTAGCAAAAAAACATAGTGACTATAAAAATTGATGAAATCATTTAAAGAATACACTACTTTTAAGAGCTATTAAAAATGAAAGACTAATGTTATAAGGAACTTTGCAAAATCGACAACCGATGTTTGGATTTATTCATTGCCTAACAATCTTTAATTGCAAAAGGAAATTGGTAAATTTAATATTTATTAGCCTCTAACCCATTTTCCTAAAGTGTTATCGTATTTTACTTTACTATCGACTGTTGCATTTTCTGAAAGTCTAGTGTGATCCACTGTTCCAGTTTTGTTGTCTGCCGATGTCAATTTGCAATACATGCTAGATATATAAATATATTTTTGGTTATTGTCTGTGATGATCTTTGAATTTGAATTATAATTACATTCTTTTAATGTTGGCAAAGTAGTGTCGTTTGTTGAATATTTACCATCGTTATTGAAATAATATGTTTTACTATTTGCTCTAAATATTCCATCGTCTTCATATGTTCCAACATATGAATTTATTCCATCATTATAATAGGCTGTTTCATTAGAAACTAAAGGTCTTGAGAAACCTTTCACATGACTGTTATTTGTGCAATTGCCTATCATATAGTCATAACCATAAGTTATTACTTTAACGCTCTGTTTATTCAATTCACTAAATGGATTGTCGGAATTAACTATTGTGGAGCTGCTTAAAGTGCCATTAGATGTATAACCTATTTTGCTCAAATTTATAGTTCCAGATAATTGATAGTCCATTCCACTATCATTTCCAGTTTTGAACAATAATGTTCCTTTAATTTGGACATTTGGATTGGATTTGTATTTTTGGAAAGATTGAGTTTTAAAGACTCGTTGGCCGTAACCATCTCCTGATATGTTTGCTTCTGTAGCATTACCATTTTGGTCTTTACCACTCATATCAGCCAATTTAATCAAATCTGTAGTCACATACTTGTAGTTTTTATCATAGTAATAATAAGACTTATCTAATACTGATATTTGGCCTGCTCTTTTGGCCTTCTTATCGTAGGATAAAAGCGTAGTTGAGTTCTTGTCAACTATAAGACTAGAACCTGGTAGGAACTTTATCCTTTTATCTAATGTCAAGAACGAGTTCTTAATTTCTAAATCGAAAAACGATGAAATTGGTAAACTATACTTAGAAGTGTCTACGCTTATCGAAATGCCGCTAACTTTTATATTGAATTTAAATTCACCGATTGATACACTGCAATTGTTTATAATAATTTTGACTCTTTGAGAGATAGAATAGAGTTTATTTTCATTTATTGAATTTTCTTTATAACCGATAACATCGACATAAGAATCTTCATTATTTGCACTTGGTTTATCTAGCTTAATAAAATAGTTACTATTGGATGGACCAATAAAATTTAATTCAAATTCCTGCTGGCCTTTTAGAATAGTTAAGTCACCAACAACAACATCCCTAAATGCTTGGGCATTTACGTATCCGTTTAGGCTACCCCAACCGTTGGTTTGATCATATTTAACTCTTGCTTTGCATCTTAAATAAGGTAGCTGGTAGACTTGAAAGGGGAAGACATCATTATTTACATAGCTTTGAGTTATGGTTCCACCTCTATAGTCATGTATGACCGCTAAAGTTCTTAAAAATCCTCCGCCTTCTACATTAATTTGACCTGTTCCTACAGAATCTATTATTAGTCCATCAGAAATTAGTTTTCCTCCATTGTTTATGGTGATATTATGTCCGTTCAAATCTAAGCATATGTATTCTTTGGCTATGACACCTTGGGTGATACCTGATGTGTTAACTCCATAATTGCCTTCGACTTGCATTTGACCATTTATTATTAAATCGTTTTGAAGCACGACGGTATATTGTCTATTTTTTTCAACTGGCTCTACATATACTGATTCTGAATTAAATTCGTTTTTCTTACTTTCTGATCCATCATTAAAAAGGAATCTAGCTTTGACCCCTTTATTGACAGTGGTCTTTGTAGTTGCTCCACCTAAGAATACTTTCTTTTCACTATCTAACCATGTAAAGTCATTGGATAAATTCAATTTTCCTACAGCAACACCAGCATTAAAGTCAACAGTGCCTGATGAAGTGTTGTTAATAGTATCACTTAGATTATACTTATTATAATTAGTATCACCATCCAATGTTTTTGAGTTAAAAACAGCATATAAAGTTGTATCAGTTATGAAAGTCTTATCTAGTGATATGAAGGAATCGGATGGTTTTCCATCTGATCCTACCTCTTTAAATCCAACAAATTCATAGTTCTTAGAATTTGAATTTTTATAGAAGTTGTTTTTAATAAAGGATGTTGGAATGGATGATCCTTTATCGATGGTGATGGAAGTCGACGTGGAGGGAAAGTCATAAACTAATTGAACATTAACCTTCTTTACTGTGATTGTATATTCCCCTCTATAATGGGTTATAACACCAAGACCTTGTTTATATGGCTCAATCTTTTTTGAGACTTTTATGTAAACATTATATCCCCTATAATCTCCTTTTCCTTTTTTCTTATAAGGCGTAGTAGAGTTTTCTTCGACGCTATCGCTAGAAAATCCAGTCTCGCACAAAGCATTCACTATTTCAAAGAATTTGTTATATTCCTTCTTATTAGTAATACTCTCTGTGCCGATTTCCACATTATTATATTTGGCTGCTTCTTCATTTCCTTCAGTTTCTTTATATCCAGTGCAAACTTGATACTTAAAACTAATCTTTACTTTCTCATCTTTGTTAGTTTAATTTATTTGAATAGTACTAGTAGTATTTAGTTTGTTGTTTATGACAAAACTGGAAAATCCTACAGTTGAAATAGAGACAGACAAGAATAAGGTGAGCAATGCTAATAAGCCTTTTTTATAACTTTTCATAGTATCTCACCTCACTCTAGAGAATAAGAAAGGCTGAATGTGACTGAATATGTCACATTCACCAATTCTTTTGCACTTACAGTACTTGAATCTAGGAAGAACTCGAATGTCAAAGGGACTTCATTTATTGATGAATCCGTATTTAATAAGTGATATAAACTAAAATCCGATGTTGTTTTAAATGGTAAGAAGAAAGTGGCACCATGATAGATAGTCTTAGTTGATTTTATCAAATCGACTGTATTACCTATTAAGTTAGATGTATACACTGCACAAGAATCCATGACATTGATGGTGTTTTTCCAATTAATATTGTTGAACTTGAACTCAGTTTTTAAATAAAAGTTATCGTCGAATTCAATATCCTTAACTTTAGTTTTATCCATTGTAGCTGATAGTTTCACTGACGGATTTCCTACTACTTCATAGTTGGTGCCAAACTGGGCAACATTAAATCCAGTAGAGCTATTATCGACAACAGAAAATCCTAATTTTTCTAAAGTATAAGGATCTTTGGTCTTATCAGTGATATCGGCTACACCAGCCTTCAATTCTACTGATGCTTTATTGTTTTGGGTTATATCCCAAGCGGAATAACCGATTCCTACAGCAGCAAAAGTAACAAGTACTATTGCTAGAGTAGACACTTTTATTAATCCAGAGTTGCTTTTCTTTTTCATTATCTAATAATATACAATTTATTTTATTTTAAAACAATATATTTAGATAGAAAGACCATCTTGTTTAAATTATCTTAAGGTTTTTATAAGAAACCTTAAGATAAATATAAAGAAGTACTAAGAATTGATTGTATGATAACAACAAATATGAAAGGCTGAACTAAGAAGATGGAAAACATAAAAGATTTCTTTAAATCAAAACTAGGAAGGGTAACAATACGAGCGATAGTAGAAATTGTTGTAGCTACTAGTTTGATGCTAGGAATCTATTATGGATTAGGTAAAACTAAAGAAGCTATGTCTGCTGCCTTGGGATTTTCAGCCTCTATCTCTCTAGCTCTTTGTTTCTTCACGTGGCTTTTTGATTGGGGTGCATTCGATTTTATCTCATATGGGCTTATATCTTTAAAATATAGGAAGTCAGACAGCAAGCCTTATTTGGATTTGAATGATTATAGGACTAGTAAAGTTGGAATAAGAGAACTGAATAAATATAACCATTTTCCTTACTTAATAACCGGTGTAGCCTTTTTTATATCATATGTCTTATATATTAATTTCTAAGTAAAAAATAGCCGCTTAGTGATAGCGGCTATTGGTTTGACTTAAGGCTTAGTACAAAGCTTTGATTTTATTGCTTTTGTAGTAAAGAGTGTGAAATCAGATCCACCATCTACTTCAAAGACTACATAAGTTCTAAACATATCAGTTTTACTATATTTGATATCGTATGTATCAGATGATTCCTTTACATACCATGTTCCACCTGAAATAAAGCTAGACGATGCCACTGAATTTGCAAAGAATAAACAATTAATGGATGCCGACTTGGATATCCATGGCGATGAAAGATGGTACGTAAGAGCCGGATACTCCTTGCTTGAGGTATTCGGGGCCTAGTAAAAAGAGGAGAAAATTCTGATGGAAAAGAAATCAGGAAAGAAACGCGTCAACTTCGATGACCTCAGTGATGTCATCACTTCGTAGGAACTTTCCAAGTTTTTGGGTGTGTCGGAGCGTTTGATTTCAAAGCTCGTCATGAAGGATGAAATCAAGAGCTTTAAGTTCGGAACATGCCGATTGTTTTTGAAGCGGGATGTTGCGGACATGATCGGATATTGCGAAGAAAAGGAAAGACAGATGAAGGAAAACGGAGCCAAGATCTATCCGGGAATTCCTGAGGAAAAGGAGAAAGGAATCGTCAAAGTCATCAACGTTCCACGCACCCGCACCAGAGGCTATGAGGCTATCGAGATAGGTGACTGATATCTATGAGTGTCAATTTCACCTTACGGGAAAAGCATAAGGAATGGTATTGCTGTGTCTCCTTTGAGGGCGAAGACGGTAAGAGAAAGTAACTACCCTTAAGGCACTTTCTTTAGCACTAGACAACGATAAGGACGACAAGAAGGAGATGCCCTAGCATTCAGCCTCACAATCTGTGGGGCTTTTTTTAATCTGTGTCTAGTTATAATCACAAAAAACTAGACGGCATCAATAAAATTTTACTTTTTGATGGACATATGGTAAACTTTTGTCATAAATAACTGACCAACATGAAAAAGAATAAATTGAAGAGAATTTCATCTAGGATTTTTTTTGGGGGGGTACTATTTCTAAGTAATCTCTCTCTGATTTCCATCGGCTTCTCCGCGTGGTCTATCGTCGGAGCAGCCAGTGCGGAAGCTCAGATCCAGGTCAGTGCTGCGGATGTCATTGATTTAAATCAGTATTTCACTTTTGTTGATTCCCCGACCATTTTTGAATGCACTAGTGAGGGAATAGCTAATGATCATGTAGTGAACACAACTTCCGAGACTCAAGAAGGCTACATTCAAATACCATTCCGTATAAATGTTGGTAATGGAAAAATAAGCGATCATATCGCAGAAGGTTCGACGGGCTTTACGCTAGGAACCACTTTGGTTGATAAAAACGCAGGATTAGATTTCTTCTCTGTTGCTTCGGTTTCGGAAGTGAAACTTGCCTGCAATGATTCGAATTCTTTTGCTGAATCGGATTATTCCTTTAATCCGTTATCCAATAATGCATCGAATAAGGAATTGAATTCTTCTTTCGATTTAACTTCATTCTCGTACTTGGATAGAAGCCAAGTGTATTTCGTTGCAAGATATAAAGTCACATTTACTGCTTCCGCTTATAAATCAGCATATTCATCTGTTGGCGGAAACTTTAAGTTTTCATTCAAAGTAGGAGGAATCTTCGATCATGCGTAAGTATAGGACGATTCCTCTTTTTGTGATGTCGACTTCGGCAATCATCAGTTCCATTGGATATGGAAGTTGGATTTTCAATCATTTCCAGGAAATTGAAAAAGAGATCTCAACTAAAAATTCTCAACCGGTATGTTATATCCAAGGAAATAAGGTCGTTAAGTATACAACAATTGAAAAGGCTCTTGCAGTTGCTGGAGATAAAGACCACATAAATTCGTCCGAAACAATTGTTGTTATACCGGGGACTAATCCAGTAATTTCTTCTTCTTGTACTTTAGATACTAAAGATACCCTTTTGATTCCTTATGAAGATGAAACCTATATGCGTGATCTTAGCAAAATCACGAATAAAAATGTTTCGTCTGTAACCAGCGTTAATTTTTCCGATAATGATTCTACGAGTGTAAGCAATAATAGAAAAAACGAAGTTACAATTAGAAGTAGTAAAGTTGGAACAAAAGTTGTTTTTGAAAATAAAGGAACGATTAAAGTTGGAGGAGAATTAGGTGTTGGTATAGGTAACCAAAGACCTAGTGGTCATACTAATGGAAAATATTGCCAAATTTCCATTGAAAATAGTGCTTCTATTGACAATTATGGGGAAATAGATTTATACGGATATATAAAGAAAAAATCAATTAATAATGCCGGAGTTATAACCAATTATTCTTCTGGTAAAATGGTGATGCCGCTTGTAATTCACGATTATTCTGGAGGAGGTTTTTCGGCTTCTGCAAATAAAGAAAAAATACTTCCATTTAATATTTTTGAAATTCCTAATTGTCAAACAACATCTATTTATCAAGCCGGATCTAAACTTGATGTGATGCTTGCAATTTATGCCTCTAACAAAATGCATGTTCCAGAAAATAGTCGGCTTATTGGAGCAGGTGATGGTCTGTTCAATATTTCTTCGGGCTCGGTTGCAATCGACTATTATTCCTATGACTTTCCCTTTACGAAGATTGATTCTTCAAAGAATCAGCCAAAAGAAAACATTAGTAAAATGAAAATAGGAATAAACGGTGCTGTTTCACTGGCTTCTATGAAATTGTCATTGGGTGGAATATCTATATCTACTGGAGACTTTATTGCTCCTCTCTCCTATAAATTTGATGTTACTTGTAATTCTGGTTCTATTTTGAAGTTGAATAAGAAGACAAAATTTTTAAAAGGCTCTTCACTCCAAATTATTGAAGGTGGGACCGCTGAAATAAATGATCAATCTCTTTTTTATCAGTCCTATAGTTATGATTGTAATTATGTGGGCGATTTGTACCCTAGTGCATTGAATTCGGCAAGTCTTATCAATAATGGAAAACTTACATTAAATGCTCCTTTTGGTGGATTTATAGAAACTAATGGATCATCTGGTAAATTGATTACTACTGCTAACTATCACAGTGAAGCAAGTTCAAAAGAAATGGTAAGCCTCAAAAAAACGAGCAAGACTAAATACGAGTACACTTATAAGACTATGACAGTTAAAGGATCTGCGATGATTAAAACTAATCAATTAGACACTGCCGAAAAAAGCTTAATTAAGGAAAACGAACAATATGTAGCTCATGAGTCTTCTTGGATTGGTAACGCTTCAGGACAAATTTCGGAAATTGAGTCTAAAACAGCAGAGAAAAGTGACAGCTACACCACTTGCTTTGACTCGAGTACGAATATTGAAACAAATAAAGGAAATGTAAATATTGCAAATATCAACACTGGTGATTTGATACTTTCATATAATCATTACAGTGGAAAATTTGAATATAAACCTATTGCAGCTGTTATTAACCATGGCTTAAAAGTTTATCAAGTTATAGAAATGTTTTTTAATGATGGCTCTCACATTGGTTTTATTAGTAGTCATGGACTATTCGATGTGGATGAAAACAAGTATGTAGATATAAATCCAAAAAATTACAAAAAATATATTGGACATCAGTTCTTGTCTTATAAAGCTGACAAATTTAAAATCGTCGTTCTTTCTCGGGCCGAAATTGTAGAAAAACGAACTTCATGTTATACCCTGGTTTCTAGCGAGAATCTTAATTGTATTGGTAATGGTTTGCTAAATATCACCAGTGTACTAAAGGGTATTTATAACATATTCGATTATGATAGGAATCATAATTTTGATAGAAGCCAAATGAAATCCGATATCGAACGATTTGGATTATACGAATATTCTGACTTTAAAGATCTTATTTCAAAGAAGATTTTTGTAGATTATGGTTTTAAGTATTTTAAAGTATCTATCGGAAAAGGCTTAATGAATTATGATACATTGCTTTTCTATATTGGTTGGTTGAAGAATTGCATTAGCAATGGTGAAGCGATTATTTATTAAAAGCTTTGTCTTTATCATTTGTTGAATCCTGCAACCCTTGTTCCCTTTTAGCTTCATTATTGATATACAGATCAAAGTATTTCTTCTCTCCTTCTATTCTTGCTTCTATAGCTCCCTGCTTTGTTTTGTATGATCCGAGATAATGATCGACTTGCTGGAAGGTGATATAAGCCTCCCAGCGTTTTCTTTCCTTGTTATATGTGGCTCCAGATACTCCTGACTTGCAGGTGGCATATACGGCTCTTGTGTGTTTCAGCATGCAGGTCATGGTATGTTGGTCTTTGTCGTAGCCAAGTGCCCAATCATTGGGTCTTCCTGTTTCCGACCTTTTGGGTTTGGGAGTACATCCGCAGGAATAAGGATGCTTGGATAGTTCATCGCCTCCGACGATGAATTCCTTTCCATAGTCACATTTGCATAAGTAATAGACAAACATACGGCCTTTCGATTTACCGTTCCCTTTTCCACAGGGATAACGTTCTAAGATGGTCATCATGTCTGTTCTATAAGGCTTGAAATTCGAATCCATACTTCACCAAATTGGAGACAAAGAAAAAACCTCCGATACCCTTTCTAGGAATCGAAGGCGTGTTTCAATCGTGGTGTCCTGGACAGGACTTGAACCTGCATGGAGTTCTCCAATAGATTCTAAAACTACTGATATAAAGGATAACGATGCTAGGAAGGTGGCTTATTCAATAACTTAAATATCATTTCAGATAACATGTTGAGTATGCCAGGTGGAATTACTGGTTTATTCAATATATTTGAATATGAAAATGAATCTTTGAAATATAACATAAAGAAGAAAAACGAAGATATAAGGAAATATGGATTATTGGATTATTCATCATTTGATAAATATCTATCTAAAGAATTGTATGATAAGTTACCATGTAAGTATATGGCTATATCTATAGGAAAAGGTTTTATATCTTGGAATACTATCCAATCCTATATCGATAGATGGGCTGGAAGATTATTGCATTAAAAATAACCATTATTAACACTGTTTTTATGGTTGGTATTTGTTAAAACTAATAACAATTTTAATAAGTCTATAATTAGCCATTTTTTCCTCCAGCTTTTCTTCATCGGAATAAAACTTTCTAAGCAGTAGTATGTTTGGTCATACGTACCATTACCTTATAGACTTCAGTTCTATTGAAATATTAACTTTCTAATTCATCTCTATCTATTTTCTTTCATTCATTTATTTCTTCATTATCACTTAGATATTAAGAAACATAGATTATTCTAAAACGATATTTATCGGCTGCTTTATAGAATCATTTGTTTCCGATGAAATAGAGAAAACAAAAATCGATTCAGTATTTTACTGAATCGATTAATTAATTTCTTAATGGTGGGGTCAGAGAGACTTGAACTCTCACGGGAGACCCATACGCCCCTCAAACGTACGCGTATACCAATTTCGCCATGACCCCACGGCAAGAAGGGATTATATACGAGTAGTTATTTTTAATCAAGTGATTTTTAAAAATTTCTTCTACACCTAGAAAATAACTGCTGGATCTTTCCTTTTCTTTCCACTTATCTTATTCACTATTTTGACATTTGCCATAGATAGGATAGCGTTGTATCTAACGGCAATTTTGTCATATGCTTGATAGGCATTGTCGCCTTCTACTTGCTTTTCTTTCAACTTCTTTATCAATTCATTAGCTCTGTCTGTTCTTTTTCCTTTTTCTTCAAGTAGTTTTCTGGTATAGATAAAGCCAAAGTCTAAAGTCTCTTTGGCTTTTCTTCTAGCCACTAGATCTTGCGAAGAAATATCTGGATATGCTTTTTCGAATGTTTCTCTGAAGTCTTTCTTATAAGGTAGATTTCTTTCATCTACATAAGTCCAGGCCTCTTTCATCAAGTCGACCCTTGAAGATTCAAATGGTTCTATCTTTCTAAATTCATCCATCACTTTATTTTCTTGCTTCTTTAGACTTAGCCAAAGTATCCATCCTAATAATAGATAAAGAAGGAATAAGATCAGTAAGGAACCAACTACAATCAATATAGTCCACAAAGTATTCATAATAAACCTCGTTTTTCTTTTTGATTCGTTTTATATTATCTTATATTTAGGTGTGAAGAAAGGAAGATACCGATGAATACTAAGTATATTGGAATCTTATTGATGGCGGGAAAGTCGACTAGAATGAATGGCATTGTTAAGCAGTACTATGTATCTAAAGCTGATGATGAACCAATGTATATTCATTCATTGAAAACTCTAGCCTCATTTATGGATGATGTTATCTTGGTGGTTCCTCACGGTGATGAGGAAAAAGTAAAGAGTCGGTCATTTATATTCACTAAAAAATTCTATCCTGTTATAAGTGGAGGAAAAGATCGTACTGAGAGTGTTAGAAATGCTCTTAATTTTATTAAAAACATGTACTTTGATGTCGATATCAAAGTATTGATTCATGATGCAGCAAGGCCTTTTGTTCCTTCTAACATAATATTGAACATTAAAGATGCTCTAAAAGATCATGATGCAGTAACACCTGTGCTAGATATGTCAGATTCTTTGTTGAAAGAAAATGATGGAATAAAATATGTAGACAGGACTTTTATAAAAAGAGTTCAAACACCCCAAGGCTTTGACTTCAATTTGATATATGAGGCTTATGAAGAGTTGAAAGAAGAAAGTAAGACCGATGATTTTCAAATGGTCTTAAACAAATCTAAATCACCTTTATTGATTCAAGGGTCTACTCTTTCCTTTAAAGTAACAAATGATGATGATTTAGTCATTTATGATTGCTTGTCTTACAAATTTAAGCAATGAAAAAGGAATTTTAAGAAGAAAATAGATTCAAACTTGTTAGAATACGCTTACAATTTATACCAATATAATTATTTTTAGCTTTCATATAGCTTTTTAATTTTTTAGTTATAAAATATCTCCGGTTTTTGAAGTTTTAATATACTTTCTAGGGGAGAAAAAAATGATTACTTTAAGACATTACGGTAAGAAGATTGAGAAGCTAAATTTGGAAAGCATCAATTCTCAAATCAATGCTGCTAGCAAGGTAATTGCTGAGCGCTCCGGTGAAGGTCATGAATTCATGGGTTGGATGGATTATTGTTCCAAGATGACTAACGATGATATTCAAGACATCATCGATTCTGCCAATCTCGTGAGAAGCAAGTTCGACACATTGGTCTGTGTAGGTATCGGGGGATCCTACTTGGGCGGACGTGCTGTAATCGATGCTATAAATGGATTGTATAGCGATGACAAACTTAAAATTGTTTATCTCGGCAATACTTTAAGTCCATCCTATACCCATCAAATCTTGAAATGGCTCGAAGGAAGAAATTTTGCAGTCAATGTTATTTCCAAATCTGGAACAACCACTGAACCTGCAGTAGCTTTCCGTCTTTTGAAGGAACTCATCATCAAGAAATGGGGAACCGGCCAACTCAAGGATAGAATCTTTGCAACTACTGATAAAGCTAAAGGTGCTTTGAAGTCAGAAGCCAATGTTGAAGGATACAAGACATTCGTCATTCCTGACGATATCGGTGGACGTTTCTCAGTCATAACACCTGTAGGATTGTTCCCAATTGCATGTGCTGGAATCGACATACGTTCTTTTGTTAAAGGATTGGTCGATGGTGAAAAAGATTACGGTGACAATGATTGGCACAAGAACTTGGCTTATCAATATGGAGCCTATCGTTATTTGTTGAACCATGAGGCTGGATATCCTTATGAGATGTTCTGTACCTATGATCCTCAAACTGAGATGATTTGTGAATGGTTGAAGCAATTGTTTGGAGAATCACTCGGTAAGGATGACAAGGGATTGATGCTCGGACATGGTGTATTCACCACTGACTTGCACTCCATGGGTCAGTTCATTCAACAAGGATCCAATGTTTTGTTTGAAACTGTAATCCATTTCAACACTGTACCTGAGAATCAAGATGTCGAAATCTCAGCTGATAAGGAGAATTTGGATAATCTTAATTATCTCGCAGGACAAAAGATGTCTTACATCAATGAGAAAGCCTTTGAAGCTGTTTTGAAGGCTCATACTGAAGGACAAGTCGACGCCAATGTTATCGATGTCAGTACACTCGATGCCTATAACCTTGGAAATCTCTTCTATTTCTTCTTCAGAGCAACTGCTTTGACTGGTTACTTGGATAATATCAATCCTTTCAACCAACCTGGAGTCGAGATTTACAAGAAGAATATGTTTGTTCTTCTCGGTAAGCCTGGATACACAGACAAGAAGTAAACCTTGAAACGATATAAAAACACCAAGTCAATGGCTTGGTGTTTTTTATATCGGTTATTTATTCGTTTGTCTTCTTGTAGTTTCTAAAGAAAGTCTTGACGTATTTGACGACAGTTTCTTTTCCTTTGGATTCTATTAGTCTTTTGTAGACTTTATCGACATCAGATCCAGCTCCTTTGGGGATTGTAATTCCTAATTTTGATTCCATCTGTTGCCAATATAAAAGAAATTCATATCTGGATATGACTGATGCTATTGCGACACTAGGCCATCTGCTCTCTCCTTTAACCTTGAATATGATTGGATTTTCAATTAAAGATTCACCGACATATTTCTTGTATAATTCTTCTCTTTCGAATTGATCGACATAGACTACTATTTCATCGCCTAGCTTATATTTCTCAATCAATTTTTGATGTGCTAGGTTATGGAGATGTGCTAAAACCCAGTGGGTAGAAAACCCTTTATCCTCGTAGGAAGATACTTTGCTCGCTGAGCAAAGTACCGTAAAATGCTTTATACTTCTTCTCAACTCTGGCCCAATTTGCATCATATAGGCATCCGTCAATTTCTTCGAATCCTTTACATGCAATTGATCTATCAACTTCATATCTGAAGGGGTGAAATAGGCTGCGGTAACAATCATAGGCCCGAAGAAATCTCCGACTCCGACTTCATCAGAACCAATTTGTATTCCGGTGTCTTCATATCCTTTACCCAAAGGTTGTGTCTTGATATTTGGATATTCAAATGATGACGTCTCAACTTTGACATTAGGCATGAATATCGATGCTTCTAATGAAGCTTTTCCGTCAGCTCCGAAAAATGTTATGGTAAAAACATCAGGATTCTTTGTTTTGAATCCTTTCACAACTATTCCATCTTTAGTTTTATGGATGAATAAATCATAAGGATGATTTGTGTCATTTATCTCAGTAGCCTTGTAATAATCCATTATTTCCAAAGCTTTTGCCTTATTTACTTTAAATTTTGTTAGTTCCATCATTTCTAATATATCATTTTTTCTTAATGCCAATCTGATTTTTCTGTATCATACTAAGCCAAATTATAATGATAATGCTTATTTTCAATGCTTTTATACTTTTTATTTGCTATCATTTTGTGGGGATAAAAAGTATATGTATAAATATTTATTAATCGATTTTGATGGTACCATGGGTGAAACACAAGGAACCATCCTAGAAGCTTTTCATACTGCTATCAAAGAAGAAGGATTACAGATGCCAGATGATAGTGATATAAAAGCAACCATTGGATTGCCTTTAAATCCATCTTTCAAGAAGTTGTTCCCTGGAATCAATGATTCTAAAGCTGATGAACTGGTAAGTTTATACCAAAAATTTTATTTACAAAAATGTTTTTCAACTCTTAAACCTATGCCGGGTTTAGTTGAGACATTGGAGATTTTGAAAAAAGAAGGGAAGAAGATGGCTGTCGTATCTTCTCGTATGACTTATTTGATCGTACAGCTTTGCGATACTTTGCATATCAAAGATTATTTTGATTGTTTCATAGGACAAGAATTAGTCAAAAAGCCCAAGCCTTTCAAAGATATGGCTGAATTAGCTATGACTGTCTTGGGTGCTTATAAACGCGAGACCATAATGATTGGAGATACCCATTTTGATATTGCTATGGGAAACAATTGTGGTATAGATACATGCTGGGCTAGTTATGGATATGGAAAGAAAGAAACGGTCGAAGTCGATGATCCTACATATACAATAGAGAAATTTAGTGATTTGACAAAGATAGTTAAGTGAAGGTCCGTTTAAGAATATGGATAGACAAGTACAACAAGAAATAAATGAAATTATAAAAGAATTAAAAACTCATTTTCAAAGTGAGCACAACCAAAATGATGTCTCACTATATGAATTTAGTTATGATAAGAATTTAATTCTTAGAGATCATAGATATTTAAATCAAATATTAGGTTATGCAAATAAAGGAAAGAATCTTTTATTACCAACTGTCATCGATTTAAGCGATACATTGATTAAGCTTCATAAAGCTTTGACTTTAGATATAGATGAATTGTTAGGTTTAAAAAGCCTGATTTTAGCATGTGAAGATATCATGGATAAGTTTGTGAAAGAAAATGATTTTCCCGATCTTCAAAATCAGGCTTTAGACATCGAGGATATGCCTGATTTATTGAGACTGTTGGATTTGTCTTTCGGACCTGATGGTGAAGTCTTGGATTCTGCTTCATCAAAATTAGCCTCTATTAGAAGTGAATTTAGAGGCTTGGTAAGTGAAGAATCTAGATTGATTCAGAGAATCTCTAATAAATACAAATCAAGTCTTGAGATATCTCAACCAGTCATAAAAAATGGAATTCAGACATTGGCTGTAACAGCATCTAAAAAGAATCAAGTTCCAGGAATGGTTGTCGATAGGTCTAAAAGCGGTGAGACATTATTTGTAATCCCATATGAGTTGCTGGAATTTGAAAACAAGAAGGAAAAACTATTAAACGATGAGAAAGCAGAGATTGCTAGAATCTTAGACGGATTTTCTAAGATGTTTTTCCAAAGAGTAGATGCTGTAGACAAGAATTATTATATTTATAATCTTTTAGATGGCTATATAGGAAAAGTGGAATTTGGCTTAACTTATGATGGAGTTGTAGCAAATATAAAAGAAGATACTTTGTCCTTACAAGGATTGATTCACCCCTTGATTCCATTGGATAGAGCAGTGGATAACGATTTGAAACTCGGTGATCTAGAACCGAGGGTCTTGATAATTTCTGGACCTAACGCAGGTGGAAAGTCTGTCTTGATGAAAGCTGTGGCTTTAGCTGCTATCATGAATCAAATGGGACTTATGGTTGCCTGTCATAAAGAAGCTACCATGAAGATATTCGATGAAGTCGATATATTGACTGGTGACTCGGAATCTTTGTCTGGAAACTTGTCTTCATTCTCTGGTCATTTGTTGGGATTGAAGAACATGTATGAAAATGCCTCAGGTAATTCGTTAGTTTTAGTCGATGAAATAGGTCAAGGAACTGCTCCGAGTGATGGAGAAGCCATTGGACATGCATTTATCGAACATATGTTAAATCAAGGTACATTTGGAGTGTTTACAACCCACTACGATGGACTAAAGAAATATGCTATTTCAGAAGAAAAGATTTTGTCCGGAGCTATGGAATTTTCTGAAAAAACTTTAACTCCTACATTTAAGTTCATCCCCGGTGCTGTTGGAAATTCATATGCCTTTGAAGTTGCTTCAAAGAATGGATTGCCTAATGAGTTGATTGAGTCTGCAAAAATATATAGGGATTCCCAAAAACAATTTGATGTCGAAAAACTTACAGCTGAACTCAATGCTAAGATAAAACAAACCGATGCTTTGCAAAAAAAGTTGGATGATAAATTGAACAACGTTAAGCAATTGGAAGAGAAGAGGCAAAACGCTATTAAAGCTTTAGCTGATGAAAAAGAGAATATTAAGAAACGTGCTGATAGAAAAGTCGATGAATACGCGCAGGAAAGACTTGATCGATTAGATAAGTTATGGTCTGAAGGAAAGAAAGCTGATATTGGATTTAACGAAAAATCCAAAATCAAAGGTGAGATTAGAAAAGTTACTTCTTCAGCTGATCAATCAGATAATGAATTCCATAAACATATCAGCAAACCTGAAGAAGTGCAACCCGGTGATATCGTTTCTTATGGTTCTATGATAGGAAGATTGGTTAGTGCTAATAAAAACAAAGCTAAATTCTATTACAATGGAATGACAATGACTGTCAATCTCTCTGACCTTGTCAAATCTTCTGCTTCTAAATTGCCTATGAGTAGAACTGTATCCAATTTAGATAATTCAATCATGAACAGAGCTAAAGGTGTTTCTACAAAACTAAATATCATTGGAATGACCGTATCTGAAGCCACTCCAGAAGTTGATAAGTTTTTAGATAATGCGGAATTATGTCATTTGTCATCTGTAATCATCATTCATGGAATGGGTACATTTGCTTTAAGAAATGGAATATGGGCTCATTTGAAAAAATTGAACTATGTGAAATCTTTTAGAGAAGGTGGAGAAGGTGAAGGTGGCCTTGGAGCTACTGTTGTCTATTTAAAGTAAAGATGAATGAAACAATTAAAAGAAAATTAGACTTGCTTCCAAATAAACCTGGATCTTATCAAATGAAGGATAAGAACGGTACAATTATTTATGTTGGAAAAGCAAAAAGCTTAGTAAAAAGAGTAAAGCAATATTTCACCAGACCTCAAGTTGGAAAAGTAATGTTGATGGTCCAGGAAATTACTGATTTGGATTGGATTGAAACACATTCGGAAAAGGAAGCTTTTCTTTTGGAAATCAATTTGATACAAAAATATTACCCAAAATATAATATTCTTTTAAAAGATGGCAGGATGTATCCGTATATCGGAGTAAAAAGAACAGAACAACCAGTTTTAAAAATATTTCATAAACAGACATCTAAAGCCTATGATTATTTTGGGCCATATCCAGATTCCAATGCAGCCCATAAGGTTATGGAATTACTGAATAGAACATATCCTGTCTCAAGAGAAGAGTTCACTCCTGGGAAGCCATCCTTTTATTATTATTTAGCAAAAGCAGAAAATCCAGTTATCAATGATGATGAAATTAATGATTTCAATACCGTCAGAGATAAGATTAAAAAATTTTTAAATGGAGATACTAGTGAAGTTGTTTCCTTCTATAGAAAGAAGATGGAAGAAGCAAGCGACAATCTTAATTTCGAGCAAGCTGGTGAATATAAGCAAATAATTCAAAGCATTAATGCCACTACTGAAGATCAGAAGATAATGATGAAAGACAAAGTAGATAGAGACGTTTTTGCTTTCTCAACTAGAGAAGGATATGTTTGCATGTTGTTTCTCCTTTACAGAAAAGGAATATTACTCGGAAAGAATCTTTATATCAATGAAGTTACAGAGGATTTGAACGAAGAATTGCAAACAGCGATTTGTCAATTCTATTTAAATCATCCAAAACCTAAAGAACTTATTGTATCTGATGAATCTTTAGGAGAGTCTTTAAAACAATTGTTGGATTTGGATATAGTAGTGCCTACACAAGGAATAAAGAAAGACATTTTGTCTTTAGCATTGGAAAACGCTAAAGCAGGATTAGATGCACATTTTATGACTGCAAGGCTTGAAGATGATACTTTAGATCTATTAAAAGATTTGCAGGAGAAACTCCATATGGATCGACTTCCACTGGAAATAGAATTGTTCGATAACGCTCATACACAAGGCCAAGATGCAGTTGGCGGGATGGTCACGTATGTAAACGGAAAAAAAGCTCCTGAACTATATAGAAGGTTTAATATTCATCAGCCGAATAAAGCAGATGATATGGCTTCTATGAGAGAAGTTATTTATAGGCGCTGCTCAAGGATTGTAAAAGATAATTTAAAAGCACCTGATTTGATAATTGTGGATGGTGGTATCACTCAGGTCGAAGCTGCGATAGATGCTATTTCAAGGTCTAATATCAAAGGTGTTAAATTGGCAGGCTTAGTAAAAAACGATAAACATGAAACAAATTCATTGATGGATGGGGATACTGGTGAATTGATTCCATTGGATAAAAAGTCACCTCTATTTTTCTTGCTGATGAGAATGCAGGATGAAGTTCATAGATATGCTATTACCACACATAGAAATAAGAGGGCTAAGTCATTATTTTCAACCTTTTTTGATGATATTCCAGGGGTTGGAGATAAGAAAAAAGAAAGATTATTGAATGCCTATCCGACAATGGATTCTTTATTAAATGCTACTGTTGGTGAAATAAGCCAGTTAACGGATGATAAAACGGCAAGACTTATTTTTGATAAAATTCAAAAGTCTAAGAAAGTTGAAGAAAATTTGAATAAAAAGGCCAAGACTCTATTTAATTGATAATATCTTTAATTTGTAAAAAAAGCAGCTCATTACATCAACATTGAATATTGAACATATTACCATACTTTTGTATCTTCTTTGAGCGATGCTATAACGCAATTATGGCCTGATTATGATTTGGATAAGGCTAAGATTTTATATAGAGATGCAGTTTGGAGATTGAGAAAGACCTTAAAAGATATAGGCTTTAATTGTGTATTGTTTTTCAGGGGATCCTTAGGCCTAAGGAAAGAAAACATCCAATGTGATTTTTGGGATTATTTGGAATGAAAGAATAATGATTTCCATGGTGGATTCTTGAAAATTTTGATTGGAGCATAGAATATTTAGAAATGCTAGAAGATATCAGTGATAAAAGGAATTAGAATCATAGAAAACACTTGACTTTTCTCTTGCTGTAGTCTATCATTACCAATCGTCGGAAGACATAGGAAAGTAGAGCACCCGCTCTCGCCGGATGGACATAGCCCGTCGGCCAAAAGCCTTGAAATTCACACTATAGAAATTTCATGTGGCGGGTGTTTGTCACCCGCCTTTTTTCTATGTTGGTCCGTCCATATAAATAAAGGAGGATTAGGAGTGTATCCTAACCAACGTCCAAAGAAAAAGAGCAATGAATTAGTCAACGAGTTCATTCCCTACAGATTTAAAAATATCCGTGTGGTTTTTCCAGACGGAAGATCGCAGGTTTTGAGTCGTGACGAAGGCCTCCGCCAGGCAGAAGCCTTAGGACTTGATCTCTATTGTATCAGTCCTAATGGTAACCCTCCGGTGTGCAAAATTCTTAATTACTCTAAGTATTTGTTTGAAAAGAAGAAAAAAGAGAAAGAGATGAAGAAGAATCAAAAAGAGATTGAAGTTAAAGAAGTACGCTTCACTCCTCTTACAGATCTTCATGATCTCGAGACCAAAGCTAACCAAGCCATCAAATTCCTTGAAAAAGGAAATAGAGTCAAGGTTTCACTCTTTGTGAAGGGAAGAATGATCAGCAAGATGGATGCTGCTGACAATAAAATCAATACCTTCTTAGATTTGGTCAAAGAGTATGGTACTTGTGAGAACAAGCCTACACTTGAGGGTAAATATTATTTCTGCTACGTCAACCCTATTTCAAAGAAGTAGCTCGAAAGGAAAGGTTTATTCAAAATGGCAAAAGCAAAGTTTAAGACAAAAAGAGCCGTCGCAAAGCGTTTCAAGATTACTGGAACCGGCAAGGTGAAGAAGTATAACCAAAATACATCCCACCTCGCTTTGAGTAAAACACACAAGCAGAAGGTCAACCTTCGTCATGCCCGTTACCTCAACAAGACTGATGGTAAGGCAATGAAGGCACTTATTAGCAAGTAATCAGGAGGATAGAGAATTATGAGAGTCAAACGTGGTTATGTTCTTCGTCGCAAGCACAATAGAGTTTTGAAGCTTGCTAAGGGTTTCCGTGGATCCCGTCACAGATTGTTCAAGACTGCTAATGAAGCAGTTCTTCACTCACTTCACTACGCCTATGTCGGACGTCGTGACAGAAAGAATGATTTCCGTAAGCTTTGGATCAGCCGTATTTCTGCTGCTGCAAAGGCAAATGGAATCAGCTATTCTCAATTGATTCATGGATTCAATCTAGCTAATATCAAGCTTAACCGTAAGATGCTTTCCGAGATTGCTATCTCCGATCCTGCTCAATTCACATTGATTGTTGAGCAAGCTAAGAAAGCTCTTGGCGAGAATGTCAAGGCTTATAACACTGAGTATTCTGCTGCTAAGATTACTATGTCTAATCCTTCTGCCGCTGTCGCTCCTACCAAGGCTGAAGCAGTTGCTGCTTTGAATGCCAAGAAGGCTGCAGCAAGCAACAAGTAATTAACTCTTTTCTTTCGTAAATGCACCTTCGGGTGCATTTTTTTATTGCATAATAATAATACAAATAGTACAATTAATACAGAGGAGGGCATATGCAATTTAATAATACGGATCCGATTTATGTTCAGCTTAAGGATTATTATAAAAAGATGATCCTTATGGGTGTTTTTAAAAATGGTGAACCTCTTCCTTCAATCAGAGACGTGGCATTGGAAAACAGAGTAAATCCTAATACTGTGGCCAAAGCTTTTTCTTTGCTGAAGGATGAAGGATTTGCTGATTCATTACCTAAGAAAGGCTATTTTGTTAAATCGGAAAATGAACTAGGAAGAAAGGATAAACTTGAGTCTTTAATCAATGATATCTTACGTCTAGGCTATTCGATAGAAGAAATTGAAGAAATCGTTAAGGAGAAAAAGGGTAAATTATGATTGAAATTAAGAATATCAGTAAAAAACTTGGGAACACTTTAGCTGTGAATCATTTCTCAATGGATTTCAAAGAAGGCATTTCAGGAATTGTTGGAGAAAACGGAGCAGGAAAATCCACCCTGTTCAGATTGATTTCAGGTATTTATGAACCAGATGAAGGCGAGATTCTTATCGATGGAAATAAATCTTTTAGCAAAAAAGCTAAAGAAAATTTGTTTTTTCTAACTGATGATCCATACTCACCTAATTATTCGACTCTAAAGTCTATGACTGAATTTTATGCTTCTTTATTTGATATGGATTTGGAAAGATGTAAAGCCTTGATTGAAAAAACAGGACTTGATCAAAAAGAGAACATCAATAATTTTTCAAAGGGTATGAGGAGGCAAGCTTTTTTATGTGTCGCATTATCTATGAAAGCTAAGTATCTTCTGTTGGATGAAGCTTTCGACGGCTTGGATCCACTTGCCATGGATTGGATTAAAGAAGAAATTATAAGAAAGTCTATGGAAGATAAGAGCTGTATCTTAATAGCTTCTCATAATATTGAGATATTGAACAAACTAGTCGATAAGTATTATGTTCTTAGAAAAGGTACATTGGCTACTACCGGCGATGAGCAATCGATGAATAATGAGTTCATTTGTTTACAGTGCTACTTTTCCAAAGATGTTTCTGTTGATGATATAAGAAAATTAGGGGTTTATGTTTTGAGCTTTAAGAAAATTGGTGCGGTCTATGAAATATCCGCAATAAAGCAAAATGATACAAAAGACAAGATTGTAAATGGATTGAATCCTACTATTTGCGAGGAGCTTCCTATATCTCCAACTGATTTAGTTGCGTTAGAGATGGAATATTCAAGAAGAAAGGAGTTTATCAATGAATAAGAGATATTTTAAATGGCAGTTTAAAAACTGGATTTCGTTGTCAGTTGTAACTTGTTTAGTCATGTTATTGGTATTCCTGATTACTATCATGAATATTAATGTCGTCCCTTCCGTATCAATGAATAAAGATTATATATACTTGCCTAATAATACCCCCTATATAGGATTGACTATTGCTGCTGGACTTATGTCCCTTGTCATTCCTATCTTTGTTTGCAAGTATAGATTTAAAAGGAGAAGTGCGGATATATTTGGAGAAGCTCCTTTTGATAAAGGAGAATTGTTGAGAACAAGGGCTCTAATCGGATTGATAATTCTTCTTGGGGCTTATACTCTAGTATTTATAATTGGAACTATTGTTATTGTATTCAAACAAGTCTATTACAATTCTATTGCTGATTCTGCTTATAAATTAGGCTTGATAGATTCACCGTACTATTACAATTATGGAATGGTTATTCTCTATTGGTTATTTTATTTGATTTGTTTAGGTCTAGCATATTATTTAAATGTTTATATTGCTTCCTTAGGTACGAATAATTTTAATTCAGTTGTTTATCTGCTTATTGCAACTGTTGTCTTGTTTTTTAATGTTACTCTTATTTCAAGATTTTTGAATTCTATATCTTCAAGTATTGATTCTATTTATCCTTATGCTCCTATAGGATGGTTGTATGGAATAGTTGTGGGATTTATGTGTTTTGAAAAATCGATAGTTAATAATTCATTTATGTCTACTTTTGATGTTGATATGCCGAACACAATAATGATTGTCGTGACTACAGTTGTCTTTATTGGTTTATCTATTGCTTCAATTGTTTTTGTTAATAAAGGCTATAAAGAATATCCTGAAGATTTTGGAAAAGCTAATCCTACCAAGCTTTTACCGCAACTCTTTATACATATTATGTTCTTTTTCTTGGCATGGAGTACAGCATCACCTTCACTGTTGAACATGCTCTTTATCAGTGTAATATCTTCTATTTCTTCATTCATAATGTATGGCCTAAGCTATTACTTGTGTACTGCAGTCCTAACAAAAAGATTTAATTTATCTAAGTTAGATTGGATATCTTATTCTATTAATGTTGGAATCTGCTTAGTGCTTGTATTAATTAAAATTGGATTCAATTATAATTCATAAATTGAATTCTTGAAAAGTAATAAGCTAGTTGCTCATTCTTAGTTATCTAATTCAGAATTGAGTTGCGACTCAATGAAATCAGCATAGTATGCTTTCTTAGATAAATAGGGGATGAATAATGAGATTGACCGATATAGGTCAATCTTTTTTGATATTTATTTGCTTTTATATGAATAATAAAGGTTTTAATAGCAAAACTATTATAAATGAAAAATTAATCTAAATTTGTGAATTTAGCTTTTTCCAATTCCACGTATTGATATTTAAAGTCTTAAATAATGCGTTGCGCATGAATATGTATGAAATTACTTAAAGTATAAATATGAAAAAATAAATAGGAATTTGGTTTCCTTTGTTGTTTGCGATGATGATTATAGAATCTCTCTCTTACATTAGTTTGTTATTAAAATGATTGGATAGGTATCTTACTTTCAAAGCTAACGAAAGAAGTATGTTTGTAAGCATATGAGGAGCTATGAAGAAATACTTACTAAAAAATAAGTTTTTTTCTTAAATCACTTGCATTATTAGTTGCTAATGTGTATATTCTTAATCGTCGCGCTAACTTAGCTCAGAGGTAGAGCTCTCGGCCGTTAACCGAGTGGTCATAAGTTCGATCCTTATAGTTAGCGCCATTTAGAAAAAACGGGGCTGTTGCAAAATCCTGATCCAAAATCAGGTGA
>ULVF01067795.1_pt1 | contig 31268 bp, 27 predicted proteins | sample 1959201 | NCBI WGS metagenome assembly ULVF01 (sample SAMEA4835779, study PRJEB28245) | human gut metagenome | biome: gut microbiome; material: fecal sample | place: Denmark | collected 2008 | reverse complement strand
CTGTTCTTGTAGTCGAAATCTGGTAAATTGAAGCTATAAAGAAGAACGGAATAGTCTGAGCGGGTTCACACCGTGTATACGGTGTGGATTCCTCTTTCATATTTTCTTTCTTTATAGGTTTTACCAGAGCCTGACTACTTGGAAAGTGTGAACAGCAGGAGTTCACACCGGCTTCTTTGTAATTCCCTAACAAATAAACTAAGTGGTCAACATAGACCGTAATCTATAAACAATAAAAATAGTATGCCTTATGCCTCAGATGATTAAAATCGGCGGTGGCCTCTTCTCCAAGGGAGAGTTGCTTCGCATCAATCCGGGCAAGAATACCATCGAGGTGTCTACCAACGGTGGACGCTCATGGTCACCACGCTGTGCCAACAGCACATCATACGGCACGTTTCGTGATCTGATTGCCTTCGGTCGTGAGATACTTGCTGCCACTTCCCGTGGCATCTATGTCTCTACCAATTCTGCCCGCTCGTTCTCAGTACGTTGTTCCAACACGGCCTCTTACGGAGACTTCCTCAGCCTTCAGGTCGATGGCAGCATCCTGCTCGCCAACACCAGTAAGGGACTGTACTACTCCAGGAATGGAGGAAGGGGGTGGATAAAGAGATAAGAAATACAACGTTTAATTTTTTTAATTATGAATTGGGGTGTTATAATCAAAACAGCTGGAGAGATTGCTCAAGTCATTGGCGACATGCTTGATGACGGTAAAGTTAATGGAAGTAATAATAACAATAGTAACAAAAAATAGCTATGGGTAAAATAAAAATATTCTGTGATCCTGCTCCTGAATCAAGATCAAGAATTTGGGAGATATTGTTAGAAACGGGGAATGTATTCTTCAAAAGAGCGAAGAAGAAGTAAGGGAATACAGCTTTCGATGATAATATCAAAATCGAGATTTTTTCATTTAACTTCCCCCAACTGACTTTCTCACTATTATTATGTGAGAATTAGTTGGGGTAGGTTTGAAGAACATTTTTCTATGGATGGCCACTTCAACATGAATGACAAGTACAAAACAACACAGACTTAATTGTGACAACATTTCTTGTCAGATGGTTGATGTGGCCATTAATTTTGATAGTTTTGGCGACAAATTCTATTGAGTCCGAATATCTTTAGAAGCCCTTTCTGGTGAATAAAGAATTGAATTCCGTGCGCCTAAAGCCAAGGTTGGAGACAGAAAAATGATAGATTGAGAATAATGATTTTATGACATTATCCGTTTCGTTTCAAGAAATATATGATATTCTTGTAGCCAAGACCGGCAAGAAAATCCTGCTCAAAACTGTCAACGATAAGACGGTGACAGTTGGTTATGAGCAGAAAATGCGGGTTCCGATGATCGGGACAGTGCACAAGATAGTGTGGCTGAATATCACTGTGGAAAAGCTACAAAACGAAGAACTGCACTTGAGTTACGACGCAGGCCGTGGGGTGACTTGCTAATCAAGATATTGTTGGCCATCATTCCGACATCGAAGTACTCTGACTATATGGACATCGGTAAGGATAGGCACGTCGTCGTACGTCTACAAAAGATAGACAAGGTGCGCCAAGTCCTTCAACAGATTACGGTGAATGACATTTGGTTCCAAGACGCGACAGTCGTTATCGTGTTTAACCTATAAATAATAATACCCACACACAAATTTCGTAAAAAATCACATCCTTTGATACACCAATCCTCTATTTTATGTACCCATAAACCATAAAACGATAGTGTTATGTTTAGAAGAATAATAACATTTGTCTGCAATGACCGGGGATATAAATTCAAGGGAATGGACATTGAGTGGAGGGCTACTGCATTTTCCCAGCCACAGAGATGTCCTAAACCGCAGCCACGTAGTCAACCTGAAACTCATCACCGGCTACGTCAACGATGACAAGGCTGTCAATAAAAATCCAGCCTGATCGATGATATTCATTGTCATTCTCTGTGTGTCCTGATTTACTTCATTGTGAAGTGGGCGATGGAGCTTGGCAGCTGGTTCGTATCATTGTCCTAAAAACATGGAGGAATCCACAAAAAAAGTTCGCGAATCTGTTGGCAGTTTGAAGAACGTTTCTTAAATTTGCCATCGGATAGTGAAAGTGGGAGCATTTCCCCAACATCACTTTTCCTCAGGTCACGAATAATATGTGTCCTCGTGCAGACAAACACTGTTCTTGTAGTCGAAATCTGGTAAATTGAAGCTATAAAGGGAATGTGAATAGTCTGAGCGGGTTTATGCCGTGTATACGGTGTGGATTCTTTTTCTAGCTTCCCCTTCCTTATAGGTTTATCAAGGCCTGACTACTTGGAAAGTGTGAACAGCAGGAGTTCACACCGGCTTCTTTAACCTAATTAAAAACAATTGTTATGAGTAAGTTAATAGGACAATTAAAGGATATCTTTAATCTTTTCAGTGGTTGAAGACAAGAGCATAAAGTTCTGTTTCCAATATAATATACTATTCTCAAAAGGTGACGGAAATCTCCCTTTGATTAAGATTAAAATCTTTGAGTTAAAATATTATGCAGATATTCTTTACTGTCGATTATAGGCATTATTTTGTTGGCAGACATCTTGTATTTCGTCTTCAGCTCTTTTGGAATAGCTTCAAATCTTATATATTCTATCTACCGTTTTTGGTATTCCCAAAAGTATGAGGAATGGGTTGATCGTTAGAGTAATATGGCGAAAGCATTTAAATATAACTTTTTATGATAGGTTGGACTAAAACTAAAGATGATACCGTATATAAGATGGTGGCACAATAGCATAAGTCCGGAACTTTTTGAAGTTGTAAATATAGCTATTTAAATATCAATAAGATGCAAATGCTTGCAGGATTAGAAAGTAAATACTATGGAATATAGGTAATACTGAAATGTGAGGGCTGTTCTTATATTCTCGATAGAATATGACATCTAATTCATATATAGCCTTGCTGTCGTTTGCTAAGGATGTCGTGATATTGATGAAAAATGTTGATATTTGACTCTCTATTAGGGTGAGAATTGGTTTACTTGTGAATTGATGTAAAAATATCACTTATAATATAAAATGAAAGAAATAGAGATTATATTAAAAGTAATAAGTACACTTAGTGCAAATGCTAAATGTAAGGAGAGATATGCATCCGAACTTGAAAATTTTCGTAATAGAGAGGCTCTAGCAAAATCAAATAAATATCGACTTGGTGTTATTGGTGTGACAAGTAGCGGTAAATCAACAATGATCAATTCATTACTTGGAGAACCCTTGCTGCCATCTGCAGCCCGTCCTTCTTCAAGTCAGTTAGTTAGTTGCTTTCATTCCACTTGTAAGTCTGCTACTATATATTTTCAAGATGACAAATCAATAGTATATAGAGGTGTTTCTGTGAATAAAACAATGCTAGAAAAGTATGGAGATGAAGGAGTCAATTCAAAGAATAAAGAAAGGGTCAAGCAAATAGAGTTATCAACTCCCAACTTTCCTTTTGATGATAATATCATCTTAGTTGATAGTCCCGGATTGGATGCATACGGCTATGAAGGTCATGAGCAATTAACCATGAATAGTTTATTGCCCACCATAGACTTCTGCGTTTTTGTCACTACTTGCAAGACAAATTCGGATGATAAAATGCAGAGTGTTTTAAACACCATAGCTGAATATGAAAAGCCTGTAATCATTGTACAGAATATGATTGACACTATAAAACCTAGTCTTGATGGAAGGAAATCTGTCGCAGATGTGGCCCAAGACCATAGAACGCGTGTTGAAAGAGTAATAAATCGCTCGAACATCAAAGATAAGTCAAAAGTTCACATTGTGCAAATATCCGCAATTAATGCCCTTAAAGCACGCCAAAATGGTTTACATACAGACAAGGATAGAAAGGATTTTGAGGCATCTAATTATAGAAAATTAGTGAGTGTAATAAATACTGCATTCAATCAAGTCCGCCCTGTTGTCGAGGGACATAGAATGATGTTTCTCAAAAAGGAAATCCTGCGAATTGCAAAAGCGGCAATAGAGGATGGTAGTGACGCACAAGGCCTCGTACCCAAGTTCCAATATGAAGATATAGAGAAGAAATATCAAGCTCTGAAGAATGCTTGTTTTGAAGAATTAATGCAAGAAATGGATTCTCTTCGAACTACACTTTCCTCTATTAAAAATAAGAGTAGCTTTGCGGAAAGCGGTATCTCAATGATAAAGAACGCTGTAACTCGATGTGAAAAGGTTCTTTGTGATCAAATGAGTTCATTGAACAATTCTATTGTTACTGTTTGTAAAAAATTGAATATTGATTCGCGGAATATAATTACAGATTTCAGATTTGATAAGCCAGAACTAAGTTTGAAGAAGAAAATCAAGGTTATAAAAAATGGCTATTGGAAGAAGGGTAAACGTCATTGGTATACTCTTTGGCTTATAAAAGATGATGATGAATGGGTTGACACCTCATATACTCAAGAAGTAACAGATGTGAGTGCTTCGATACAAAATGCAGTTAGTTATATAAATAGTTCAACTCGTGTATTTAAGCAGACTATTCAAAGGTGGAAGAATTCCATTGAAGTTACAGAAGATAGGCTTTTTGAGGAAATTCAAAATAGGCATTCAGAATATGAAGCGCGGTTGAATAAATCTTTAGATGCGCAAGTATATCTAAAGATTGGTAAAGATTTGCAAAGAATTGCCGATTCTATTAAAGACATACAAGTGAATGCCACTAAAGTGGACTCTACTCGTACTGATGTAAAGGATGCTCCTTGTTTTAATATTCATGTAAGTAAGGAGATGTTGCCTTTGTATCTGCTTTCAGACTTCATGCGAATAAAAATTCACAATGATATTTTCAGATGTATTACCAATAAAACATCACGACAGGTAGTTATAGGGTGGGATGAATATTGTGGATCGAGATTTTTAAAATATGCATATAATTTAAATTTGTCCCCAAGTGAATTTGTCCAAGGAAATAGAACATTAAATGATTCTATTCTGCTCGTTCACAAGCCAACTCAGCCTTTGCAGCCCCTTAGAACTGTTAATAAGAATGTTTTCATATTGGTTAATGCCACACAAATAGGTGCAGCTCTTAATGAGATTTCCCGATTGAGAATATCTGATTTCTTGAACGATAAAGATACCCTGTATTTTGTTGTCCAGGATTTCAATGAGATTATTAACGGCAATTCTGTTTCAGAAAGTTTAGGTAACATTACGGCTTTAAAACGACATCGGGATCTTCATATCAGCAACGTATCATGTAAGTACTTGCTACTACATGATAATCCAATTTATAATTTGGCAGCAGCAGAAGCACAGACAATGGGATGTGCAACTCAATATGACGAAATTAAAATCTTGGATGATTTGCAGAAAAGATTCAGATGTCTTTTGCCACGAGATAAATCAATGCGCAATATGATGGAAACAACAATACGTATTATCATACAAAAATTAGGTTAAAAATGAAAGATTCGGTAATATTACAAGTCGATGAGTCCACTAAAGGACTGATGGAAGAAATTCAAACAGGCATTGCATCTTCAATAGAAGATGGTCTGAGAGAAGTTCAAGACAAGGTGGAAACGGTGGATGGTAACACCGAAATGATTTTACGTAAATTTAAAAATCTTGATGGGTTAAACACTGCGATAGAAAATCTCCGTACGTTAGCTGAGCAATCAAAAAGGTTCGTTGAAATTGTGTCGCCGTTACAAAGCAATGTGAATGAGATTGGACGAGGAACAAAGGCAAATGAACAGGCTTTGTCCAAGGCGGCCTCAAATATTGATTTGCTTGTAAAAAGCATCTGTCAACTTGAGGATAAGCTGCAAGAAATCAATTTAGAGATGAAGACTGAATTACAGAAAGTATCAAGCCTCGTTTCTGGAGAAAACAAAAGCATAAAAGATTTGCTTGGTAATATAATTGAGAAATTGAATAAAGCGGATAAAATTCGTCAAGAACAATATGGCACACTGAATGATGCTATAGAAGATGTGTGTGGAGGAATAGATGCTGTTGAAAAGAGAACTCATAAGATTGAAGATAAACTCGCAAATCTGATGAGTTCTCATAATGACTTCATCGTCAAATATTCCGCAGACGAGACTTCCCAAAGAGTATTTGAGAATAATACGTCTTCACAGATTGCTACCATAAATAATTCTCTTGCTAAAGTGCAGGCGACCTTGGATATTATTGTTAATCTTGTTACGCCATTTTGGAAAAAATGGAAAAAATAGTATTGATATGAGACTGATAGATTTTTTTGATGAAAAGTTAGTGGATTTATTGAATCGTTATTCCGATACTCAAGAATCCGTTGGAACTAATCTTCTGAATGTCATAAAGAATTCAGGAAAGTCAGAAGTTATTATTCCCGTATTAGGTATGCAGGGTATGGGTAAGAGCACCTTGATAAATGGCTTGTTGGAAGATAATATTCTTCCCAATGATGCAGATGAAACAACCTGTGTTCCAGTTGAAGTGAAATTTGGTGCAAATGAGTGTGCAAAAGTGCATTTTTTCGATAAGACAAATGTAATTACGATTCATACTCGTGAGGAACTCAATGAATATGTCGATAACAATTATAATCCTGCTAACGAAAAGAGAGTTGCCAATATTGAACTTTTTCGCAATAATCCACTATTAAGTAATGGTATGGTGATTGTTGATCTTCCCGGTGTAGGTAGTCTTACCAAGGAAAATGAGAATACTACGAGAAGGTATGTGGAGAATCTTTGTTCTGCAATATTCGTAATTCCAACAGTTCCTACAATTAGAAATAAGGAAGCTCTTTTTATTAAGAGTTTGTGGTCACAGTTTAGCAAAGCCATTTTTGTACAGAATGATTGGGGTGAGACACGTGACGAGATGGAAGAAAGTTTAGACTTTAACAATAAGGTCCTGAACAAAATCGCCGATGAACTCCATTATCCATATAGCAATGAGATTCTTCTTGTAAATGCATATAATGCCATATATGGAGCCTTGACAAAAAACCAAGCGATGGTCCAGAATTCCAATATTAAGGCTTTATATGATAAGTTGTTAGAATTGTCTTCAAAATGGGAAACCGAACGGGAACGTGTTCTTACATCTCGTACCAAGATGTGTATGGAGTATGCAAAAGGCATCATTCTTAAGAAAATCTCTGATATAGGCAAGTCAAAAGAAGAAATTGAGCAAGAGAACAGAAAAACTATTGAGAATTTTATTCAAGGTACTATAGAGATTCGTGATAAAATCGATTCTGTTAAGAGATATCTTAGAGAGCAAGAAGATGAGGTTTTCTTCGCTGTGCGAATAAAATCAAAGGAATGTGTTAAGAAGATAAGAGCTGCTATTTTTAAAGTAATAGATGGTGGTGTTTATGATGGAGAGTATTTATCCACTGCATTCAACGATATTCAAGAAGAAGAAACTAAGGATTTCATGAACGATATTATAGATATGTTCATGAACATTAAGTTTGAAGTTGAGAGTCGATTCGATGAAATCCAACAGATTGAGTTGGATAATAAAATAGAGATACACCCAGAAGCTTTCAAGACAGACAGTGCCTTTAAATGGGAGAAGGGAGTACAAATTCTAGCTAATTTAGGTGGTGCGGTAGTGGGCGCTACAGGCGCAGCAGCAGCTACAACTGCAATTTATTCAGCGTTAGGTATAGCTGCAGCTTCAGGCCCTGCCGGCTGGGTCGTTGCTGGTGTTGGTATCGCTATTTATGGAGTATTTAGTTTATTTGGCTGGGGCGTAAAAAAAACTACTCAAGCATATAGAGCGAATGATGCAAAAAAACAAATCGAACCTCATATAGAGGAGATAGAGCATAAGTTAATGAAGCTTATTCCAGACAAGTACAAAGAATTTGCTTCTTCTTGCAATGCGATATTGGATAATATTCTAAAATGTAGAGAAGAAGAGTTGATAAATTTGAAAAGAGCTTTGTCCGTAGATGTTGACAATGGTCAAGAAACAACATTAAAAGCGGATTTAGAGTACATTGTAAATAAGTTAAAGGAAATATAAGTATGTTTGAATCACAGATTAATAAACTGGAGAAGTTAAGACAGCTAGTTTCAATGACCGACAATACGGAAATTGAAGCTATGGCAAAATTTTTACATGAAAGGATTAAACATCCTGATTCATACGTGGTTTTTCTAGGAGAGACCAGTAGTGGCAAGTCTTCTATAATAAATGGACTCTTAGGCTCACCCGTTTTGCCTATGAAAGCAAGTCCAACAACAGCTGCTATCACGGAAATTGAGTTGAATAATGAAACTCCAGACGTTTTGTATTATGTTATTAATAAAAACGCCACGATAGAGAAAATAGATAGGGATATGTTTTTGGAATTGAGTGAAAAACCAGATGATCAACTCAAAAGACTGAAGGTCATGATGCATGATGATCAAAAGGCTTTAGATTATTTGCGGATTTTCGATACTCCTGGATATGGATCTATTGTGGCTGAACACGAGGAAGTTCTTAAGGAATTCTTACCCAACAGTGACATTATCATCTATACGGTTAACTATAAAGTAGGAATCCAAGATGAAGACTATGTCTTTTTGGGCTTTTTGCGAGAGTTGATTCGGGACGACGTAAAGATTTTCCTTCTGGTTAATCGTTGCCCGAAAGGCATTGATGTCAAAAGTCCTAAGATACAAACTATTTCCAGATTTGTTTCTGATATTTTGACGATGAATCCCGAGGTCTTCACCGTATCGAATATAGTGAATGATGAGCAAAACGGTCATCCTCTACCGCATTGTGCCGCATTGTGGACAGCAGTAGCAAAAACTCTTAACTCTCCTGCAAGGACGGAAGTGCTAGAATCTGCCTTTGATAGATACATAGGGGATCTTTATCATAGCTGTTATAAGATTATCGAGTCTAGATATTTATCAGCAAAAATTAACGTCGAAGAATTTGAAGGGCTCAAAAGAAGTCAAGAAGAATCTGCAAACAGGATTAAATGTGCGATATCAACAATGGTGATTCCTGTCTTTGAGAAGATAGCTCGTAACCTTCCGTCTAAGTTCCAGGAAGTTGCGTCCAATGTGCAGAAACGTTTGAATGAAGAAATTGATAATTCTGCCCGAACAGACATGGAAGAAATGGTAAACTATACAAACTCCCACTTGCTACCTCATACGATTAAAACGGAAACTGCTGAAATACAAAACTATATTGACATTGAGTTGGAAGATTTAAACAGAAAGGTAGATGATTATTTGCAGAAGGAAATGGTTCGTTTTAATAATGAAATAACCATCCAGTTACAAACGAATTTGGAGGCAACCACATCTACCATAATGGCGGGAATGCTAAAAGAAGTTGGCAAGAATTCATTACAAGGTTATTTCGCTGTTTTTGGAGGCCAGGGAGGAGCTAATGCGGGTGTTGCCAATGCGGCTTCTCATCTTTTAAAGAAAGCGGGAGACCTTTTTGATCACACCTTCTCTAGAGCCACTCATAATAGTGTCAAACATTTTCTGGCGAAAATAGGAGCTACTTCAATGAAAGCAGTTGGTGCGGCGATAGCTGTAGTAACAGAGTTGCTTTTTATCGCATATCAACTTGCAACATGGAAATGGAGTTTCAAGAAGAAGATATCTAAAGCGCTTGAAAAGTGGCAGGAAGAAACTTATAGTACAGTGATTAAAGATTTAAACACACTCAAAGAAGAAAATATAGAAACTATTCGAAGAATCGCTGATGATATCGCTCATACTTTTAATGAAGAAAAACCCAAAAATATTGATGAATGCTATGAGCAATATCTGTATGCACAAAAATTGGGAAAGGAACTTAATATGGAGTAAAACCGCACTCTGTATATAGAAATCATAAGCGGTGTAATTTTATCAATATGGATGAATTTGAAATAATAGAAACAGGTGGCCGTATGGCTGCAAAGAATGAAACGAACATCTTCCAAAATAAAACCGAAAAACTCACTAAAGGTGATAAAGCAATGGATATTTTGGCAAACAATTTCGATAATATCTTGGAACTTGCGGGAAGTATTGTTGAGATTCAGAAGATGAAGGTTGCATCTGAAGCATGCCTTGCCAAGATGGCCGAAGACAGAAAAAGGATATTGGAAGAAGCACAGGCTTATGCTACAAAGAAAAGAGCGGATACAGCTTCTGTCGTTGAAAGAATGAATGTTATCCGTTCCATGATGCAAGACTTCTATGCTCATAGCCAGGGCAACCTTTCAGGCGATGATTTTTGCAAAATTATTACTGAGGTGGTAAACCAGATGGGGCGTGTAGAAGATGGAATCCGCTAATTTTATAGAATTAGCCATCGCATATTATAAAGACAAGGTTCAACAGGAGCTTTTAGAAAAGTTTCGTGTTGAATCTCGTCTTCTGTTGCAGGCTGATGCTGATGCAAGACGAATTGTAGCTCGTGAAAACATATTGGCTATGGCTCGTTTACAAAGAGAATTGATAAAATTCAAGCTTATTTATAGTCAGCTATCTGTGGCATTTGGAAATGTTGAAGCTATTGACAGTTATATCAGGAAAATTGAGATGAAGATAAAACAAATTTCATATCAGAAGAATCATATTAGATAAAATTTTAGTCTTTGTCATCATTTGACACACCTGATCTCTATCTTTGTACCCGTAAACAATAAAACAGTAGTGTTATGTTTAGAGGAATGACAACATTTGTCTGCGACGATTGCGGGCATAGATTCAAGGGAATGGACATCGAGTGGAGGGCTTCTGTATATTCGCAGCCACTGAGATGTCCCAACTGTGGCAGTTATCATACTCGCCCAAGATTTTCTTTCAAGTATCCCTACTTACGGATATGGCAAGAGTTGGATGAAATAAAAAATCTATAACGATGAATAAAGCTTTCTTTCAGCCCTATGTGGGCAAGGACTATTCCACAGGTGGCATCTTTGGCAAGCGCATCATGGTGCTCGGTGAGAGCCACTACTGTGAGGAGGGTTGTACCGATTGCGGCAATATGGCCAATCATCGGGAGTGTATGGCGTTTACCAATGGTGTCGTCAGTGATTATCTCAATGAACAGAAGTCACGCGAACGTTGGATGAACACATTCCTGAAATTTGAGCGTAGTCTTGTCGGACATGAGACGGACTGGCCGGAGCGGCAGCGCATCTGGCAGAGCGTGATGTTCTACAACTACCTGCAAGTGGCAATGGATGGGACACGACAGGCAGGAACCCGTGATGAGTACCGTCAGGCTGAGGAGGCCTTCTTCAGCGTGCTCGACCAGTACTGCCCGCAATATATCATTGCCTGGGGCAACCGGTTGTGGGGACAGATGCCGGGCGGAGAGCGATGGCAGGACGGCGAGGACATCAATATCGACGGCTACACTGTCTATACCGGCAGCTATGCCCTGAGTGGTGACGGGCGCGTCAAGGTCATGGCTGTCAACCATCCCTCTGTCGGTTACTCATGGGAATTCTGGCACAAGGTGATCGGGACTTTCTTGAAATGACATTCACAGGGATATGATCGGGATAAGTCGTTGGCGTTCACGCCATTGTCAGGACATAAAGCAACCATCGTGCCTTGTCGTTATTGGTTGTCAAGGGGCAAGGTACGATGCTGGCAGGGAATGGCAAGGAGTAGTCGAGAATACCCCGATGATGCTCTTGAAGTCATCTTTGAGCAACTCCTATTAGGGAAGAAAGGGAAAAGTGCAGTCGGGTCTTAACACCTTTGCACGGGATTTGAAGTATATGGAATTATTGATATGTTATGGACAGTAGGGTAAAATTTTATTGTTGGCTGATTGGTAAGCTGTCGCACCGGAGCATGACGCTGCCGGAGATATGTGATGAATGGGCCGAGTCGTCGAGTAACATCGACGGTAAACCGCTCAGTACACGCACTTTCCACCGCTACCGGGAGGATATATCCGATATCTTTGGCATAGAGATCGAGTGTGATAAGGCTAGTGGATACCGATATTGTATCCGTCAGGACCCATATTCCGACAAAAAACTTACTGACTGGCTGCTCAGCTCGCTGCGCATGGCATCACTCGGCGACATGCTGAAACACTACGATAAGGTGATGCTTGAGAAAGCGCCCGAGAATACGTATTATCTCGACGATATCATCCAGGCTATCGACAAACAGTATGCCATCAAGTTCGATTACCGCACGCCCTACGGTGACGAGATGGAGATGAAGATAGCTCCTGCTTTCCTCCGCCTGTTCCACCAGCGTTGGTATGTCATTGGCAATCTGGTGGAACAGAATGGTCGTGCTCCGAAGTCCAACCAGGACGGCTCTGATTATCGTCCGCGTGTGTTGCCTTTCGACCGCATTCGCTATATGGAGATAGTATGTGAGAAGCAGAATCTGTCGAAGGAGACACAGGAGCTATTGAAGCCCGACACCTTCTACGACGGCTACTATGGCATCATCCGGCAGCAGAACCTCCCGCCAAGGAAGATACGCATTCGTGCCTTCTTTCCGGAGAACAACTACATTAATGAAGTGCCGCTGCATGAGAGCCAGGTCAAGATACGCGATGCTGAAGATCTCTCCTATACTGACTACGAACTCAATGTCAGTCCCACGCGCGATTTCGAGCAGGAGCTATTGTGGCATGGCCGGAAGATCATAGTCCTCACTCCTGATGACTTCCGTCAAGAGATGATAGGCATCCTCAAGGATATGGCGACAAGCTACGAGACGGGCGAGAACACGTTTGAGGAATAGAATATGGAGCGAGGCATACATCCGGCAGATAGCCGATAGGGCGTATGCCTCCCCTTTGCCATACCGTGTGCGCCACAGTTCACGGTATGTCATTCTTCATTCTCCTCCTCTTTGCGCACGCGTTCCTTTTTGGGCAGTCGTCCGCTTTTGCGCAGCGCCTCCGATATGATCCATTGCAGCTGCCCGTTGGTGGAACGGAACTCGTCGGCAGCCCATTTCTCTATGGCTGCCATCGTCTCTGAGTCCACACGCAGGACAAAGCTCTTGGTGTTATTGTCTTTCTTCATCTTCTCTGTTTGCGGGTTTGCGTCCGGCGGTCTTACAGCCTACTGCCATTTATGCCCGTATAGTGTCTTTATGTTTGTTCAGCGAAGCCCTGTATTGTTTAATCATGTTTCATTCCTCCTTGTCTGCAGTATAATCAATATCAGTCGACCTTCTTCCGCGATGCTTCGGACGAGCGGTAATATTCGTAGAAGTCGACGTATGACTTCAGAACTTTATATAAAACCAGGATATACATCCAGCCGAAGGTAGTCAGGTCGTCTGAAAACGTCTGAACGCTTAGTCCCTTAATGCCATAGCTTATGAGTGAGGGTAATGTCGTGAAGAGAAATATCAGCAGAAATCCTGCCGCAATTCCAACCGGCATATACAGTTGTCTGTAGCGCAGGTACATACGGTTGCTGAAGCCTCCAAGCGTAACCGTGTCGCTTATGGCACCCTTGCGGAACGCCCAGCGGTAGATGCCGGTGCTCAGCATCAGTAGGAGTACGATGTATGAAAATATCGTTGTGCCATTATACCAGCAGTCAATCTTCCAGCAGCGCAGCAGCCAAAGGGCTGTCAGCGGTAGACCGACACACACGTTGACCTTGCCCGACAGCTTTGGCGGACGGCTGAATTCCATCAACTGTTTCTTGCTTTTCTTTTTGAACATGGGATATGGGCTATGAGATTTCCGGGAGGTGCGCTGACGGTCTGACGGCACACCTCCAATGATGAGAATCATATCAGTGGTTCAGCGTTCCGGTGTTGATGACGGGCTGTGCCGTATCGTCACTGCAGAGCACAACGAGCAGGTTGCTCACCATAGCTGCCTTCTTCTCCTCGTCGAGGTCGACGATCTCTTCGTCCGAAAGCTTGTCGAGAGCCATCTTCACCATTGATACGGCACCCTCCACAATCTTCTCGCGTGCGGCTATGACAGCCGTGGCCTGTTGGCGGCGCAGCATCACAGCCGCAATCTCGGGAGCGTAGGCCAGATAGTTGATGCGGGCCTCAATGACCTCAATACCGGCCATGGCCAGACGCTCGTCGATCTTTGCCTCAAGCTCCTTGTTTATCTCGTCGCTACCGTCGCGCAGGGTCAGTTCGCCGTTGTCCTGCTCGCCGTCGTCGTAGGCATACTGTCCGGCCACCTGTCGCAGGGCGGCGTCGGCCTGTATGCGTACAAATTTCTCGAAGGCATTCATAATGTTGGCTGTCTTTGCACTTGCTGCAGCGGCGTCGCCTGCGGCCTTCGACTCTGCCATGGTCTGTGCGTCGATCTCGAACATCGCCTTGTATGTATCTTTCAGTTTCCATACCAGCACCATGCCAATCATCACCGGGTTGCCCGTCTTGTCGTTCACCTTGATAGGTTCGGCATCGAGGTTGCGTGCGCGCATCGACAGCTTCTTGGTGGTGATGAACGGGTTGATCCAATGATATCCGGGCGTGTTGAACGTGCCGCGGTATTTGCCGAAGAACATCATCACGCGTGCCTCGCCCGGCTCGACTTTCACGAAGCCGCAGCTGGCGATGATGTTGGCAATGAACAGAATGCTGCCTGCCACACTTGTTGTTATGGCAGTTATACCACTAAACATTTCGAGCGCAAGAACTATCAGGCCTACGGACACGACGTAGAGAAGCAGGTTGAGAACGAGCATGCCGATGCCATTGAGTGTCATTCCCTTGAAAATGAATTCCTTGTTTTCCATAAAATGAAGGTGTTTTTAGAAGTTTTAGATGAAAGAATATGATATCAAATAGATATCACAAATATATGCGTTTTTATCTTAATCTTGTATCGTGCGAACATTATTTTTAAGATTTTTTTTTATATATAATGAAGAGCAACGACTTTGTTGTAAAAGGATATTCTAGAGTCCGTAAATTTCTGTTTCCCGTTCACTTGATATGTATTGGCAGCATAAAACAGATAGAATCAGGCAAAACGTATATGTGTCGTTGCCTTCTACTGGTACGCTGCGGAAGCTGACCATGAGGTTCAACCCTATGGTGAAGATGCGATTGTGAGCATAGACGGACGCATAACAGGCAAGAGAAATTGTATAAGATGTGGCAGGGGCGCACCGGAGAATATTGCCGTCAGGGAATATGAACAGGAGATGACTTGTTTTCAGAAAGTGATGGAAGCAGCGGCGCTCCGGCCGTAAGGCCGGGATAAAGGTGGCAGAAGGATTGTCGGAAAGGGGGATGGCGATGTCGGGCAGGCCAATGAATGATACAAGATGAATATTGGCGCTTAAATGCCCGGTGGGGGATTATAGGTCAGAACCGGTGGCGCATAGACTGTTCTTGCAGTGTCAGTACGGCTCCTCTTTGCATCAGTGCGTGGATTAAAAAGGTATAATACATGTACTAACAAAAAACACGTGCACCGTAATGGTATTTCCGGGGTGGAGAATAAGAATCGTCCCATTCCATTTGACGCTCACAAGAGAGGACAAATGGAATGGGACGTATTTTTCTGATATTTATATCAATCGTTTGAATTTCATGATGAACCAGCAGAGAAGGCTGACGGCAAACGAGATGATGAGGGCGATGATGAAGCCGATATGACTCTGTTCCATACCATTCGGCACATTCATTCCCAGCAATGATGCGATGAAGGTACCGCTCATCATAATGATCGATGCCGAGGTGAGCGTACGCATCACGTTGTTGATGTTGTTGTTGATGATGCTCGAATAGGTGTCCATCGTCGATTCGAGAATGTCGGAATAGATGTTGGTGGTCTCGCGGGCCTGCGACATCTCGATGTTGACATCCTCGATGAGGTCGGCATCAAGCTCATCGACCTGCAGCTTGAACTTCAGCTTCTGCAACAGGTTCTCGTTGCCTCGGATGGAGGTGATGAAGTAGGTGAGCGAGTCTTGCAGGCGGGACAGTCCGATGAGGCTCGCGTTGTTCACTTCGTGGTCGAGGTTGTGCTTGGCTTTCTCAATGAGGGAATTGATCTGCTTCAGCCGTTTCAGATACCATACGGCGGAAGAGAGGAAGAGGCGGAAGATCATGTCGACATAGTCGGTGAATCCTACGCCGCGCTTCTGCTGATAGCTCACAAAATCGATCATCATATTGGTCTCGTAGTAGCACACCGTGATGGTGACATCGCGCTTGTGGATGATGCCCAACGGTACGGTGGTGTACGGCGTGCGCGAACGGATCTCCTTGACGAAGGGGATACGCAGGATGATGAGCATCCATCCGTCGTCGTACTCATAGCGGGCACGCTCGTCGGTATCGCTGATGTCGGGGAGAAAATAGTCGGGAATTTTAAAACGCTCTTCCAGCTCGCGCTGGTCGTCCTCTGAAGGGCATGTGACTTGAATCCAGCAGTTGGGTTGCCATTCATTGATGGCCTTCAGGCTCTTCTCAATGTTCCAATATGTTCTCATAGTAGCTAATCTCCTTTGATAATAAGAAAAATTCGTGGGGATTAGCTGCATAGAGCCGAATCCTCACGTCAGATCTTGTAGTTTTCCGCGTGATAGTCGTCCATATTAATGATTGATTTTGTTTGTTATCGTCTGCAAAATTAGAAAAAATAAAGCGGAGAACCAAACGATTCTCCACTTTTTTGTTTTACTTCTCGCTGATTTGCTCCAATGTTGTGGTGAGCAACTGCCAGAACGGCTCTGCCGTGGCGATCTCGAAGCGCTCGTTCGTCGTGTGGGGCGAGAGGAGCGTAGGTCCGAGAGACACGACATCCATGCCGGGATATTTGCTGAGGATCACCGAGCACTCCAGTCCGGCGTGGTCGGCCTGTACGATGGCGTCCTTGCCGGTCTGCTCCTTGTAGATCTTCTGCAGGAGCTGGAGGATCTCGCTGTCGGGATTGGGATCCCAACCGCCATAGGCACCGCTGGTCTCCACCTTCATGCCGGCCATGGAGAAGCAGCTGGCGAGGGTCTGTGTCACATAGTCGCGCATATCCTCACGGCTGGAGCGGGCCAGGATCTTGATGGCTGCCTTGCCGTCCTCGATGTCGATGATGGCGAGGTTGCTGGACGTCTCCACCACATTGGGGTAGGCGGGAATCATGCGGATCACACCGTCGTGGCAGGCATAGATGGCATCTACCAGGTTGTCCTGGATCTCTCCGGGAACGAGGGTGGCAGGCTTGGCCACTTCCTCTACGGTGAGCTCACACTCTGTCTCAATGCCGTGGAACTCATTATCGATCATTGCCTTGTGCTTGGCGCCGAGAGCCTTCAGTGCCTCGACGTTGGCCTTCGGCAGGGCGAGTACAGTCTCAGCCTTGAAAGGAATGGCGTTGCGCATGTTGCCGCCGTGCCAGGTGGCCAGACGGGCGCCGAGCGTGGCGATGGCAGTGTGTACCAGACGTACCATCTGCTTGTTGGCGTTGGCGCGGCCTTCGTTGATCTCCAGACCGGAGTGGCCGCCGCGCAGACCTTTCAGTGTCACTTTGCAAGCCGTCTCCTGATCGTTGGCCACTTCCTTGTAGCCCAGTGTGGCGGTGATGTCGATGCCACCGGCCGAACCGATGACGAACTTGCCCCAAAGCTCGGAGTCGAGGTTGAGCAGGATCTGACTATTCAGCTCGCCTTCGGGCAGATCGTTGGCACCATACATGCCCGTCTCCTCGTCGGCAGTGATGAGAGCCTCAATGGGACCGTGTTTCAGGTCGGTGCTCTCCATGATACCCATGATGGCAGCAACACCGATGCCGTCGTCACTTCCCAGGGTCGTGCCCTTGGCCTTTACCCATCCGTCCTCAATATAGGTCTCGATGGGATCGTTGACAAAGTCGTGTGTACTGTCGGGTGCTTTCTGAGGCACCATGTCCATGTGGGCCTGCAGCAGCACCGTCTTACGGTTCTCCATGCCGGGAGTGGCCGGCTTGCGCATGACGATATTGTTACCGGCGTCCTTGAAGGCTTCCACACCTACACGCTTGGCAAAATCAAGCAGGAACTGCTGTACCTTCTCTAGATGGCCCGAGGGGCGGGGCACCTGTGTGAGGGCATCGAAATTGCGCCAGATGGCTGCTGGCTTCAGATCTTTAATTTCGCTCATAGTATCTGTTATTTTGGTGAAACTATTATTCTTTTGTATATGTCCGAAGAGGATGGCTTGTCCTGTCCGGCCGACATTCCTTTATATGAGGACAGGGCGTTGTGTGCCTGCTTGTCGTTCTAGTGCTGTAAGGCCCTCTTCTTGGTGAAGCTGATGTGTGTCCAGCCGTAGATGCCGAGCAGGGCCACCAGCAGCGTCTGTACGGAGTGTACGATGAGAACGAAGTAGAGGGCGGCGTTGGCAGCCACGCCAAAGAGCATGAGCATGGTCTTGACGGTGAAGTGCCAGGGGCCTGCTCCGTTGGGGGTGGGCACGATGACAGCGATCGAGCCTACCACGAATGTCACCATGGCGCAGGCCAGTCCGAGATGGGAGGTGGCCTTGAAGCAGAAGAACGTCAGGTAATAGTGGAGGAAATAGCAAGCCCAAATGGCTACTGTGTAGAAGACGAAGAGTGGCTTATTCTTCACTTCCTTGACGGAGAGGATACCTTGCCACAATCCCAGGATCGTGGTGCGCACCTTACTATAGAGTGACATACGGCGCAGCAGATAGATGACCAGTGCGATGGCTGCCGCGGCGCAGATGCCTGTGACGATCCAGCCTGTGACGGAGAACTGCAGCAGGAAACTGTCAAGACGTGTGCCGGTCTTCTGGAAGAACGTGTTGAAGGTACGGAAATTGAAGACGAAGGTGAGCATCGTGATGATGAGCACCAACAATGAGTCGATGGCACGCTCCGTCACTACCGTACCGAGTGCCTTCGGAAATGATATGCCGTCCCAGCGTCTCAGGATGCCGCACCGTGCGAACTCTCCGATACGGGGGATAAGCAGGCTGATGGCGTAGGAGATGAAAATGGAATCGACTGCTACGTGTGTACGCGCGTGCTCGCCGATGGGATCGAGAGTCTGTCGCCAACGGATGCCGCGGAATGCCTGGGCCATGATGCCGAAGGGAAAGGACAGGAGCATCCATGTCCAGTCCATGTCGTGCAGAATCACGTATTTCACGCTGCGGAAGTCGAAATCGCGGTACATCCAGTATAGGATGGCCCCTCCGAGAACGAGCGAGAAGGCAACTTTCAGTATGTCGTTTGCTATCTTTTTCATTGCATTAATGAGCAGCAAAGTTAGTGGAAATATTATGAAAAGCCAAATTTTAAAGCCGTTATTGGGGGACTAGCCGATAAAATCAAACTTTTTTAATCAAAAAAAGAGGAAAAGATGACGGCGTTCCATTTTTTTTATATAAGTTTGCAAAGTATTTAACATTATTCTATGACATGTGCCCACCTCCGTCCGTATGGACGGGCAGAGGCCGGCATGGTATTTATCCGAATCATAAACTTAAAACAGTGAAATGATGGACTCTCAAGAAAACACCCTGGAGCAGGGAAAGGTAGGGACAGAGGAAACTCGTCCGGTAGAAGAAGAGCAGCAGACGGTTGAGGCCGCCTCTGAGGTAAAGGAGCAGCCGGTAGCAACGGTTGCCGAAGAAGGAGTCGTGGCTGAAGAGCCATCTGCCGTTGAGCAGGCTTCTGCAGAGGAGACACCGGCCGGAGCAGCTGTTTCCGGGACCGAGAGTCCCGCCCGGCATGTCTATACTTCTAAGGCAGAGGTATTGGAGCGTGCCAAGGAGATAGCCCAGAGTGAGGACAATCCTTCGAGAGACGAGGTGGAGCACCTCAAGTCGAGCTTCTATCGTCTCCATCAGGCAGAGCGCGATCAGGCGCTGAAAGATTATCTTGACAAAGGTGGCAATCCTGATGAGTATCAGATTATGCCCGACGATGTGGAGCATGCTTTCAAGGCCGAGATGCAGATCATCAAGGAGAAGCGCGCCCGCATCTTCCAGCAGCAGGAGGCTGAGAAAGAGGCTAATCTGAAGCGTAAGCTCGAGATCATCGACCGGATCAAGGCATTGGCAACATCGCCCGATCAGGCCAACAAGTCGTTCCAGGAATTCAAACAGCTCCAGCAGGAGTGGAAAGAGATAAAGAATGTGCCCGCACAGCAGGCTAGTGAGCTTTGGCGTAACTATCAGCTCCAGGTGGAGAACTTCTACGACTTGCTCAACCTCAACCGTGAGGCACGCGAGTATGACTTCAAGCGCAATCTTGAGATCAAGACGCATCTTTGCGAGGAGGCAGAGAAACTGGCCGACGAGCCAGACGTAGTGAGCGCGTTCCACCAGTTGCAGGATCTTCACCAGCAGTATCGTGAGACCGGTCCTGTGGCTAAGGATCTGCGCGAGCAGATCTGGGCCCGCTTCAAGGCTGCCAGCACGGTGATCAACAAGAAGCATCAGCAGCACTTCGAGGAGCTCCGTGCCAAGGAGGCAGACAACCTGAACCGTAAGACAGAGCTTTGTGAGAAGGTGGAGGCCATTGCCAAAGAAGAGAATAAAGGTGTTGGCGACTGGGACAAGCACACCAAGCAGATCATCGAGCTGCAGCAGGAGTGGAAGACCATCGGCTTCGCTCCGCAGAAGATGAACGACAAGATTTTCCAGCGCTTCCGTGCCGCTTGCGACGACTTCTTCGGACGCAAGGGAGAGTTCTTCAAAAATCTGAAGGAAGTATATGCTAAGAATATCGAGAAGAAGAAAGCGCTCATCGAGAAGGCTAAGGCTTTACAGGACAGCACGGAGTGGCGTTCTACGGCTGACAAGCTTATCGCTCTGCAGAAAGAGTGGAAGACGGTCGGTGTCGTTCCCCATAAGACCGGCGACCAGCTCTGGGCTGAGTTCCTCGGTGCCTGCAACCACTTCTTCGAGGCACGCAAGGCTGCCCATGCAGGCACGCACAGTGAGGAGCATGCCAATCTGGAGCAGAAACGTGATATCATTGCCCGTATGAAGGCTCTCCTTGAGGAGACCGCGGACGATGCACAGGAGAAGATCCAGGCTCTGGTAGAGGAATATAATAAGGTAGGACATGTGCCCTATAAAGAGAAGGACAAGGTGTATAAGGAGTACCACGACACCCTCAACGAGCTTTATAGCAAGCTGCACATCTCTATCAACAACCGCCGTCTCGACAACTTCAAGCAGAATCTGAAGTCTGTGGCTAAGCGCGGTGAGGATGCTGTCGACACGGAGCGTGGCCGTCTGGTGCGCCGTTATGAGCAGCTGAAGCAGGAGCTGACCACCTTTGAGAATAACCTCGGCTTCCTGAGCATCTCTTCGAAGAAGGGCAACTCCCTTGTGGGTGAGATGAACCGCAGAGCACAGAAACTGAAGGACGATATCGAGCTTATCCGCCAGAAGATCAAGATCATCGACAATGGCGGTGCCGAATAATTTCTCGGATATATTGGAGTGGCAGCAGCCACGTTCCTAACCATAGGGCCCTCGCAACGTATGTACCGAATGTTGCGAGGGCTTTTTTATTCCGAATTGGATATGGGAGATCCGAATGATTTTCTTCTATTTCCGGTTGTCGGTCTGTCTGGGAAGAAAACGGAAGTTGGTATAATCACATTAAAGACATGCCACAACGATGTAAGGCATCCATTCCTTTCCGGTCTCGCATAGACCCGAAAGGAGTAGATGCCTTGTTCTATCGTTCGTTTTTAAATCTGAAAGACATCAGAAAGATATTCTGATGTGTTAGGAGCTTTTCATCATGCAAAAGTGTCAGGAAGCTATTTGCCGGTAAGCTGCTGGAACAACCTTTCGGTGGAATCAAGATTACGGGGATCTACCGTCACATCAAGCACGCGGCCCTCCGGGTCGATCACCTTATAGGTCGGAAAAGCGGAGACCTTGAGATAGCTCTCGATGGCTTGCTGCTGCTCACCCGGCAGATTGAAGTGAACTACATTGCTGCCCGTCACGTCGTACTCTTTGATCACATTCTCCCAGGTGTCTTTCGGACTGTTGTTGGCGAGATACATATACTGCAGGTCGTACTTGGCCAACCGTTGATACTCTTCCTGTGAGTGAGAAAGCGCATCCTTACAAGGACTGCACCATGTACCCCAGATATCGAGAAGAATAAATTTCCCCCGATAAGGCTCTGTGAGCTTGCTTAGAATTTCCTTTCCTTCCTGCAAGCCCTCCACCTCCGAGCCCGTTTTCAAGACCAGCTGATCCAGCTCCCGGTTGGCAAGGGCTGTGTAGAATTCATTTTTCTCCCTAATACCTTGAAGAGCCGGCGAGTTATTGGTCCATACGGCCAACGAGTCCATTATCTCCTGACTAAGGGGCTTACGGGTGTTGTCAATTGCTGTATAGGCATCCTCACACAGAAGAACTCTCTTTATGAAAGGATCGGCACCGATGGAGTCGAGCACATGGATTTTCCGGCGCGTATTCTTCACGAACATCTTACTATTTATAATTTCCTGTACCTTTGGAGAACTGAGGAGAGCATATCCTTTTCTTATCAGGTCTTTGTTCTCCTTGTTGATTTGCTCCGCGAGATGTTGCCTTTCCTCCTTGTCTTTTATGGAAGCCAGTCGGGCATTGGTCTCTTTAATCCACGACTTAAATGTTTTCAGAAACTCAATTTCCTCGGCGTTGGATGCAAAATCCTCAATAAAATCAAGCACGTCGCTTTTCGGAATGATGTCATCTGTATAGTCGCGAATGAAAACTCTCCAATCGCGGTGTAATGTGTAGGGCCTGGACATTTCCTTCCAGAAATGTTCGTAGGCATATTGGCGGGCACGAGGAGACAGATGGAGTGTCGGCGTATAGAATCGCGCCTGTCCCAATTCGCGTGCTGCTTGGGCAGTTATATTTTCCTTGCTAAACTGACAGAAGCGTGTGGAGAGTGTCGGATGCTGAAGACAGAGGGTGTCAATCAATGCGTATTTAACTCTTAGAATGCTGTCGGTGGCATCCAGAAATTCGTCCAGGTCATTGCCTTTTTCCATCCGCCTGTCGAACCATTCGAGGGGATATTTAAGAAGCTCGTTCTGCAAGCGCACATCATCGCCCATGAAGAAGCGGCGCCCTTCCTTAAAGTCATAGAGGAGGAAATAGGTTTTTCCCGGCTCAAAGACCGTGCGGATGTAGCACCGGCCCCAATCGAAGAAAAACTCATAGCTGCTGGCAAGAGGAATCTTTATGGAGAAACGACCGAGCGAATCGAGTAGGGCGGTATGCTCCACCTGTTCGTCTTTAATAAAGTCGGAACAGTTCACCTGAATCTGTTTCTTGTCTTTCAGATAGTCAGGCATATCCTTTAGCCAACCGATGAACGTAACGGTATCGGATCGGTTGCCCAGATCAACAAAATCAGTACGCGTATCCTTCTCGGGATAGTCGGGCATAAAGCGGCCGGTAATCAATGAGAGGGTTCGTTTCTGCTTGCCGATCTGTATTGTGCGCCTGCCTTTCCGGTTCTTGCCTATCTGAACCGGTATCTTCTCGCTGTCATGTCTTAGGGTGATCTTTGCCTCTTTCCCCTTGTGAGTGATCTCAGCCTCCATATCCCAGATCTTGTTGTCATAGATGGCCCGGTCGCCGAGGAAGGCAATCACCCATTCCCCGGTCTGGTCGTCACGCCAATAAGACGGAAAGAGGTCTTTCCATCTTTCCTCCACCGGCTTGATGCCTTTTATCTGGAAGGCCCCCTTTCCATCCCCCTCGATGAAGTCGAACGTTTTTGTGTTCTTTGGCAAAGGGCGGAAGTGGAAGGTCACGTCGAGTCTGCCATTCTTTTCTGTCTGGCGGAACTTGTCGAACTCTATTCCTTCGGCCGACTGCACAGGATAGTGCTTTCCGTCAGCAAGAAGATAAGTGTCTTTTGAAAACCGGAACAGACCCATATTGGGATAGTCCGAGCGTTTCTTGATCGTAGCGCGAACGACGGTCTCGTCTTCTTTCAGCTCCACCTTGGTGATGTCCATGGCGATATTGAAGAATCCGTCAAAATAAACGTTTCCATACTCGGTGGTAGGATTGTCCCAGATCTGTATCTTTTGCGCCCGGCCCTTCGATAAGCCGAGTGCCATGAATATCAGGACAAGCAGTAGAGGTTGCGTTCTCATATAGAAATATAAAATTTGGATGAACAGAATGGATAATCCCTGCAATCAGGCAGCCGTATCAATGAGACAGCTGCTACTTCAGAATGGCTTCCACCTCTTCGGGTTGTGGCAGTGTTTCATAGAGTGCGTCTCAGACGAGAGCCCTCAAATTTAGTAGATCTCAAATGACATCGCGAATATAGCATTTATTTTTTATAGTCTCGTAAAGTGGAGAATATTTTATAATATATTGGGAAGCGATGGCTGATTATACAGGGATGTATCCTGCAGGCGCTATGAGTCTTGCCATATGGATATATCGTTCAATCGCAGCAGGAGCGTGGAAAATACCAGGCAGGAAGTCGTCGTGAAAAGGTAGGTAGATAAGATGCTACTACATTTCTTTACATGACACAGTCTCGCCTACACCAAGGGAGATGCCATGAGCTGGAGGGACAATTTCAGAGTGGCTGCCATGTAAGGAAGAGGAATAGGATATAGGAGAGGACAAAATAAAAGCAGGAGATAGACGCTCTGGTGAGCTGTCTGTCTCCTGCTTTTGTGTTATCTTAAGAAAGGGTTCTTTCGGATGTCATCACATCATCGGGCGTCCGAAGCCTCCGGGACGCGGGCCACCGAATCTTCTTCCCGGTCCGTGACCAGGTCCGGCAGGAGGTCCTGCAGGGCCACCGTTCTGTCCGGCAAAGAGGTTGAAGCGGTAGATGGCATGGAGCATGGCGTAGCTGTTGATGGAGTTGTATTCCGTATCGTTGCGGCTGGTTGCCGACACTGTGCGCGAGAAGTTACTTTGCTGGTGCAGGATGTCGTAGAACTGGATCATCAGCGTGAGGGCATTATTTTTCAAGAGGCTCTGAGAGATCTGTGCGTTCCACACCAGCTCGTTGGTATTGAGCGAGGCATCGGTATATCCCCGTCGGCTGTTCTCATGCAGGTCGGTAGAAATGGACATGTTCCACGGCAGCGAGAAGTTGAAGTTGATACCATAGGCAAACTGCCAGGTGTCGAGGTTGGCCGTTGTCTGCAGGTCGTTGCGTGTGTGACGGTACTGGAGGTTACCGTCGAGCTCTATCTCCAGCCAGTTGTTGCGGTACGATCCTGAGAGACGCTCGCCGATGGTCATGTCCTTTGTGATGTTCTTCTGTGAGCTGGAGTTCTGGTCCAGTGCCACATAGCCTACATTATTATTGTAGTTCAGGTTGGTGAACGTATTGATGTTCCAGTTGCCGAGCGAGTCAAGCGGTGTGTTGAACATGAAGGCACCGTTCAACGACCAGTTGCCGTTGATGTTCTCCGGGCGGATGATGCGGCCACCGGTAGTGGCGTCGTAGGTCACCTTGTCGCTGATGGAGTTCTTCACCGTCTGGAAGTTGAAGAAGGTCATGACGGCACGTTGTGTCTTCTCCCAGTATTGGTTGTAGAAGAGGCGCAGTCTCTGGGTGAACGACGGCTTCAGTCCGGGGTTACCGGTCGTGATGTTCAGAGGGTCGGAGTCATCGTAGATGTCGAGCAGGTCGGTCATCGACGGCTGCGTCGTTGTCGCACGGTAGTTGATGCGCAGGTTGCTCACCTTGTTGAAACGATAGCGGAAATCGAAGGTAGGCGAGAAGTTGGTCACATTGCGTGTGGTGTCGACGCTGATGCCCTGGTAGTCCTGTATGTAGTGTGACTTCAAGGGTTGCAGCATCAGTCCGGCATTCAGCTGATATTTTGAACGGATCATGCGGAACATGAGCTCTACCTGATGCTGGTAGTTCTTGTACTCGGAGTAACGGCTCAGATCGTCGTCCTTATAGTCGGTGTAGTGATGCTCAAGCAGGTTGAGGTAGCTGTCCCATCCGCGGTAGACGGGGTTCACATTGGCGAAATAGTCCTCTCCGAGGTTAGAGAAGTCGTAGGTGGAACGGTCGCTCTTCGAGAAGCTGTATTTGAATCGGTAGCGCAGCTGCAGGTAGGTAGCTTTCCAGAGCGGTTCGCTGTAGGTGGCCTGCAGGGTGTAGCTCCATGTCTTCGAGGGCATCAGGTTGAATCGGTTGGTCTGATAGGTAGAGTCGTTGCCAAGCTGGTCGAGCACCTGATAGAGGTGGACATTGCTTGTGGAGAGGCTCTTCGAGTCGGAGTCGGAGTAGCTGGCGTCGGCACGTACCGTGAAGTTGCGTCCGTTGTTGCTCAGACGGCGGTTGAACTGCAACATGCCGCCCACGCTGGTCGATTTAGAAAAGGTGAGGGAGTTGTTGTCTCTGGTGTTGACCATGATACTGTCGTTGGCCAGCTGTGCGATGGCTTCTGCAGAGAGCGGCTCCGTTACATAGTTGTAAGGGTCCTCGTTGTAGGAAGCTGAGTGGCTGGTGGAAAGACCGTCGCTCGTAGAATAGCTGAACGACGGACGGAACATGATGTTGGTCATCGTGTCGGGTGTCCATTCCACACGGGCGCGTGCGTCCCACGAGTTGGAGCGGGAGTAGCTTTGTGAGAGACTGTTGGAGAATGATCCCACGGTGCTGACGAAGTTCTCCGAAGAGCTTTCCGCGCGGGTGTCACCGTCGCTGTGATTCCAACGTACGTGACCGTTGATCTTCAGCTTGTCTTTCTCCTCATAGTTGAGGTTCAGACCACCCATCTTCGTGGCGTTGAGTCCGTTGCGTCCGCGTCCGAAGTTGCCGCCGCGTCCTCCGAAGCCCATGTCGTTCACGTTGTTGGCATTGCCCATGGCAAAGATGCGCATCTTGTTGTTGAAGTATCCGCCGAAGAGTCGTCCGGAGTAGCGGTCCTTTGTGCCGGCAGACACATCCAGGTTGGACATAAGGCCATGATTCATGCCGGGCTTCGTACCGAAGTCGAGGACGGTCTGTTCCTCACCATCGTCGATACCGGTCACACGGGCCAGGTCGCTCTTCTGGTCGTAGGCTTTCACCTTATTAATAATGGAGGTCGGGATGTTCTTGATGGCTGTCTTTGTGTCACCGACCATGAATTCCTTACCGTCGATCATGATTTTCGACACCTCTTTGCCATTGATGGTGATCTTGCCGTCATCATCGATCGTAGCACCCGGCAGGCGCTTGATAAGCTCCTCGATGGTCGATCCCTCGGGAGTACGGAAGGCGGCGCTGTTGTAGACGAAAGTGTCCTCTTTCACAGTCACCTTTACGGCACGGGCTGTGATCTCGGCTCCTTTGAGCATGATGGCGTCGGCACTCATGGTCGTCTTGCCCAAGGCCACATCCTTGCCGCCGGCGACCTGCAAGTTCTTCACCACCGTCTTGTAGCCGACGCTGGAGAGCTTGAGCAGATAACGTCCGTCTTTGGGAGCCTGCACACTGAACTGTCCGTTGTCGCCGCTCACCGTTCCTGTCACAAACGAGGAGTCGGGCTTGAGCAGCTGAATAGTTACCATGGGTATGCTCTCATTCGAATCGTGGTCGATGAGCGTACCCGTAATCTTGCGCTGTGCTGAGGCCGTGAGAACCATCAGACAGAGCAGGAAGAGAAGGAAGAATCTTTTTGTTATTCCGGAAACAAAATTTTTCATTCTGCGCATCTGTTATATTTATTCTGATTTGTTGTATATTTACCTCTTTTTAGATGAAACCAATGAGAGAAGGTTTAATCAAGTTTTAAAGAAAATGGATTTTATTTTAGTTATATGGCAATTTTGTTGATCATCTGATCTTCAACTTCGTTGAAACATCTCTATTTTCTGATGAATTTTAAGAAATGGATATTGGAAGTATGAGAAATGAAAGGGCTGAATGACAGTACTTTTCTCTCATGATGTGAAGGATGGAAGACGGTTCGGATTATAGTCCTTTAGTGTTATTGCACACTGCCACCCCTGTGTGCGCAATGTTGAAGAACATTTTATTAAAAAGTATTAATAAAGAAGCGATTGATACTTGAAACCGTACAATTTATTACTATATTTGTGATAGAATATAAAAAGAGAAAGGTATGGAACAGCGAGTAATTATATCCCGGCATCTGAATACGGAATTGACCAAGGCATTGTCGGAGTGTGAACACGACCGTCTCTTTGTGCTGACCGATGAAACGACAAAGAACGTCTGCTGGCCGGTGATGGAGTGCTTCCAGGTGTTGAAGGAAGCGAAGATGATAACGATCGGCGCAACAGATCAGAACAAGAGTCTGGAGTCGGTCGTCCATGTGTGGCAGGAGCTGGAGGCAGGCGGTGCCACCCGCCATTCTTGCATGATCAATCTCGGTGGAGGCATGGTGACCGATCTGGGTGGCTTTGCGGCTTCTACCTTCAAGCGTGGCATCAATTTCATCAATATCCCGACGACGCTGCTCGCTATGGTCGATGCCTCTGTGGGCGGTAAGACAGGTTTCAACTTCAATGGCCTGAAGAATGAGATCGGGGTGTTCCACAATGCCAACAGCGTGATACTCGATACGGTCTTCCTCAAGACGCTCGACAGGGCTAACCTCTGTTCGGGCTATGCAGAGATGCTCAAGCACGGCCTGATCTCTGACGAGAAGCACTGGACAGAGTTGGTCAGCTTCGATCTGACGGATCCGGACCTTGACGCCTTGAGCCGGATGTTGGCCGATTCGGTGAAGGTGAAGCAGCGCGTGGTGACGAAAGATCCTTTCGAGACAGGCATCCGCAAGGCTCTCAACTTCGGTCATACCATCGGTCATGCTTTGGAGGCATTCTCCTTGAAGAATGCCTCGCGTGATGAGGCCTGGCCTTTGCTTCATGGCTATGCCGTTGCCTACGGACTTGTGTGTGAGCTGTATCTGTCGACTGTCAAGATGCACTTCCCTACGGAGAGGATGCGCCAGACGGTACATTTCATTCTTGAGAACTACGGCCGGCCGTCTTTTGTATGCGATGACTATGATGAGCTTATCGCGCTCATGCATCATGATAAGAAAAATACAGGTTCGAAGATCAACTTTACCCTTCTCAGCGGTATCGGTAAGATCCACATCAACCAGACAGCTACGGATGAAGAGATCAAGGAAGCACTCGACTTCCTGCGCGAGGGGTGAAGGCTGTAAGAAAGTGGCCGGGCTCTGTGGGTGGCAGAAATAAGAAGACAATAGCATGTATTCCTTATTATTCTAGAGTGCTGTTCTGTGACGCATCCTTGTCTTGTGAAGCGAAGCTATGAGCCTAAACGTTTATAGCTAACCGTTGGTTGGCAAGATAGTATTAAGATCCAGACTTGCGATCATTACATTATCTATGCGGAGGGGTGTTAGCAACGGATTATCGTTTGAGCAAAGGGCCTTACATAAATGCAAGAGACTTTTGTCAATCACCGGCATGGTTTCGATGGCATTGGGCATCGTTAACGGGAAGAATTAAATGAAATCAGGTGAAAGACGAACCGCATGGTCGTCTTTCACCTATTTTGCATGATTCAAGACAATACGATATTATAGTGCTTTCATCTCCTCAATCTGCTGTATCACGATGTCGTTAGCCCGCTGCATCTTGCGGAGCATCATCAGTCCGAGGATTATTCCTACGACAAAGCCTACACACAGACCTACGATCATGCTCCGCGGATTGCCGCCCCTTGCTGTCTCAAAACTAATCATCTCATAGCCGTACCATGCAGCCCATGCCATACCAAGCGGAAGGTTAATCATCATCAGACGCACACGCTGACGCTTCATCCTTACCAGTTTTTCGCCTGTTTTCAGCAAGTCGCCCTCCAGCAGTTCGCTCTCCTTTATTCTGTTAATATAGGCAGAAGACACCAAGCACCAGCTAAACAGCACAACGCTCACTACAAAGAACAGCAACGACAAGCCAAACAGTTTCATGAAAGCATACATGGCTGCAATGCACACTATCACCATAACCACATCCAAAACCACCATACGCCTTACCAGCGACATGCGGTCGTTCATGGCCCGTCTCATCAGGCGCTCGTTCAGCATGGTCTGCCCTTCTATCTTGTTTTTCAGTATTGCCATCTGCGCCTTCATTTCCTCAAGTCCGTTGTTGGCTATAATATTCTCCATAACAGAATCCTTTCTTTAATCGTTTGACATTTTTTTGAGTAACTCTCTTATCCTTACCAGCTTAACCGAAACATTCTTTGCTGATATACCCATCACCGCCCCAATCTCGTCGTAGCTCAGGTTTTCGAGCCAAAGCAGCACCAGAGCTTTGTCGAAAGGTCCGAGGCGGTTGATTCTTTTATACAGCAACTGCACCTGATGCGTGTCGGCATCGTTGTCTTCAAACAGGTTGATGCTCATCGACAGCGGCACGGTCTTGTGCCTTTTCTTCTTGCGGTCAGCCGAAATACACGTGTTAAGGCTCACGCGATAGATCCATGTCCTTATGTCGCTCTTGCCCTCAAAGGTCGCAAACCCCTTCCAAAGGTTGATGAGCACCTCCTGAAAAAGGTCGCTCACCTCGTCGGCATCCTTCGAGAACATATAGCACACAGTGTATATCGTGCTGCGGTTGTCCCGCACAATCTGCGCAAATTGTTTCTCCGTTGTTTCCATTATCTTATTCGAATAATTAAGTTACTTTTAACCGTTAGACGCAACTCCGACCGAAAAACTACACAAAACTAGTGTTTTATCTTGAAAAAAGAAAGTGTTTGGTAATGGGCCCGTAATTTCTTATTTATAATAGGTATGAAATAAAGAAATGCAGAGAAGGTGTAGATGATTTGATAGCGACAAATTACCTTATGGTCATTAGATGATCCTCGTTAGTCGTGGCAGATTCATTTGACGATCTATTGTGTTGAAATCAATTTGTTGGAAAAGTATTTGACATACAATGATGGCCTTTATATCATCTTCTTGGCTTGCCATGCGTCTTCCGCTCTCTTGCGGGACAGTCCGTCACATTGTCTTGACATGGCCTGAAGTGCCTTCGGTAAAGATGGCAGGCTGGTGGTCGGGCAATCATGCGAGTACTGTTGAGCTTCCCATCGGCGATCCGGCCTTGCCGACCGTCATAGTCCGGGGGACACAACAACCGGCATACTTGGAAATGATCCCTGCCGGACCTTCCTGTCTTTATCGGATGGTCCGCATCGTTTGTTGCGGCATCCGAAGCCATAGCGTGTAAATAAAAATCGGTTGCTATTCTTTTCGATCCATCTCTCCGGATAGCTTTGGCCCGGCTATCTGTTGCCTTTATATCTTCTTTTGCGGGCATCCTACCCGGTAGGGAATGGCAAGACT
>ULVF01075335.1_pt1 | contig 31338 bp, 49 predicted proteins | sample 1959201 | NCBI WGS metagenome assembly ULVF01 (sample SAMEA4835779, study PRJEB28245) | human gut metagenome | biome: gut microbiome; material: fecal sample | place: Denmark | collected 2008 | reverse complement strand
TGTTTCTATTTTTACAATTGCAGTTATTCTTTGCCTTTTTAATTCTTGTTTTATTTTTTCTTTAGTTTTCTCTAGAAGTTCTTGCTTTTGTTTTTTCTTTTCTTCTAATTCTATTATTATATTTTTATAATCATCTGGATATAAATATTTAAATGCTCCATCTTCTAATTGTGTCTTTAACTCATACATTCCTAATTTATACGCTATTGGAGCATATAGTTCTATTGTTTCTTTACTAATTGCTATTTGTCTATCTCTTTTCAAATGTTCTAATGTATTAATGTTGTGCAACCTATCTGCTAACTTTAATATAATAATTCTTATATCCTTTTCCATTGCTCCAAACATTTTGTTATAATTTTCTGCTTGTTTTTCTTCTACACTTTTAAACAATTCAGTAATTTTTGTTACTCCTTCTACTATCTGAGCAATTTCTGTTCCGAATTCTTTTTCAATATCTCCATAACAGGCATTTGTATCTTCTACAACATCATGCAACAAAGCAGCACATATTGTTTGCGTATCTAACCCTAATTTTGCTAATGTATAAGCTACATGCAATGGATGAATAATATATGGCTCTCCAGATTTTCTATATTGATTTTTATGTTTATTTTCAGCATATGAATATGCCTTTTTTATTTTATATGTATCAATATTTCTATTTTTTCTTTTAGCTTGATATAACACATCTTCTATAGTAATTACACATTTTTCACTCATTTTTATCATCCTTATCCATATTTTATTTTTTCTGAATAATATCTGCATACATTGTGTAATACTTTATTGTCTAATATAAACTCTCTTCCGTCTTTATTAATTGATTTATTTATTACTTTTTTATCTAAACATTTTCCACAAATCATACAATTATTTTTCTTACCTTTTATTAATCTTGTTTCATCTTTTTCCAAATCAAAAATATATTGTGGATATACTTCTGCAAGAAGTGGACAAAATGTTGCTTTTATTCCATCTTCTTGTAGCCATATTTGAATTCCTTCTCCTCCGTTTTGGCAATATGTTTCATTCTCAGCTTGATATTTTATATTTTCGCTATCATTTAAAAATATTTTTGGAATTCTTATTTTTAAATTTCTTTCATTTGCTAAATTCTCTATTTCGTGTATTATATTTCTCCATTTTTCTGGCTGTATATGATTTAATACTATATTCTTGTCCCATAAAGATTCAAAACTTCCTGCGTGAAAAGTGTACCAGTTTATTCCTAATTTTAAATAATGTTCTATTATTGCTCTATAATCTTCTTGGTTTATTTCCCATAATGTTGGTTGAATTTTTACAGCTATTCCGATTTTCTTTACAATAGTAAATTGCTTTATCAATTTCTTTTATATCAATTTTATTTGTTCCTTTTAAAAATTGTAGTTTTTCGTTATCTAAACTGTCTATACTATAACTTATATATTTAATATTGTTTGGATCTATTTCTTGTATTAATTTTTTTATTACTTTTACACCATTATAGCCTGAAGTAGAAAACATTACCTTTTTTCCGCGTTTTATAAATTCTTTTGCTGCCAAATTGCAAAATTCTGTATCTACTGAAACATCTGGATTACCTAATATATATGCTTCTTCTAAATTAGGTAATTTCTCTATAATTTTTTGTATTTGTTCTAAATTTCCTTGATATTCTTTATGCTTTCTTCCATAACTTTCTTGTGTACATCCAATACAAGAACATGTACATTTTTTTCTTCCATAAGTTCCTGTATATAATGTTAATGATTTAACTTTTTTTAATAATTGAAGCTTGTCCATATCTCGCCTCCTATTTTTTCTCTATTAGTTTATGCTGGACATCACTTCTTTAGAACAAAAAAAAGCTTTTATCTTCTAATTTGATAAAAGCTTTTTGGCTTATTATATAATTTTATAAATTTCTTCTATCTACTGCATAACTACTTCCCATAACAGATTTAGCCGCATGTTTTACTTGTGCTCCTATTTCTCCTATTTCTAGAATATTATGGAATCTTCCTACATCAGACACTACTACACCAATAGATACTGAAGTTAATGGGAACTGTTCAATAATTCCTTTTCTATTAGCAACTTCTATATATCCTTTTTCTATATCTGCTTCTGTAAAATATCTTTCTACATTTTTATCAAAATAACTTATTATATTTTGACAAAGTTTTTCGCAATTAGTTCCTGGTACAATTGCTACAAAATCGTCTCCTCCTATATGACCAACAAAAGTATTTTCTAATTCGTCACTATGAACCATTTTTATAATTGTTTCAGCTGTAAATTCTATAATCTCATCACCTTTTAAGAATCCATACACATCATTGTACGCTTTAAAATTATCTAAGTCAACATATAATACACAGAATGGTTCTTGCCTTAATATTCTCTTCTTTAGCTCTGCATGTATCTGTACATTTCCTGGTAACCCTGTTAGAGGACTTACTCTTCTGTTGCTAGACAACAATCTGTTTAAATTCTTTACTGTATAATATAAGTATTGCTCATCTACTGGTTTTTTTATAAAGTATTCTATTGACTCTTGTAGTATTCTTACTCTATGTTCTTTTCCACTTTTTGATGACACCACAATAACTGGTGTTATAGTGTTATCCTCATCTTTTCTAATCTTTCTACATAATTCTACTACATCTCTATCTATAGCATCTTCGTTAATTACAATAAGTGATGGTATATTTTTTAATGCAATATCAATTTGTTCCGTTTTTACACTTATAAATTTATATTCTGGATCATTTCTAAATAGCTCTCTAAATATTACAATTGATGAGTCATCATCATCAATAATGTATATTTCTTGTACCATATTCTTACTCCTTTGTTTAATCTTTCTACTTTTTTTGATTTATTATATACAAAATATTTATTAACTTTCAAGTATTTTTTTTATTTTTTCTAATCTGTATTTTTTTATTTAATATTTCTGTTATCTCTTTTGTATTAATAGCCGGAAATGCTTTTTTTAGTCTATATACATTTTTGTACAAACTTAAAGTCATTCTATCTCTCTTTCTTTTTAATTTTCTTACTAATTTTCGAACATTTTCAGTCTTTATAGTTTTTTCTTCACTTTTATTGTTTTCCTTTGTTAATTTTCTGATTTCATTTAGTTTTGCTTTTATTTCTTTATTTATTTCTTCTACTTTCTTTAATGTCATTTTTATATTTTTTACTTTAATGATTGTAACAATTAAATCTGCTAATAATACTATTGCTATAATTGAAATTATATAATGTAATAATTTTATATCAACTTTAAAGGTTAAATCTTTTACAAATGGATGAATATATTTTACAAATATAACTCCTAATATTCCCCAACAAATTGAATTTACTAAGCAAATTCTTCCTTGAAAATTAAATTTTTGCTCAGAATAATCCCAATATTTTGTATGAAATATTTTTTCTAATAAAACTCCCACTAAGTACTCCCATGTAGTTAGTACAATAATGGCTATAAAAAATAATAAGATAGGCTTGTTCTGATACCTTTCTAGAAATAGTAACATAATAATAGCTCCTATTCCATAAATCGGACAAACTGGTCCCTTCAAAAAGCCCGTATTTATTATTTTTTTCTCTGATACAGATCTTACAATAGATTCCATAATCCATCCCAAAAAGGAATATATAATAAAATATGTTAATATTTCAAATATTTTTGCTCCCATGGAAGTTTCCCCTCTTTCAATAAATATCCTCCTACAATGTTTTGTAGGAGGTATTTCTATTTTCTTACTACTACTTCATATGTTTCACTTATATTACTCTCGTTATACACTATTACTTTTAAGTTATTTTCTCCATCTTTTAATGGATATGAATATTGAAATTCTTTTCTTTGCTCTAATGGTAATACCTGATCTAAATTTAACACATATTGTTCTTCTTTATTAATAACAAATTCTACCTTCTTTATTCCTTCTTCATCTGATGCATTTATAATAAAATTAGCTGAACCATCTGTTGTTATTTCAACTTTTGGCTTTGTAACTCCTTTTACTTCTTGGGTCTTTGTCTCTGTTTTATTATTAATATCTACCATAACAACTGTTAATGTATGTGTTCCTTTTGGAGTTTCTATTGTTTGCTCTGTTTGCATACTATTAATATCAACTTTTGTTTCTTCATCGTCATCCCATCTATAAGTCATGTATGAAAGTTGTTCTTTTCCATTTGCAGTGATTTTAATGTTATTTCCTTCTACTTTTAATTCTACATTAATGTCTCCTTGTATTGTATATTGTCTTTGACATGTTGATTCTTTTCCATTTACATCTACTGCATATATATTTAACGTATTTTTTCCTGTTGGTATTTCTATTTTTTGTTCTACTTTTTTCTTTCCTTTAGTATCAATTTCTATTTCGTCCTCATTATTCCAATGATATGTTACTTTTGTTAATTCTTTATTACTTGATATTTGTAATGTAATTTCTGTCGCAGCATCTTCTTTTATTTCTATAGTTGGTTTGTTTGATTCTCCTTCTGACTTAGAATCTTGATACATAGAATAAGATCCACTTCCAATCATAAATACACCAAAAAGCAAAATTGCTATTGAGAAAAATTTTATTATTTTTTCAATTTCAATTGGTCCAGTTCTTCTAGTTTTATTCTTTTTTTCTTTTTTTGGACTTTCTACACTTAATATTTGATTCAAAGTTTTTCACCTCATTAGTTTTATTCATATTGAATTATAACATATGCCTTTATAAAAGTAAATGTTTTGAAACAATAAAAAAAGAAACAATTTTTTAACAAATGTTTCCTTTTTTTATTTATATTTTAAATTAATTTTGTGAGTATGGTACACAATTGGCTATTCTAAGATATTTACTAGTATTTTTCATTATTTAACTACCTAATTTTAACCCTTTCTTATCATCATTTATTCCACTTTATTTAGTTTTATTTGAGTTGTTGCATTAAAATTGCATTAATTTGTTTATGACATTTATCCTTATAATATTGCATGATTTTGAAAAAGTTTTTCTGAATATTTTTACTACAATCCTCTCTTTCCAATTTAGCTCTTTTATTATTTCATTTTCTACTACATCTTCCATTACATATCCTCCTACATTTATTTAGAACGTTCATAACCGAAAGATATATTTAATCTTGTTGCATTTGGGCAACATTTTATGAAAGAGGCATTTTCTTTTATGAAAACAAAAAATGACACGTTTTATTGTGTCATAATATAACTTTATATAATTCTTTGACATCTACATTTAAAGCTATCGCTATTTGTATTAGCGTAGATATCTTAGGTTCTCTTTCTTGTCTTTCTATTTTACTTAAATGTCCTTTACTTATTCCAGATAATCTGGCTAATGTTTCTAGTGTAATATTCTTTTTAAGTCGGACTTCTCTTAATAATATCTTTACCTTCATAAAATCACCCATCTTTAGTATGCTCATTTTCATGTATATCATGTATTTTGTTGCATTTGGGCAACTTTATTAAATTTACATTTTGTCCACTATGGTGGAAAAGTGCCATTTTCTTATATGAAAATAATAGCTTTTCATATTACCACCAACTTTAGTATGTACTAATATCTAGAAAGTATGCAAAAAAAGAAGCCCTTTAGACTTCTTTTGCTAGTTTTATTATTTTTTTGAATCTTCTTGTTCTTAATCTTCCTTTTAAACTTTCTGATGATAATATTAAATAGAATTTTAGCAACTTGTTATACTCTTTCTCATTTTTTATATTTAATACTTTTATCATTTGTAGAGATTCTTTACATGCTTTTTCCATAACTATCATCTCCTTTATGATATTATAACATTTTATGTTGAATTGTTGTGTTGGAATTTGTCGAAAATAAAAATATTTTAATGATGTAAAAATATTCAATTTTAGTCCTAAAATCGACCCTCCACAATCGATTTTAAGCCGTTTTTATTTTTCAAGTCAATAAGTTATATTCCTTGATTTTTAAGCGTTTTTCAAGTTTTTTTAAAATTTTTATATTTTTTTGAAAAAATATTGACACACGTATCAATACGTAGTATAATGTTTATAGAAAGGAGGATAATAAATGCGTAGTAAACAGCTAATCAAATTGCTAAAGCAAAATGGTTGGCAAGAAATATCTCAAAACGGTTCTCATTTAAAAATGAGAAAACGGAAATCAAACTGAGATTGTTCCTGTACATAACAAGGATATTCCAATCGGAACAGCTGAAGCAATACTAAAAAGGACAGGGCTAAAATAATTAGCCCTTCCTAAAAACTTCAATATAATTTTTCAGCATGTTGAGGAGGATGCTTAAATTTTATATTTTACTATGTTTGTTTGCTATGCGTTTTTTCCTTTCTATCTTATATAATTTGGAGGTATAAAAATGAAAAATGAACTAACTGTCTTTCCCGCAATATTTACTTTTGACGGTAAATATTATAATGTTGATTTTATAGATTTAAAAGGTTGTTCAACTTTTGGAGACAGTATACAAAATGCTTATTTAATGGCTCAGGATGCTATGGGCTTATATTTAGACAATTTAACAAATTTTCCAAAACCAACCTTAGACATCTCTAAAATTATTTTACAAAAAAATCAATTTGTTTCATTTGTAAGCATTAATATGGATGAGTACCGAAAAAAATTTAATAATAAATCTATTAAAAAAACATTAACAATACCTGCATGGTTAAATTATTTATCTGAAAAAAATAATATTAATTTTTCACAAGTTTTACAAGAAGCATTAAAAGAAAGATTAGGTATTGACTAATTTTTAAAAATGTCATATAATATATATTAAAGAAAACGCATTTATTATCCTTGAAAAAGGAGATAAAAGGGGCTAGTACAAACTAGTCTCTTTTCAATTTAAAGAAAAAAGAGCTAGACTAGAAATTAATCTAATCTAGCTCTAATATTATAATTTAGTACAATAATTTAATGAAATCCACCCACTTGGAATTAATCCAAATCCATTTTGAACTTTAGTAACTGTTGTTACTACTCCACGTTTTAATCCATTAGTATATTGGTTTCCTAATTTCTTATTTTGATATCTTGCATTAGACGTTAATTGTTTATATCCTTTTATTTTATACTTTGTACTAGGACCTGTTCTAACATTTAAGACACTAGCATTTACTTTGTATTTTCCTGTAGTGCATTTTACACCAGAAATTGTTTTAACCGAATTTGAAGCTACAGCCATATAACTTGTTAGATAATTACTAGAAACCCATTTATTTGTTCCTATTCTACTCCAATTGCCATCTGTTTCATATACTGTTACTGCTGTGCCATTAGATAATCCACCTACAATATATCCATTAGGCTTATTTCTTACATTTAATCCTTTTTTAGCATTTACATATCTAGTATATGCTTGTGTTGTAACTGGACGTGTGTTGTTTACTTGTACATTTCCATCATGAGCAAATGCAAAGAATTTACTATAATTAGCATAGTTTCTAAAATTGTCTATACTACAATATACTGTATTTCCATCTACAGTTACTTTGCCTCTTCTTGTACTTGTTGAGAATTTGCCACTATATAAATATGGATCATATATCTTTAATGTATCTCCATCTATTCCAACTAGAACGATAAAGTGTCCACCCGTTGTAAACAATCCGTTTCCACATGATACTATTACATAATGATTATTTCTTAATAATTCTACAGCTTTGTCTAAATAATATGTTTCTTCATATCCAATATCAAATTCGTCTGCTACAGCTCTAAAAGCACTAAAATATGTACCATTATTTGCACTTCTATATCCATGTTGTACAAACAAATCACACATAGTATCAGGTGTTATTGCTCCTTTTGTAGCTGTTACTACCATTGAAGCACATGTAGGACCACAAGCACTAGAACCTATTGTTTGGTTTGAATTGCCTACACTAGAATACATCTTGCTTGCCCATCTACTATCTAATTGTGAATAATATGTTAATCCAACATAGTCTCCTAATTCTACATTCCAAGTTTCTGCTTTTGCTCCTTCATAAGCTATTTCTCCTTGAAGTTGAAATCCTTCTGTTTCTTCTCCTTCTTGCTCATTTGATACAGCATTCTCTTGTTCTTCTGTTTGCTCTATTATTTCTGTAGATGGTAAAGATTCTATTTCTTCTTTACTCATTTCTCTTGTTGCTATATCTGTTACAGTGTCTGTAACTTTTTCTACTACATCTTTTTTTAGCTCCTTATCATCTATAAAAAATATTGCACTAAAAAATATCATAACCATAGCCACTATAACTGCTATGGTTATATTTCTATCTTGTTTTTTCATTTCAATGCCCCTTTCTTTTCTAATTCTTCCCATTTACTATGTACATATGAATTTCCTTTAAGGTTTGTATATTCTTCATATATTTCATAAGCTCTTTTAATTTGAATATCTGACTTTGGTTGTTTGTTTTCTATGTCAGATAGAAAATCTGTCAAATATGTTTTGTCATGTTCTTTTTGATTTTCCTTCATTTCTTTTTTTACTGCTTCTAACTCTTTTTTAAATTCTGCCTTTATACTTTCTAATGTCTCAATTTTTTTATTAGTTTGATTTGATATTAATGTATTAATAATAACTCCGTAATACTGTTATTATTGCTACTATTATTGTGCTATCCACTATCCCACCTCCTCTATCTCTTTAACTTTCCACTTCTGTATTGTATTTTCTTTTTGTTTTTGATAGTAAGGTTCTAAGTACTGTGTTTCCATATTAAAAGCAGGTTCTTCCTCTATTTCTAAAGTCTTATAACCTGCTTTTTCGAAATCTTCTTCTCGTGGATTTATTACTTGCTTATTATCATATTCTAGTATCTTTTTGTAATTTACATATTTTACATTGTATTCATTTATATATTTTACTAACATATTAACTCTCCTTTTCTCCATATAAAAAATCTCCTGTTCCATTATTGTAATAGAATTTTTGAGTTACTTTATCGTACATACAAGGAGTATTTTCACTATCTAAAGCCGGAACTAAGTGCTGTATAAGTACATTATTATCATATATTTTAAACTCGTAAACTTTTCCTTGAAAACGCCTAGTATCTGCTATATCTGAATTGTTCCACGTAAATAAATATATATTATAAAATTCTGTAAAAGTTCCTTGGTTTGGTAAACTTTGATTTACATCATCAATTGTATATAAATCATTTGAAAAAACAATTATATGTTTATTTCCATCTACTGTTTTTACAGTAGTATTGTATGGTCGTGTGGCACCTCCAAAACTACAATAAGCACCCGTTGATGAATTAGCTCCCCACGTTAATCCGTCAGAACCTCCGTCTTTTCTTGCACCAAATAACAATGTTCCTGTTTTACTACCGCTAAAAGTACATTCTACTCTTAAACTTTGCTTTGTTTTTATTTTAGTATTTATGTACTGTGTACCTGTTGTTTCAAGATATTCTAATTCTGTGTAATTTTTTTCTTGATATAGAAAGTCTCCTGTTCCGCTTGTTATAGTAAAACTTTTTATTTACTTTGTCATACATACAAGCTATACCGTTCTTGTCCAAAACTGGTATCATATTTTTAATTAATACATCATTATCATATATTTTAAAATTATAAACTTTTCCTTTGAAACATCTGTCATCTGCTGAATTTGCATTATTCCACGTAAAAAGATAAATATTATAAAATTCTGTAAAAGTTCCTCGATTTGGCAAGACTTGGTCAATTCCGTCAATTGTATATACTTCATTTGAAAGTACAACTGTATGTTTTTTGCCATCTATTGTATTGACTGTAGTATTATTTTTTTGTGTATTACCACCAAAACTACTAAAAGCAGAATCTACATTATTGAATCCCCACGCTAATCCGTCTAAGCTTATAGTTTTTCTTGTTCCAAATAATAATGTTGCTATTTGATTACCGCTAAAAGTACATTCTATTTTTAAACTTTGTTTAGTTTTCACTTCTGTGTTTATATATTGAGTTCCTGTACCTTCGATGTAATTTAATTCTGTATATTCATTTTGTTTCTTTATACTCATCATTAGTCTTCTTCTGAAATTAGACATTTGACACCCCCAACAACACACCAATATTGTCTACTATACTACATTGATATATTTTGTTTGCTTCAATAGTCGGTGTTTCTGGCCATTTGACTGCATTAGGCAAAGTTAAAGTAGTTGCAGTAGCTCCACTTATAAATTCAAACATAAACTCATTTAAAACTGATGTATCTGTTATTGCTGCAAGTGTGATATTTAAACTTGATACTTCGCCAAATTTATAGAATTTATTTGGTTCTATTTCTTGTGTAGTCAATGTACTTTCTACTATTTCTACTGAATAATTTTTCCCATTAGTTCCATTTATACCATCCTTGCCATTAGTACCGTCTTTTCCATCAATACCTTTTTTCCCTTGAATACCTTGTATTCCCTGCTCTCCTTGAGGACCAACCTCGCCTTTAGGTCCTTGGATTCCCTGAGGTCCAGTTTCTCCAATGTCTCCTTTTTCTCCTTGAGGTCCGGTATCTCCTTTTTCGCCTTTTAATTCTTCTTTGTGTCCTTTAACATATGTTTCAACTACATTTGGTACTTGATTATCAGCATATTCTTTAGCACTTTTTAGTATATCTTTGTCTTGATTATCAACGTATTCTTTATCTGCTGTTTCTTTAAAATTTGCACTTATTACGTTGTTTCCTATTGTTATATTTTTCCCTGCTTTCAATTTGTCCTGCTTATTGTTTAAAACATCTAAAATATCAGGGTAATCTTCTTCTATTGTAGATGTTGCATTTATTGAATCCAAGATATTCATATAGAATTTTTTTGATTTAAACACTGGTATTCCATTTTCTTTTTCATCTTCTGTTATTCTTAGTTGCAAATATATTATTGACGTATCTGAAAGTAAGCTTGGTTTTATTTCTACCTCATATGTTTCATTTACTTTATCCATTGGTATGTACTTTTTTGTTCCATCTTCTTTTTCAAATTCTAACCATGCTACTCCATTCTTAAAGTTCTCAAAATAGAATATTATTTTTCCCTGTAAGTTTTCTCCATCTATTCCAAGAACTTTATCATTAAAATATACCATACTATTGTCTGCTACTTTTATTTTCTTATCTTTCATATCATATCTTTTCCTTTCATATTAATCACAGGTTATTCAAATACTTTAACTGTTAAATCTGCACCCAAATATTCTATATCTCCTTTAGAACCACAACGGTTTTGCTAATTTCATTTATATTATCATTTTCCTTTTTATTTTTAATTTTTAGTGTAATAAACTGTAACATATACAATTCCTGTTCTGTTTCCAGAGTCATTGTTACCAATTCTTATCGTATTATCTTGTATAAACGCTCCAATGCTTAAGTTACTATTAAAATATATATTACAAGGAACAAATTGACTGCCATCAGGATTGAATCCTCCTTCTAATCCTATATATGTTACGTTAGTAAGTCCTGTTGATGTCCTACTACCTTGCCCCGGATCTGGCAATTGTCCACAATTTATTCTTTTTCCATATATTCTTTTTCCATCTATAAATTTGTTTGTTTCAAACTCTTCTCCTGTTTTTATAAAAACTGCATTTCGTGGTTCGCCCATATTCTCACTCCTTTACTTATATAAAAATTCTAATTTGCTTCCTATTGGTACATCCCAATCTAGGAATTGAATTGCTGTACTTTCTTCTCCGTTTACTCCTGTTTCTATGTAATTCTCATTCTTAATTAACAAAGTTCCTTCGAAGTATATCCATAGATGATTTTTACCTACGTAATACTTTTCAGGAACTGTGTAATTTGTATTTGCTTTTATTTCTGTGTTTGTTGTTACCAATACTCTTTTCGTGTGTTGAATTGCATTTAAATTGTCTGCATCTATCGGTGTTCTTTCACTTGGCAGATTTTCAAAAATTATCATAATTTAACCCCTTTCATATTTTATAGTTAGTTTTATTGCTCCTGTCCCATCTATTGATTGTGATTGATAATAATACAATCCTGTATCCTCGACTATTTCTAATTCTCCTTCATATCGTCTTCGATACAATTTAAACTTATAAATTACATATTTTGGAGAAGATTGCTTTGGGTACAACTCTGTAGACGGAAAAAGCAAAAAAGAAGGATATTGTCCTTCTCCTCTATCTGGTATTTCTAATTTTTTTAATCCTTCCGAACTTCGCCCTGGATATACCTCAGGGCTTGGAAATAAATCAGTATTTGGGTATACCGCATAGTCTTGCGCTCCTATTAAAGTTACTATTCCTGTTCCTTCTTTCTTAAAATCTAATTCCGAAACAGGTATTTCTTCAGTATCTATTTTACTATATAGCGTTCCAAAACCTACAGAGTATAGTTGTGAAAAGATTTCGTTGTATTCCATTCCTATTTTTTCTATTATTCCTCTTGATGTCAAATGTGTTGGATATTTCACGCTTGAAAATGGTGAATAAAATTGCAAATCACTCGTTATTTTATCTTTTCTTGATATTACAACTTCTTGTCCTTCTTGTACTATAATTTGATATTTACTAACGTCTAAAAATGCATATAATAAATATTGTCCACTGTCATTGTCATAGTCACCAAATCCTATTCCTGTTATTTTCTTTCCGACAAAAGTTGATATTTCCTCTTGTTCCATTACAGGGATATCATATATATAATCATTTATAATATTGTTTTCTGAGAAAGATTCTTTTGTTTTGTAAAAATTTGTTTCTAATATAGTGTCATATTCCATTGTAGTACTATTTTCATTTATAGTCTGGGTTGTATCAAATTTAACGTAGCAATATGTAAGTAATTTATTTTTAAATTTCAAAAAACTATCTGCAAATAAGTCTATATAGCTATTTAAAATTAGATTGTGAAAAGATTTTTCTTTGTTTCCTATTTTTATTGTTACGCTTTCGTTTTTTATTTTCATGATTGCACCTCCTGAGAAGGTAAGTATTCGATGTCGTGTACCTCTGCTATTGTTTCTTCTTCTGCATATTCTACAACGTATTCAACCTCTACTTGATTCGCTTGTTCTTCTGTATCTAATGAATCTTGAAATAAATTAGCATAATTTTCAGATAATGCTGTGTTTCTTAGTTCTGTAATATATTCATAAGGATTATTCCATTCTTTTGAAATTGTCATATCTGTAGCTATATAATTTCCTTGTGTATATAGTTCTGGTAAATCTATTTCTAACCTATCTCCTATTTCTATTTTGTTATCTTCATCACAATAAATTTTTATAATACTTGTATTTTTATCATTAGAAACAAAGTTTCCTCTGACATAATCTATTAATTCTTGTACAGTAAACCACTTTTCTTTAGCATCAAGAGTTTTTTCTATTTGACCGGTTGTCGTTATAGTGCCTGCGTTTTTTTCTATTTCATGCCAATTAAGAAGTTTCATGCTTGAATATCTTAAAGCTGTCTCAGAATAAATTTGGTCTATTGTTATGGTGTCCTCACCTTTATATGTAAACCCTGTTGCTAAATAATTAAACATACTATCCATATTTAAAACAAATAAGCTATTTTCTTTGCTATCTGTTCCTATATCTTTTACATTTAAACCAGATTTTATGTCTCCACTTGTATTAATTCCACTTATAATATAAGCATCTTTAGACTTTCCACTACTATCATGATATATGATCTGTAGATTGCTAACTGCAATTTCAGCACCATCTATAAAACTTCCTGCATTTAACCTTTTCGCAGTACTATAGCTAATGTCGACAGGATTTTCAAACTCAAGTTTTCCGTCTTTTTTTAATGTTATGTTCATATCTTTATTTATAAAGCTATAAAATACTCTTGCATTTTTTACATTTATTATATTAGCATAGTCTGTTCCTTCTACACTTGGAACCAACTTTGTAAATCCTTTTATTTGTTCTTTATAATTGTTTATATTTATCGATTTTGTAAAAGGTTTATTAAACTGATATTCAATGCTGTTTACTGTAATTTCTTTTAGTTCGTTTATATTCCAATATAGTGCATATCTAGTAGACAAAATTTTCATGCATTCTTCTATTGTTCTCGCTATTAATTTTACTGTTATAGCTTTGTTGTCGAAATTACTTTCTTTTAATACAAACCCATCATTGTAAAGCGGTTGAAAGATTCTATTAATAATATTTAACATTGTGTCTGTTGTTACGATTGTTACAGTCTTTTTTGTTGCCATTGTACGTGGAGTCATTAAAGTTAATGTTAATTCGTTTTCTATGCTATTTAACATTGTTAATTCAGGCATCTTATAACTTTCTAAATATCCTGTAAATAACAGTTTATTATTTATATCGTATATTTGCATTTCTTGCATATAAAAAGGGAGGTCTTCTATTGTTCCTCCCTTAAAATCTATTTTTATATCTGTATATTTTAGTTCTCTTGAAGATTTTTGTATTTCTATGCTATCTAATACTTTATAACTTTTTCCATTATATCGTAAGTCTATGCGAATGCACCTCCTGTCTTTAATGTTTTAGTCATATAAGGTGTTAAAATTCTTCCTGTTTTTTGTCCATCTATCTCTACACTTCCATCTATATTAAATGTTGCTTGTATTACATTTAGCATAGAATTGTTAGATTTTACACTTGCATTAGCATTTATCGAACCAGTTTCGAATGCTACTGCTTTATTCATTTCAGACATAATGTCGTTATTCATATTGTCTATTGCTTTTAATGCTTCATCTGTATCCGCTTCTATACCCACTGCAACACCTTGTGGTAGACGTTTACCAATTTCATCTCTCATTACTCTCGAAGGTGAATGTATACCAAAAAAAGCTTTTATTCCATTTAGAATGTTTCCACACCATTCTTTTACTTTTCCTAGTAGCCAATCTTTTGCATTTTTTATTCCATTCCATATTCCTTCAACAATATTTTTGCCAACATCCCACATATTACTTAAAAACTGTCCAAATCCAGAAACTAATGCACCTATTATTTGTGGTATTTTGCTAACTAATTGAGGAATTGCTTTTATTAATCCTTCTGCCAACTTCACTATTAATGTTATCCCCATTTGAATTATTTTAGGTAAATTATTAACTATTGCATTTATTAATTTTTCTATTATTATTGGTATTTTTTCTATTAGTATAGGAATTGCATTAATTAATCCTTCTGCTAATCCTATAATTAAGTTGATTCCTGCATCTATTAACTGATCTATGTTGTCTAACAAACTTGTTACTAAGGTTAGAATTAGCTCTAATGCCATAGGAATTAAAGTTGGTAACTGCTGAGCTATTCCTGTTATTAATGCCGATATTATTTGCACACCACCACTAATTATAGCAGGTAAATTTGCAATTATAACTTGTATAAATTGTATAAGTATGTTTGAGATTGTGCTGATTATATCTGGAATTTTTGATACAATACCATTTACTAAGTTGGTTATTATTTCAGGCCCTTTCTGTTTGGCTGTTTCTAATACAGAACTTATCCCATCTTCAGCTATTTCATTTAAAACATTGGCAATATTTTTTAATATTCCTTCTGATTCTTTTCCTATTTGATTTAGTACATTACTAATTCCTCCCAAACCTATACTATCCAAAAGCTTATCTATTGATTTTACTATTTCTGAAACCCCACGTGTTATAGCGGTTTTCATATTTGTAATTGATGTAGCTATACCACCTGTTGAATTTTTTGCCTGCTCTTCAAATGATTGAAATTCTCCAGTACCATTTTCGTTTAGTTCAACGATTTTATCCATAAAATCGTCCATTGATATTTTGCCATTTCTTAAAGCTTCTCCAAGCTCATCAGATGTCATATTAAAAGCTTTTGCCACTTGGTTTAATTGTGCTGGCATTGCAGTCTGTAAGCTTCTCCATTCCATCATGTCTGGTTTGCCTTTAGCATATGCTTGGCTTAACTGCTCCATAGCAGATGATTGTATATCTGCTGATGCACCACCAGCCAATAACGCATTGTTTAACGCCAAGAAGTAATCAGTGCTTTTCTCTATGTCGCTGTTTTTACTTGTGAATCTTTGTACTGCTAATGAAGCACTATCCAATGTAGTCGGTAATCCTGTTAATTTTTCGCTTAACTTTTTTATAGAAGCCTCTGATTCCTCACTACTTATTCCTAAATTTTTCATTACTTTAGGATAGTTGTTTAACGTGTCTATTCTTGAAACTGCATCATTTACCGAATTTTTTATTGTATTCATCGTTGCTGATATTATTTTATCTATTCCAAGTGCAACTACTATGTTTTTTATTTTTGTTCCAACGTTTTGTGTACTGTTTTTTAAGCTATTTAATCCTTTTTCAAATCCACTTTTATCTATATTTGTATCGTACGTTAAGCTTCCTGCTACTGCCATTATTTTGTCCTTTCCAATGTAGACAAAATAAAAAACACCTACATTTATGTAAGTGTTATGAAATCTTTAAAAATTCTTTATACTTTCCAATAATAACCACAATTTTGGCAGACTGCCATACTTTTATGTTTTATAACTAGTTTTTGTTTTTTATGTCCAAACAAACTTCCAAGTAACATTGGCAAAGTTAAACATATCCATAATAAAGGTCTCCACCACCAACCAATAAATATCCAATATGCTATACTATGATGTTTGTTTTTTAATTGGCTTTCTGTAACCATTTGAACATTTGTATTATCACTTCCACATTTAGGGCATTTCATATATATCGCATCTCCTTTTATTTATATTATAAAAAGAGTATATCATTTTTTCTTGTACTTTTGTGTCGAAAAAGGTCGAAAAATAAAATTATTTCAATGCCTCATATATTTTATTTATTCTTTCCTGTTCTTCAACTGGTTTTGGTAATTCCCAATACGCCCTTAATTCTAGCATATTTTCATCTTTGCCTGTATAAGCTCGATAACCTTTTATTTTCACAAATTCCGTGTCATCTTTTAAAGATTTTAGCAATGCTTTAAATTTCCACCAATGTACTTTATCATAAGCTAAATCTATTCCGTAATTCGTAAAAAGCACCATAAATGTATTCATCATCATACTCATAAGAATATATTTGTTTATTGTTTCCTTTGCCATTTCCTTTTGTTTTGTGATAATTATCTCTGCCACATTTATAAAACCATATTAGCTTTTCACAAGCTTCTTTATATAATTGTGGATTGTATAGTAGTTTATTATAATTTTCTGCATAAAAAAAAGCAGGATAAAAATGCCTTAGTCCATACTTTATCTTTTCCGACTTGTCGACACTTTTATCCTGCACTTTATTTTCGAAAGATATCATAGTTCTAAAGTCTACATTTATTTTATATTTTTTTCCTTGTAATATTACAAAATAGGGTAGCTTATTAAACATAATCATATTAATATCTCCTATAATTTCTTCTATTTCCTCTATATTGATTTCTATTATAATTTCTTCTTTGCTCTCTATTCATGTTTACAGTATTATTCATATCTTTATTGATATCGTCAGCTGTCTTTGTTACTTTACTTAACATATTTTCCATTATTCCTTTTGCATACGTTTCAAATACGCAACCTAAGATTCCTAATTCTATATTTAAATCTAATTTTTTATATCCATCGCTTACTCTTTTTTTATTTATTTTATCAATAGCACCTTTGCCTAATATCTTTTCAAATTGTGTTTCTATAGCATTATTATTATTTTTATCTAAACTCTCTAACTCTTTTATATTATCTAAATCATTAATTTCAAAAACTAATCCATATAATTCTATCTCTATACTTTTGTCTGTATCCTCATAACCAAAACTTAATCTTTTCTTATCTTCCATTTTCCTATTCTCCTCTTAATATAATTACACTTAACATCTACCTATTATTTATGCATTCTCTGTGAATTTTTTTGTTGATACATCAAAAGTACCATAAACAAAATCTCCACCTTTTAATGAACCTGTCATTTGTTTTTGTTCTCCTGCTGCGCCATTACATTCCGTTATCTCACAAGTTTGTGTTATTTTTCTTGCTTTATATGTATTTTCTTGACTTGCAACTGGTTCCCATAGATTAACAATGTAATGATCTATATCTAAGTCCGGAGTTACTTTTCTTTCATAGAATAAGTTGTACATATAATCAAATACTTTGTCTCCTTTTACCATATCCATTGTAATTGGAAATTCATTTGAAAAGCCTGTCACTGCATATTGTTTCGATTTTTGATGAATGTATTGTTTTTCTTTTTCAGTTGGATTTGAGCTTTCTGTCATTTCTGTAATAACTCCACCCAATACAATTTCGTCATTTATTCCGAAATAATGTGCTTCGTCATATTGCATTATATCTTTTAATGTTTCTGCTATAGTTTCTGCCATTTTAAATTCCTCCTTTAATATTAAAATAAAGCTGTAAATAATACGTACTTATTGTCCCATCTTCGTTAGTTTCATAAGTTATCGCATTAGCACAGCTTATTTGTTTTACTTGTTTATTTTTTAAGACTGGATAGTTTCTTAAACGATTTTGTTTATCTATCCAATCGCTTAAATCATCTAACCAATCTAAATTTTCTAATCTTTGTAAGTTATCTTCACTGTTTATTTTTAAAAGCAATGCGTATTGATATTGTCTATACCATCCTGTATCTGTAATATATTTTAATGGTAAGTTTTCTACTCCACTTCTTTGTAAAGCTAAAGTATCAGTTTCTTTTGGAAGCTCTTCTGTATTTATCGTCTTTGCTATTTCTTTTATTGGTTCATATTGTAACAACCAATCATTTATTGCTTTGTCCATTATTTACTTACCCTCCTTGCTTCTTTTGCTGTTTGATTTAATATACTTTGTCCTTTATCCGCTTTCATTCTTTCAAAAGGATGTGAACCTCTTAATCTGTCGCTATGATATTTTAAGTCTTTACTTATAACTACTTTTCTTTCTCCACGTCTAGCATAAGCACTTCTACTTTTTACTCCTACCATAACTTTTCCTTCTGCTTGGAATCTTGCATAAGGAACGTTTATTATTACTTGTTTTCCTCCATTAATAGGATATATAGAAGTTTCTTGTGTTCCACTTTTTAAAGAAACATATTTTTTGAGATTGTCAGCAACCGTTTTTCCTAAAAATTGCTGTACTTTCCCTCGCTCTTCTAGACCTAATTCTCTATAAATAGTTTGTAGTGGTTTTGTTTTAATAATATAACTCATATTGCACCTATCTTGATATGATTTGGTAAATCCTCATCATCAAATATAAATTTATCAATACAAGTTACTTTGTGAACATTTTGAGCGCCATATTTTTTACTTAGTTCTGTTAATGGTACTCTTTCTATTACATCTTCTACCTTTTTATTTACAATAATATCGTCATTTTCTACAAACCACTTTAAATTATATCCATTGATGTCAAAAATCCTAATTAAGGCATTGTCAGTTGAATCTGACCCATTTCTGTTATGATTTGTTATTGAAGTATTTCTATAACTAGCCTCTACAACATATCTATCCCATTTGTTATTACTTTTATGGTATATTGTTATATCTTGCATTGGAAAATCTTCCATACTAACCTCCCTATAAAAAGCATGTTAATTCATCAGGCAAACAATTGATTATTTCCTTTTTAGCCACTTTATATTCTTCATCAGAAAGCACTTTAAAGTTTTTGCTTACTCCATCTATCGAATATGAAGTAATCTTTCTGTTTGTACTTTCTTCCTTTTTATTTATTAAATCAACTAAAGCACAAGCAGTATATTTCAACTGTTCTTGTGCTTCTTTTGGCAAATTATTTATTTTTGTTTCTGTTAGTCTTGTATTGACATTCTTATCAATTTCTCTGCTTGCTTTTATTATTAGTGAATCAAAAAAGATTTCTTGTAGTTTTCCTTTATACTCAAGTAAATAATAGCTATAATCTGCATATTTCATCTTTATCAGCTCCTATTTTACTTTTATGTTTCTAAATACTCCAGCTTTTAGTGTATTTTTTAACACAACTGCAGCAACCATTTCTACGTCTCCTTCTTTAACTGTTCCAGGAGCTTTCATATCTGGTAAGCAAGTGCTTAAAACTCCATTTCCAGTTGGAGAAACCCCGTGGAATCCATCTTTTGCAATTTGAACCGCATATAAGTCTGTCAATCCATCTTCAGAAATTTTTACGCAAGGTGTTGTATTAGTTCCATCGAAATATTCTTCTAAGTCTACTAATGGAATGTTATCCCACATATCAACACTTCTACCAAACGCATCTTCTGATTTAGTATAATATCCTGCTCTTCTTGCAATACCTTTAATTTTTGTAATTAATTTGTTATTACCTAAAAACATTGTTGGTTTTCCTTGCATAGTTGAAACAAATTCATCCATTTTATCTAAAAATTCTTGATAATTATCATCCATTTTTTTAGATGTTGATAAATCAAACTCATTAGATACTTCATAATATGTAGCTATATTAGCTTTTTGTGGATTTGCTACTTTTGTATATTTGTATGGAGAACTTGTAGTTCCCGAACCACTTCTAGTATAATATACCTTCCCTGCTATTACATCAGTGTCTTTTGTTATCGCATATTCAGATGCATTATATTCAGTGCTAGAACCTTTTAACATAACATCTAGCCCATTAAATTCATCTTCGTTCACTGATTCATTTCCATTTATTACAGTATTGTGAAATAAATTTATAGCTCCCTTTATTTTTTCTTTCATTTGGAAGTCTAATTCATCTACTGCACCAGATGTATTTATTAATACACGGTCAATTTTGAAGTTACCTCCGAATATTTTTAAGTCTGCACTTGCTTTTTCTCTTTTAGCTTCGTTATTTGAATATGAGCCATTTATTTTTCTAAATCCTGCTGTTGATGGTGTTTTTAATTTTGTGTATCCATAAGTTAATGTACTTCCCCCTGTTCCTGGTGCTACAGCATTATCAAATACTAATTTATCTAATAATAAAGACCCTCTTCTAAATTCATCAATGACTGCTTGATCTACTTTATCAGCCATTCCTACTTTTGCTTCTTCTAATGTTATCATTTTTATTTCCTCCTATTAATTAAATTTTTCTTTTAATGCTCCATATAACGTTGGAGTTGTATCTTGTGGTTTTTCTGTATGATTTCCGCCAAGATTAATTTCTGAGCTTCCGTCATCTTTTTCATCAAACAAAAAAGAATACTTTTCTTTGACATCTTTGATTTGTTCATCAATGCCACTTACTGTGTACTCTCCTTTATCATTTTTTTCATATTTAATTTTGTCTTTGTCTAGTTTGCTATAAACTAAGTCAAAGTCTTTTGCTCCTTTTATGGAACTTTTTAGTGCGTTTGTTTTCTTAAATTCTTCAACTTCTTTAGAGCCTTCAGCAAAACCTTCCTCTTTAGCTACTCTTTTGATTTCTTCTATATCGACAGAGCCATTTTCTTTTATTTTTTTGTTTAGTTCTTCGATTAATCCTTCCTTTACTTTTAAATCATTTTGTGCAGTTAAAGTTTTTGTTTTTTCTGCGTTAACATCATTACCATTTTCAGTCATAATGCTATCAATGATATTTTTCTTAACGCTATCCTCCGCTTCTAAATCTTTGAATAATCCTTCTAAAAAACTTCTTTTCATAATATTTCTCCTCCTACGATTTTCTACGGGTTTTTCTTCCCTCGAATTTGATAATATTTGCTATTTTTAACGTCGTATGCCCAACATTTCAATTTCTTTTACGTCTAATTGAAAAAAGACATTAAAAAAGAAGCTCGTCAGCTTCTTATATATATTAAAACGTTAATAACTAATTTAATGTATAAATTGTATTTTTTTGCATAAACTATTGATTATTAGCCTAATTTATTGTATAATTAAGTTAATAATATTATTATTGAAGGTCAGTTGAGAACCCCATATATTTGGTTCGCAGTTGACCTTCAATTATTTTCTTTTATATGCATTTATTATTTTGTTTTCTTTTATGACAAATATCTTATCAATCCACATGAATCTTTTTGAAATATAAATACTTTTTATTTGCCTTTTTATTTCTTTGGAATCCATTTTAGTACTTGTTACATCTATAATAAAATTATTTGCTTGGTTTTTCTTTTTTCTTAAATTACCTTCTATTACATATTTACCTTTACCAGTAATTTCTTTTAAGTCAAATTTTTCATTGTTAATAATATAATCTGGTGTTTTTATACTTGCTGGATTATTTATTCTTGGTATTATATTTACTTGCCCTCCAAAAGCTTTTCCAAGAATTTTAGCTACTTCTTTTTCTCTATCCGATGGTTCCATTAAAACATTTTTTCCATCTACAAAGTATTTGGTTCCTTGAGTATCTTTGTAGTATTGTTGCTGTTTAACTTTATATTTCTTTACTGAATTAAATTGTTCTGTTATATCTTTATACTTTGCTTGTTCGTTTGTCTTAATTTTTGCAATTTTCATTCTTGAATAATCTTTTTCAAGTCCTGTCTCTTTGCAAAATGCTGTTTGTTTCATTTGTAATTGTCTTAATTTACTTCTTTGATTTGATGAGTCTATACCTGCTTTATCTAATGTTTGTATACTTCGTTTTGTATTTCTTATATTACTTTCAAATTGTCTTTGTCTTTGAGTTGCTTTATAATATGGTACTTGTTTTCCATTCAATGTAACTGTTGCATTCTTAAGTTTTTCTAATTCATTGTTTGTATATACTGGTTCTGAAATTCCTAAGATTATTCCAAAATAGCTATGTCTACAATTGTACTCTTCCCATAATTCTGCAACATCTGACCATAACTCTAAACCATATTTGCTAGCATCTTTTTTACTTACTGCAAATTGTTTACCTTGTTCTTCTGCGTGACTTGGTCTTGCCCCTAAATGTGCTGTAACCTCATATCCATCGCAACCTAACTCTGTTTCTATATTTCTATTTATATTGTTTGCTGTTTTATGAATGCCACTTAACACATTTCTTCTTACTGCTGTTTCTAATTGTATATTTCTTCCCAGTTTATCTTTTAATGTTATTCCTTTGTCTGCTAATTGTTGTACAGCTGTATTAATAGCAGACGTATAATCAAATGCACCGCTTATAACTTTCATATATGCTTCATCTACTGCGTTAACATATGCTTGTTGACTTTGAAAGGCTATAGTATTTGTCATGTTCTTTAGTGTTTTATTAGTTTGTTTTAATCCTTGATTAAGTATGTTGTATTGAGTCTCACTCAGCTTAAAAGGTTTTTCTCTATATTCGTATAATTCTTCGTATCCTTGCATATCTTCTTTTGCCATGTTTTTGAATAGTAACTTTAATGCATTCTTTGTTTCTCTTGTTAATAATGATGTTTTTTCTAATGCTTCATTAAATATTTCTGTTCCATTTGTTTGTAATAATATTTTCATTTGTTCTTTACTTACTGCTGTAATATCATCCATTATACTTATTCTGCTTATTATATCAGCTGTTATTTCTATATTTAATTTATTATATAGTCTTACAACATCATTAAATTCTATATCATTTAAATATTCAGGTGTTAACATTTAAAACACCTCTTATTCTTCAATATCTTCTATTTCTTCATCTTTTACCATTGCCTTGGCTTTTTCTTCTGTCTCCCCTAAGAATTTAACTCTATATTCCCAAGCTTGTCTTATTCCTTGTGCTATATCTTGTCTAAATTCCTGTTTCGCTGTTTCTGTATCAACCATAAAACCATCTTTGTCTGTTATTGTAACAATACAATCTTCTGTTACTTTTTCTTTGAATAATACTCTTCCTAGTAAAAGAATAGCTTTGCATATTCCACTTACAAATTCATCAACACTCTTGCGGTGTTTGTTAGCATTTTCGATTAAGTCCTGTCTATCTCCGACGTATTGAGTTGCAGTCACTACCGAATTTCCATTAAATTCATAATATTTTGTTCCTAGCCCTGCCTTAAAACTTAGCATATTCAAAGCAAATTGTATTCCTTCTTTATCTTCCTGTACTCTTAACTCTGGATTGTATTCTGTTACAACTGGATTTTCTTTTATGTTACTTATTTCAGTATCTCCATATACAGCCCACTGTTGTTTCATTACGTCATCAGGATATACCTCATATTCTTCTTCTCTTATATTTCCTTCTGTATCTTTTATTTGTCTTGTCTTAGTTCTTGTTATTTTTTTGTTATAAAATACTTTTTTTCCTCCAAGGTAAAAATCCATAACAAAATTATTGTATGTAATATCACAGGCCATAAGTTGATCAATTGCAGTTCCATATACACTAAATCCCATCCCGTTTACATTGTTGTATTCTGTATCAATTGGGTTTGCTATTGCTGGCTTTAAGATACTAAATAAAGGCACACTAGAATTAACTGTATAACTCTTAGCTATGCCCTCTTTGTTTATTTCATTTCCGTTTTCATCTAAATAATTATTAGATATTTCGTATATTTCTTGATTTAATTCTTTGTTATATTTTAATTGATGTAACTCAATATAATATTCTTTTTTACTGGCTATAGTATTTTCACTTACAAAAGCAACATCAATTATTACTCCATGTTCAACTTTTAAAGGTATAATTTGGTTTGCGTCTAAGTAAATAATATCTAGCTTTGTTCTTTCATCCGCATATAGCCTTCCTTGTTTATCTACCTTTGCATGTTTAACTCTCATTGTTGCCCCTGCTGTTCCCATTGCCATTGCCTTTTCTATTGCTGTCGGTAAGTCTTTATATATTTTTAATATCTTTAACTGATTATTTAAATATTCATTATTTACCTCTGTTTGTTTGTCTGTGTTCGCTTTTGTTGTTATTTCATCTCTTTCAGTAAATAATATGCTTGACCAATCCTCTGCTAGTCTTTTTGCCATGCCTAGACTAAACATTTTTCTTTCTTTTCCTGTTTGGTCATGATATTTATGAAAGTCTACTTGATTTTTCCACCAAGACTCCCATGTTTCCACAAAATTATAATAATCTGTCGATACTGTATTATATCCTTTGCTTTTTAAATATTTTAATACTACATTATTCATTTTATGCTACCTTTCCTAAATAATAAGATATCTCTTCAAACCAATATTCAAATGAGTAATTGAAACTATCTAAACTATCTATGTCCGACGTTTCTCCATCATCTATCCACCTGTCATCTTTTGCTTTTTCATCATATAAAGCTGTTTGTAAAGCTTCTATTAAAGTCTGACATTGTCCTTCTATGAAGCTTATTTTATCCAAATTTAACAACCTATTCCAAAGTTCAATCCTGTTCTTAATTTCAATCTTTAGACTATCTTGAACTGCCAAATTAATTTCATTTGCTCTTAATTCTCCATTTAAAGAATTGTTTAATACTTGTTCTGCACTATCAGCAAAAATAAAAGATACAGTTCCATATTTGTCCTGTATCTCTTTTATAAAATTTATTATCCATCTAAATACTTGCTTTGTGTTTGTTCCTGTTGCTTTCATTGTACTAGCTTTTAGCACTTGTACACTTTTAAAATCTCTGCTTATTTTTGTTGCTGTTATGCTATGTTTTGATTTGTTGCCACCCCAGTCAATTCCTATACTTATTATAGAATTATATTGAATTGTAGTAGTAATAAATCTTTTATCATCATTTGCAATTTGTTGGAATATTAATCCTTCAGCATTACACCATTGTCCTAGGATATATCTGTTATAATATACTGTGCCTTTATACTCTTTACACATTTCCTCAACAACTTTTTTAGGTAAAAATGGATTGTCAAACAATGTATAATGTTGAACATATACATCAACATCACTTTCTAGGAATCTTTTGATATAATGTGTTCGACTTTGTGGATTTCCACTACCTTCACCAACACTATATTCAAAACTTAGTCTTGATTTTAATAATTCAAATACTTCCTCATTAATGTCTACAACCTCATCAATGTATAAGTATTTTATTCTAGCACCTCTAAATTTTCTTACCATGCCGACATTGTCTGCACCAATACAATAAACTTTTTCTCCAAATATTGTAGCAATATTATTACTACCTATATCAGTAACTAATTTGTTTCCCCAAATCTCTTGAAGTGGTTCTATAACATTTCTTTGAATAGTCCCCTTTGATACGCCAGCAATAAAAACAAGTCCTTTCAATCCTGCTCTTTCTCTGATTCTCTCAGGTATTAAAAATAATGTATCTATATATGTTTTTCCACACTGTGTTGCTCCTATTTTAAAATTCCATCTATGCGTAGCATTTCTTATATATTCAGCTTGTTTACTACTTATTTCAATTGTCTTGTCCATTATTAGCTACCTCTTTTATTTTTATCAATACTTCTTTTACATTGTTTAAATCTGTTTCATTGTTGCCTTGTTTGTCTGTTAATATTTCGTTTAAATCTTTCAATGCAGAAGCTAACATTTTCAATCCTTGTTTGTCTATTATGCTTATATATTCGTTTACTTCTTCTTGTTCTTTCGTTACCTCTTTAGATGGCTTCAATGCTTTAGGATCATATGTCACCGTTTTTGTTTTGGTTTTTGATTTTGCTATATGCTTATTAAGTTCTGTATTTGCTTTTAATACATTAAGAGCTAATTCGTTTGCTATAGATTTTATATCTGCAATTTGTTGAGCTTCTTTTTCTGATTGTTTTTCTATTACCTTTTCTACTGTTTTGTTGCTCTTTCGTTGCTCTTTTATTGCCTTTTTCTCTGACCAGCCTTTTGTCTGTTTGTTGGTATTTCCAGTGGATTTAATATTTTTGTTTCTTAGAAATTCTTTTACTGATTTATAGTCACTTAATATATATTCTTTTTCTAATTGCTTCCAATCATATTTTGCCATCTCCCCACCTACTTGTTACTTTTAACTGTTACCTCTTTACCTTCTCCTACGAATCCTTTTGCTTCTAATTCTTTATATCTTTTATCTTCTGCTTTGAATTTTTTCCCTACTGTATACTTCTTTAAGTTATTTTGTTTATCGTTAAAATCTTTTATGACTTTTCCTTCTAACATTTCAATTCCTCCTATTTTATTAAACATTTATTTTTAACTAGATAAGGACATCTGACTATCTGCCCATCTAAGTCTATAACTTCTAAAAAAGAACAGTCTTTACAACCGTTCTGGTAATTGTACATTTATTAACTTTCTTTTCCATTTGTCTTCTCTTTTTTCTTGTGTTTCTATCATCTCTATTGTCCTCTTACAATCTTCCAAACTACAATTTTTACATCTTTTGTTTGTAGCTGGACATACTTTATTATCTATCAAACATTGAATCATACTCTATTCCTCTTCTGTACATGTTAATTTTCCGTCTATTCTTCTTGTTATTTTACAATCTATATTCTTTTTGCATGTGCTACAGTTTTCTTTTTTGAATTGTTCTATTTCTTCTTTTGACATATCTTTTCCTCTTTTCTTTTTATAAACTCTATGCAATGATATATCGGTTTGTATAAGTAGCTATCTTACACTTTGGATTCTGGTCTATATCACAGCTCAACCTTTAGCTTACGAGCTGAATCTCTTGGAAGACTACACACTTTTCTTCCCTGTGACGGAATTAGTGTTTCAACCTTATGCTCCCATTATTAAGTTTTATATATCACTGCATACAATTTATAAATATTAATTAGAACTCGCTAGGAAAGTTCTTTGGCAAATTTAATACTGAAAGGAGGTCAATTATACTCAACTAAATACAACTACCTTTTTTATATTATCAGTTACCTAGCATACTGGTAATAACTAATTAATTATTGTAAAACACTTGCTTTCCGTATTCTACTGCTACTTCATGTTCTATTTTGCATCCTCTTGCTTTTTCCCAACCTTTCATAAATACAATTCCATCAACTTTTCCTATATATCTAATTGATTGAGATAACATGTAAATTGCAATATCTTCATCTTCTGGTGCATTTTCAAATACTGTATCTATAACTTCGTTTCCTTCTTCTTGTAATCTACTTACTAATTCTGCTCTTTCTTCTCTTATTTGTTCATTTGTTTTACCTCTCATAGGTTGGCTTATCATTAATTTCATAATTTTTATTCTTCCTTCCATAACATAATAAAAAGAGTAAATACTAAGGGCTTGCATTTACTCTTTTCTCTACTTACATTTTTTCTATTATAATTATAGTACTTTCAAAAAGAAATTAAAAGGAAGTTTTTGCGTAATTTTTGCGAAGTTTTAGTCCAAACCCGCATTTATTATATTTAACATCTTTTCCATAGCATTGTCTCTATATGTCTGTAATTGTTTTACACATTTATATTTTTCAAATTCCTTAAAATATGCTTTTTCTACATAATCCCATTTTGATTTTCTCATATAATACGTTTCTATTACAAATTTTTCTTCTTGTGTTAATGGTTCAATCATATTTTTAACTCTAACAACTATTTTATTTAATTTTCCTTTGTCTATATTTAATTTTGCAATTTGTCTTTTTAGATACTCTCTATCTTCTTTGTTTATATGATTTAATTCTTTTTCATAATTTAGAACTGTACTTGACACCTTGTCTGATATTTTATTTGTATTGCTATGTATACTATCAAATACTTGCCCCGCTATTTGCATATTCTCTATTACTTCTCTTTCATCGTCTTCATAAACAGTTCCTGAATATTCTAACCTTTCTTTGTATTCTTCTTCTTTTATTTCAATTTCTGTTAATTTTGATTCGTTCTCTTTATGATGTATCAACATTGTTTCAACGTCTTCTTTTATATATTTACTCATTTGTACCTCCTTGTTTTCTTTTTATATCTTCTCTTATAAGTTCATCTTTAAAATTGTCTAAGATTTTATATGCTTTATTTATTTGTGCTTGACTTTCTTTTCTTTTTGATATGTCTAATAAGTTTATGTTTTCTAATTCTTTCATTGTGTCTATTACTTTGTTGTATACATGGTTTATTGTCATTTGTTTTTCCTTTCTTTCAAATATCTATATATTACTCTTTCTACATAAGCTAATGCTTCATAATTGCTTATGTATCTTCCATCATGTCTGTGTCTTACACTTGATCTTATTATTTTTATTTCTTGATTGTATTGCCTTCTATACATTGTTGCTAATTGATTTTTACTTAAACCTTGTTTCCATTTTGTTATTATCTCATTTTCTTTCATACTACCACCTTATTGTAGTATGCTCTTTTATTTATTTAATAATTCTTTTGCTTTATTTTCAATATATTGCTTGACGTCTTCTTTATCTTTAAAATATCTGTTACATTCTGCCTGAGTGCCATGTATATCATCTGCCATTAAATCTATTATTTTGTCTTTTTCTTCTAGCATAAATAAAACTGTATTAAACTGTTTCACTCTATTTTGATATAATTCAAGTTCTTCTTCATAATAATAACAATCTGTTGCTTCTATAAATTTGATTTGTTCTTCAAAATATTTTATATGTTTCTTAAAATATTCTATTGCTTCTTCTTGTTCTTGCTTATCAACAGCTTTTATTGCTTCATCTAATTCTTCTAATGTAACTTTTTTTAAATCTTTTAATACTTCTTGTTCTTTTGTCATATGTTAGTCCTCCTTTTTTCTTCTTTAAATCCTTGATATCTTAAGCATTCTTCTAGTTTTTGTAATTCAGAATAATCTTTTAATTCATAATTAGAAAATCCATATTTTGATGTACTATATTTACTTTCATTTTTATTTGTTATAAATGATTTGTTTTTGCAATTTATTGTTATATATATTTGCTTTTTAGTTCCACCACCATTATATCTATAAGAATAAAATGTTACTTCATCCATCCTAATTCCTCTACTTTCTATTTTCTAACTTTTTTACTTTTTTATTTAATTGTTTTACTGCTTGTATTAATTGATTGATTGTATTTCTTTCAGTAGAATATTCTACTATTCCTTCTAATTTTTTTATACTATTTATATCTATTTCATCTTCTATTAGTTCAAAATCTGATTTTAGTACAGTTAGTGTTCCATAAATATCAAATATGTTTTTATGTGTGATATCTATTATTTCTGTACCATCAAATACAAAAATTTCTCCACTATTATCTTTAAATTTTATTCTTATATTTTGATTTTTCTTTATCTCTCCATCTGCTATTGCTTTTAGCAGTTCATATCCTTTATATTTCATTTTATTTTCTCCCTTCTAGTAGTTCTTGTAATTCTAATATTCTTTCATTAATTGCTTTTATTCTGTCTATATCTTTTACTTTATTACATGTTTTTAACATGTTCTTATATTCTTCTATCTTGTCTTTTATTTTTTGAATTGGAATATAATTTTCATAAATTATTTGTTCTGCTTTTTGTTGCTCTTCTGCTCTCCCTTGTATATAAGCATCTTGTTGAATATTTCTATATTTAGTTGCTGTCATTTCATCTAAATTTGGTGCTATTGCTATATATTCTTTTAATTCTTCATTCTCTTTTAATAAAACTTCGTTTATTTCCAATACTCTTTTATAATCTGATAAAATATGTTCTAGTGCTTTTATTTCTTTTTGATTTATTGTTTGATTTTCTACACCCTGTAAATAATCATTATTTATTTTTATTATACTTTCTAATATTCTTATATTTTCTTCTATAGAACTTTGTTCATTCTTAATACTATTTTCTTTCACTTAATCAGCTCCCTAATTCTCTTATTTAATATCTTGCTTTCTCTTATCATATCTTGTTCTATTTCACTTTCTATATATTTTTTAGTATCCCAGTTATCTTCTTCTACTAATTGCATTTTTTCTAAACTATCTAATATATCAATTAACCATTCTTCTGTTACAGTTCTATCTTTTAGCTTTAATGCATACACTTGTCTTTGAATATTCCATAACATATATCTTTTTCCTATTACTTTTAATGCTTCATCATTTTCTTTCACTTAAAACACCTCCTAATTGTCTTTCGTTTTCTTCCTGCAATTCACATTCTTTTCTTTGAAATACTGGGCAATCTTTATCACAACCCCAAGTCATTCCATATCTTTCACATTCAGTCATATTAGGATAACTTAACCCATTATCTTGACTGCAAATTAAATTTGCAAGTGCTATTTTCTCTTTCATTTTATATTTCTCCTTAATAATCTATCTTCAATTTTTTGTATCTAATTGGGTTTTCAGGTTGTATTTTTTCTAGTTCACTACTTCTAAAATCAAATCTATTTCCATCTTCAAATTTAACTCCAAATATAAAATCTTTTTTATTATATGATATAGATGTTACTATTCCTAATTGTCCTTGATATTTAGCATAAAAATTATCTTCTCCTAAATCCTTTTTTAACTCTTTTATCTTTACCATATCTCCAAATTCAAATTTGCCTTCATTTTTTATAAAATTTATT
>ULVF01029060.1_pt1 | contig 31344 bp, 43 predicted proteins | sample 1959201 | NCBI WGS metagenome assembly ULVF01 (sample SAMEA4835779, study PRJEB28245) | human gut metagenome | biome: gut microbiome; material: fecal sample | place: Denmark | collected 2008 | reverse complement strand
TCTGTTCTGGAAATCTGTCATCCAACCTGTTAATCCGCTGATCACTCTATCGGCAATTGAATCTTGTTTGCTTGTCAAATTTGCTACCAAATCAAGTTTTTTTGCATAGTCTGGAAGTGCATTTTTAGCACTCACAATATTTGCTGATGCACCTTGGATTGTCTTGTCTTTTTGGGTAAGCTCACTGGTATCAAGTGATCCTGCCTTTAAATTTACTTTAAATTCCTTGTCAAACATGTCGGTTAAGGTATTGCTGATTCCTAGTGCAAATTTATCAGATTTTAAAGATTCAGTTACGCTATCCAGTGTATCTCTCAGCTCATCTGCAAGTGATTTCCAAACTCCAGTCAACTTAATCCCTTTAAGCTTTTCAATTAAGTTTTTTGTATTGGTTGTTGCAGATGAAGTATTATCTCTATAGCGTCCCATAGCCACTTGCAATTTATCTACAGTCTCTCCAGATGTCTCGACAGTTCCATTTAGTGATTCCATGCTTTCTTCCATTGTTCCAAATTGAGGATTCATTTCTCGCATGACTTGCCAGAGTGCTTCCTCGTCTTCTGTAAGATTCTGAAAGTCAATGGAACCATCTCTCACTTTTTGTAAAAACTTATCAAAAGTTTTTTCCCATGTCTCGATTGTTCCACCGTATACATCCACTCTTGATAAGAGTCCATTTAATATATCAGCTTTCCATGAGACGGAATCATCTATAAATTTGGTTTTTAATTGCTCAAGAGCAACTACGGCATCGCCGTAAATCTTAGAAGCATCCTCCAACGCACTTGAAAATCCCTTTTGAATAGCTGCGTTTTTCTGCGTTTCAATAAGTTTTTCAAGTGTATCTTTTGTTCCTTGGTAAGCTGTCTGTATGCTTCCAATTTCCTTAGCAATATCTGGTGCGTACTTTGAAATTTGTTCATAGTAAAATTTGAACAAGGACTCATCCTGCGCTGATAAACTTCCATTCTTTTTAAATTTCTCATTTATTTCCCAAAATTTATCCAGTGAATCCATCGCCGAATCAAAATTACTAAGCTCATCTTGTTTAAACTTTGGCCACTCAACATTCAACTTCGAAATGGCTTTGTTAAGGTTATCAGCTATAGCGGTATACTTTGTGTCGTTACCCCCAAATATAAGCCCCCATGCTGCCTCAAATAATCCAAAAAACGTGTTGACAACTATATTTGCACTTGTTTTTAAGATTTCGCCCCAGTTGATGCCCTTAATGAAGTTGTTTATATCAACTCCAAGAGATCGCCAATTAAATGTTGCTGCAAACTCGTTAATTGCGGATAGTGCACCTTTAAATGCCTGACCTAGTGCTTTTCCTGCTTGGCTAAAATCAGTCTTAGCTAAAAAAGTATTTGCGGAATTTGCCAGTTCTGAGCCTATTCTTTTCCAGTCAACCGTTACCGAGAAAGTCAGCAATGATGAAGTTGCTGTATTCACTCCATCGGATAGCATTGTGCCGATCGCTTGCCAATTTATCTTGTAAAATACGCTGTTGATTCCGTTTGAAAAATTTTTGGATATCGAATTAAAATCAATTCCTTCTATTCCTGTTGTTAGCGCAGATGTGATTCCATTGATTCCAGCCGCAATAGTTTGTCCAGTTTTTGTATAGTCTCTATCTGCAAAAATGCTATTGATTGTACTTGCAAGTGCATTACCTGCTTCCTGCCATCCTGTAGTGCCGCTAAAATTGATTTTAGACATATCTACTACAAATCCATCAAGGAAGCTCCACAAAGCCTTATATTTGGCATTCAGAGTCTTTCCAAGGTCATCCCAATCAATAGTAGCTATCGCACTTCTGAGTCCGCTTGACATAAATTCGCCAAGTGATGCCCAGTGAGTTGTGTCAATAAAGGTATTGATTGCACCTACAGCTGTGTTGACCGCTTCTCCAAGCGTTCTTCCAACGCTCTTATCAAGGTCTTCCGTCTCAAAGAAGCCGTTTATGAATGTTCCTGTGACTTTGGCAATTTTGTTTGCCTGCTCCTTGATTGGCTCCCAGTCAATGGAATCAAGTGCGTCACGGAGTTTCGTTCCAACTATTTTACCGATGTCGGTAAAATCGGATTTCGCCCAAGCGTCCTTTACGAGATCTGCAAAGTTAGATACCGCTCCTGGTATATCTTTTTTTGTAAAAAGTATAGGATCTTCCGTTCCTGAGCCGTTTCCGGAACCACTTCCACTTCCACTTCCTGAACCGCTGTTAGCTGCGTTATCGAGATCTTCCGAAAATTTTTCAATTTCATCAAACCCCATCAGTTCGTGTTTTAACTCATCGGTCTTGTCTTTTAACTTATCAGTTGCGTCACTTGCTGCATCTCCTGCAGATGCTGTGCCGTTTAAACTGTCGCGATAGTCTTTGATGTTTTTTACAGCCACCGTATATGATGTTTGCCCTGTTATTGATGCTATAAAAGCACCTACGGCATTGATTCCTGCAACTGCATAATCTACAATTTGGTCAATAACTGGTGCAATAATATTCAGTATTGGTTCAAATGCCGCAGCCACACTATTTCCAACATATGACATGTCAGATGTCAGCAACGACAAACTCTTATTTGCCCTATCGCTAAACATAACAAGGTTGTTGATTCCGTCCTTGATTCCTGATCGTAGCTTGTTAAACAGTACGTACAAAGACCGGATTCCAAAACCGTAGCGCAGCACAGTTGTAATTCCGTGCTTTAATTTTTTGTTAAAATCCCCAAGGCTAGCTGAGGACTGGCCAAATGGACTCTTTAGCCCAGATAATGCGTTTTTGCTTGAACCAAAATTCAAAAACTCCCATGATAGCTTTGCAAAGTCTTTTGTGAACGACAATATCTGCTTGTTTACTTTTGTTGCAAAAGATCCTATTTTGCCAATTGCACCTGCAACAGATATCGCCTTTCCTACAAATCCACCCATGATGCCTGCCAAATCACTTATATCTGATTTTAACTGGGATAGGCTAAGTGGCAATTTTTGCATGTTTCGGTTCAATCTGTTGATATCCTCTGGTATGTCTCTAAATATTGGTGGCTCTTGCGCAGCAGCAGCCAAGGCATCTTTAAATGTCTGTTCTGTTCTGATTACTTTTGACGCATCTTCATTGTATTGTCTTAACTGGTTTGAAGCGTTGCTTGTTTCCCTCGCAGTTTGACTCATTGCATTTGATAAGCCATCACCACGAAGTTCTTCTGGAAAATTGCTGAGTGGATACTCTTGCCATTCACTTTTTGGCTGTCTAAGCGTTATACCTTTTTGAGCTGCGATAGTCGATAGATCACTCGCATAAGCTATCGCCTGCGACAAGCCATCAACCATCTGTGATACATCATCAGTATCAAGAGTTCTTAATGCTTCTTGTATGTTTTCTTTCAAACGTACTATCTCTTTCGAGATTCCCACAAATTCAGTTTGAAGTTCTTCAACACTCTTGGGAACGTAAAATCCACCTAAAAATTTTTGACTTTCTTCCCTTGCTTGCTGTATCAGTTTTTCATAATCTTCTAACCACGGCACACTCTCTGGTGCAACAGCTTTATTTGCTGCATTTTGAATGATAGTCTTTTCTGTATCTGATAGTCCAGTATACTTTTTTCCGATTATTGATTTTAAATTTTCTCTGTTCAGCTTTGCAATTCCAGAGAAATCAATATTTTTCAAAGAAGCCAGTTCACCCAAGCCAAGTTCTTTAAGCCCTTTGAATGCTCCTGCCAGGCCTTTTCCATCTCCTACAGCACTTGTAACAGATTCGATGGTTGACCTTAAATTGATAAGGTCTTTCATTTCACTGTTCACAACATCGGTTACAGTCTGTTGTTCTTTTTCAAATGCCCTAGTCTTCTGCCCGATGGCGCTTGCGACTTCTTTTACGCTTCCTGCTTCACTATTTTCCGATAGCTTTTTGCCACCATAAACATCGTTTTCAGTTATTCCATACTTCTCGCTAAGGTTGGGAATGTCTTTTGCGGCAAACTTTGACAGCTCAGATTCAATCTCTTGTACTGGAATTAAGCCGTTTTTGATAACATCCTGTGATGTCATCACAGCTTCCTTGCGTATATCCCTTAAACGCTCCACTACATCCTTGAACAGATCTGTTGCGTTTTTTGTAGTATCAAATGTGGTATTTATTGATTTATTCATATCATCTATGAACGTTACAAAATCTGTACCACTATTTGTTGTGGAAAAATTCTTTCCAAGTACACTTCGCAGATTTGCAAATTCTCTATCTGTACTTAAATCATTCTTTACGCCAATCGGAATTTTTATGTTTTGGGCTTTTTTGATATAGTTATCAAAAGCCTTTTCAACACCGTCAAGCTGCCTGATCTCCTTAACGTTCTGTGCGATAGTATTTTTTACGTTTTCCATCGCACTTTCCACGTTCTCCATGGCTCTTTTCCATGTATCCTCAGAGAAAATCGAACCCTTCTTTTCGTTAAGCTGTAGGTTGTTAAGCTTAATAGATGCTTCTGCCAGTTCTCTTACAGATTTCTCAACCGCTGCAATTCCTGCCTTGTTGGTTATTCCTGTAAGTCGCGTTAATCTTTGCGTTAATCCATTTACAGATGTTGAGTAGTGATCAATTCCGCTTTTGTTGTCGCCCAATCCAGTTAGGGATTGTTTCAATGCCTCAATATCGGATATAGCCTCTTTTATATTTGTTTTAGCCTCAATCCGTATTGAATCAATATTTACCTCACTCATTTTATCCCTCCTCCCTTAGATCGGGCTCTCTGGCAAGCCTTGCTTTTCAAGCTGCCTGATTCTTTGTTTCATCTCGTACACTGCGATTTCTTCGTTGGATTCTGCATTACAGTTTTCGCTTTTCTTTGTCTCCTGCTGTAAGAAAGGCATATCTGGATATTCAAATGGCGGTGTATGCTTGCCTTTGAACCACTGGCTGTTACCCAGTGTTGATAAAATAGACATTCTCACGTACCTGCCAAGCATGTGGTTTTGCATATCAACTTGCTGCTGATGTAGCTTGTAAGCAAGTTCATACGGTTTTAACTCGCACGGACACATATCGCCTATTTTTTCAGCAGTAAAGCCGTATTGTTGCGTAACGCATAAAAAATACGGAAGCAGCTTTTCATCGTAATAATCAATTGGATCTATTACTCTGTTTTTTGCTCTTCCGCTTCTTTCTCCGCTTTCATCTGCAGAACTTCTTTCTTGAAAAAACCGTTCTGCATTACCTCTTTTAGCAGCTCTTCAAACAGCTCTTTGATGCTTGAATCTTCCTGATCGGTATACTCATCAATCAATTCACACACCTTTGCTGTTGCTTCTTCCTTGCCTTTATTTGTGTTATAATCATACCCAAACTCATCCTTATGTCTTTTTTGCAGTCCCACAAGCAAAAACTCCGGAACCATATTAAGCATCATTTCGATATCGTCAACAAAATCACCGTTGGACTGTTGAACTTCATCATCGCTGGACTGCTGAATTTCTTTAATCTTCTTTAAAATTCCGCTCTTTGTAGTTGCTTCGATTCCAAACTTAATTTCATAATTCATAAATTTCATAATTCATTCTCCTTTAAACAAAAAACGGGAAGCTCACGCTTCCCGAATATAGCTGTTACATTTCTTTCTTCGCCAGTGTAATTGACGTTGGGTAACCGTTCTCGTCTTCTGTTACAGTTACGGTGTAACTATCCTCGATCCACCTTGGAACGGTTACTGTGGCAATTGTTGCTGTTCCTGTGAGGTGATCTTCTGTTGCCTCGTCTGGTGCGAAAGATTCTGTTCCTACAAAAGCCACAATTCCTTCCGAACCTTTTCCATCTGTGCCGTAAAGGATGCAGATATCTAATTGTTTTCCCTCGTTTTTAACTAGTTCATCCTTATATTTTTTTTCAAATGCACCTGGTACTTCCATTGATGCAGCTGCTCTTCTTCCCTGTTCCTGAGTCTCTATCAAATCTTCCAAGGTTGATGTATCAACCATGTTGACAGTGCCGAAAGGTGACGGAATTGACTTTGCTCTGATCAAGAGCTTATATTCACCTGCCCAGTAATCGGCTGCGCCATCTTCCTTTGTCTTCTCTCTGTAGATGATTCTGCTTTTTAAACCTACTGCCATTTTGTATTCCTCCTACTAAAAAAGCCCCATCTTGCCGATGGAGCTTAAAAAATATCATTCCAATCAAATGTTCTTTCAAAACGTGCTACATAACGATATATTGGTGATTGATTGTCTGCATATGGTGACATTTTTACATCAAACATAAGTTTTTTTAGGCAATCCATGATTTCTGCCATTATAGTTCTGCAATCTAGCTGTGATGTATTGCTATACACTTCAATTTGGAATCCTGCCACTATAGTGTTGATTCTTGTGCGTTCCAGATCGGAGTTTGCTTCGCTTCCACCCAACTGATGGACGTACACGCACGGAAAATTGCGTTGTGAATCATTGCTTATATTTGAGGTGGTGTACATTATTTGTGGATATCTTTTCTTTAGCTTGTTGTATGTCTTGCCTTTCACAAGGGATAAAACCTTACTCTCAAGGTCGATGATCCATTGATTTTGAGCCATTATCCAAACACCTCCCTTGCAATTCTTTCAATATCATGTCTCATTTGTGTTGAAGCGTGATACATGAATGGTCTTGACGGCATACCTTCTGTAAAGTACCACTTGCCATCTCCCCCCAGATAATACCAACCATATCTACCATCTGCCGTTTTTCTAATTGTTTTTCCTTGCGCATAAATAGCCGGGAGCTTGCCTGGATACGGAGTAGTAGCACCTATGATTCCTGTTCCCATTTCTACAAAGATAGCATGTTCTGAATCAGCTTCTACTGCAAAGATAACTCGCTCTGCGTTGCTCTCTATCTCGGTTGAATGAATACTATTTACAAGTTCGCCAGTAAATACTGCATCCATCGTCAAGACTTCTTCTGTTGCTTTTTCAACTCCGTAATCAGTAAGCTTCTTCATAAAAAGCTCTACTCGCGTTTGGAACGTTTTCTGGTAACGTTCCAACATCCTTATGGCTTCATCTACTCCGCTCACCTTTATTTCCAAAGCCTTTGCCATTAGGTTTTTTCCTCGCTTTGCTGCAATACCTGCAGATAGTAAGACGTTTCATTCAGTGCTTCATTCATGATTCCACTCACTTGATAGTCAGCCGAATTTTCGTCTGGCGATCCGTTTGGTTTCGTTTTGATTTCTGAGTAGAGCCAGATTCTTGCTCCAAACGGCAAGCTAAGTTTGTTTCCGCTAGAGTCTTTTGCATGTTTAGCTAAGATGAGCGTAGCATAATTGTTTGTACTATCACTGCCCCATGCTCGCATGACAGCGTTTTTTAGCTGCGATGTGATTGTCCCCCAAAACTTTATAGGATTGCTGTAAAGCACTTCCATTTCACCGCTTTCTTTTGGGATTTTTTTACCTTCGTCATCGGTATAAAAATATACTTCCCCATCAGCTCCAACATAGCTCTCATACTGAATGTCACCGTTTTCATCTCTCAGATATCCAGGTGCTTTCCCGACTTGGTACGAATACCACATCTGCTGCCGATTTCTTCTACTTGTCCGTGCCATCTTTTAGCTGCTTGTATACCTGATTGACGCCAGTGCTAGACAAACCTGATACAATGCCGACAGCAATTGCATTCAGAATATCCTGTGCTGGGAAGTCTGGTATGACATACATTCCTAAGACCCCCAGAATGCCTCCAAAAGCACCCACAATGACCGGAATGTAATTATCCTTGATTACTGGAATCGTCTTTGCTGCAAGCCCAATTAAATAGCAAATAACCACAATTGCAACTACGGTAGTCATGCTCGATATATCCATTTTATTTACCTCCTCCACTCTTGATGTGTAACTCTTTGATCTCTTCATACATCTTTTTAACCATACCGTTTCCGCCCAAATCATGATAGGCTTCATACATTTCTTCGAAGTTCTGATAAGCATAGGATGGTATCTCCCCTAGCCGCATGTATTTTGTGTGATACTCGATCAGTTGCACACGCAATAACAGCATGGTTCCTCTCTCATTCGCGTTCTTGTCTTTCTTCTGTTGCTGCAGAAGCCAAACAATGTATCCTAAAGCAATCGGAAGGATGATTGTGTATGTTTGTAATAAAAATTCTTGCATTTTTTATATCTCCTGCTTATATTTTTGCATATTGCCCACCGCCGCTTTAATATGCACCCTGCCAGCGTATTCACAAGCATTGCAAACACACTGGCGAACATCCTTCTTAGAACTTAGACTGTTGCTAACGGTATTATTCCAGCGAACAACGTTTTTCTGTCTACCATTGTTCGTTGAATGGAATCCTCACTGTGCTGACTCTCACCCTCAAAGCCAATCGAGTTATAATCGTACAAAGCCAAATTGCGAATCTGGCTATAGTACCTGTCTAAATCTTGTGCAATCATTCCGTCCGTGTATCCAAGTGGATATCTTCTTTTGTCCCTGACCTCCCTGATTGCGCTTTTGATTTTTTGCTTGAGTAGCGATTCCGAAAAACTGCCGCCTTCTTCATCATTTGAAAGCTCAACTTGCAAATCAAAAAAAAGCTCGTCTGCAAGGTTGTCTGTATAGCTCATACTTTCTCACCTCCATCAAACAGCTTTTGGTTTCTTACCTCTTCGCTTTGGCTCATCATCAACTTGCAACTCTGGAATTTCGATTTCCTGAGAATCGTTTTCCTCTTCCATCGGGACGTCAATCTTTAGGGCATCATTTTTTTCTTCCATTGGGACGTCTTCGCCAGCTGCATAGTAGATTCCGTTAAGCTTGATCATGTGATCGAATTTCATTATTTGACGTCAATTACAAATGTGCTGTCGATGCCCTCATATGATGGAAGCACGATCTGTGATACGCTAGTTGTAGTCTTAATAGGTGGTCCCTGCTCGGTTTTGGTCGCAATTGCAATGCGGTTATCAAGCATGGCAACATCCACATTTTTATTTGACATCAATGTACGCTCTTCTGGTGTTACACCATAATATGTTGATCCTAGTGTTCCTGCGCCGATTATGGTTACTTTGTCATCCGGGTAAAACTTTTGGGTCTCTCCTTTGTAGTCAATGTACATCTTGTCGTAAATGATAGGCGTCAGACCTGTCTTTCGTGTAAAGATCTCCTTAACGGTTGCTTCATCGGTAAAATCAACCGTCTTGCCGGAAGAAGTAATTAAAGCGTTCTTGATCTGCTCGTTCTCAACGAGGTAATCAAAAGTAGTACTGTTCATCATTGCATAGCGAGGAAGTACTCCAATTGACTTTAAATATTTTGTGCCCTGCTGAACGTCTTTTAACGGCTTTGCTGTGTCAGGATGATCCCACGTATCAGTGCCCTGGATTTTTAAATAATGCTTTTGCTTATATGTTCCATCGCCATCGTAATCGTAGCCATAAACCATATTGTCACTCTCTGGCTCCCCGGTTCCTATTGCGATAGATGGTTTTCCGTCCTTTGGCGCAAGCAGTGCCATTCGCATTACTTCTGCAGCAATTTCTGCACCATCAATGAGCCTTGCAGCATCATTGTAAATTGATGATATAATGTCTCCGATAAATGGACTATTAGCATCTTCAATCTCCATAAGTCGCATTAAATCTTCCTCACGTACAGTCATGCTCTCACGGAAAAAGACCATCTGTGTAGACTCTTGCTTAAATCCCTCACGGACTCTGATCATCGGAATTGCATCAAAATTACTTGGCTTTAAGATGGCATTTAAGCCTTTGTGTGTCTTAATCCATTTTAACGATAAGCCCAGCTTCTTTCTGTTCGGAAAAAAAGCCTTTCCGACAAAGCCCATGGCATTACTTGGATCTTGTGTACGTCTTACGGCAACTGCCTGTGAATCATAAATATCTGTAATTAAAACTGCCATTGCTCCTCCTTTTTACTCAACCACGATCATAGGCAGGATCTTAGTTAAGTCTGCATCATAAGTGATTCCTGCATTTTGTTCTGCTCTTGACTTGTTAATGTATGCCTTTTTAAGAATCGTTCCTTGTGGCCGATGCTCATACACATCAAAAAGCAAGATTCCAGCTCCGCCTGTCCATGGTGTTGCTGCAACTACTGTTCCTGTTCCACTAATTACACTTCCTGCCTTTACAACCTTCTCTCCGGTATCACTATCAGTAGTGCTGACATCTGTAAAATCAATAGTCATTGGCACTCCTTCGAACACCTCTCTGTTTAAGATCTCTGCACCGGATGGACGTATCTCGGTTGTTGCATATCTCATGTCTCCTCTTGCCATTTCTTACTTCCTTTCTTTACATGTATTGCTTCAAAACGCTTTCGTCGACCTCTGTCGAATACGTCGGTAGTGACTTCATAAGTTCAACAGCCTTGCTCTCGTGACTGTCTCCGTGTCCTGCGTTAACTTCGCCACGCTCTGCCAGAAACTCCTGCATCAGCTTTGATTTGAGCGTTTTCATGTGCTGCCTCAAGATTTCGTTTTCCTTATCTCCATCTCCGTCAGCTCTTGCCTCGGCGTACTGCTGTGCTACTTCTTTGGACATTTCCAAAGTGTCCATGTATGTATTGGTAGATTTCATAATCGTCAACTCACGCTGCATTGCCTTGAACTGCTTGTCTCTCTCGGCTTCTGCTTCTTTCTTTGCTTCCGCTTCCTTCTCTTGAGCTGTCATCTTTTCTCTGAGTTGCTTTGTTTTGGCTGCGTTCTCAGATGCAAGTGCATCAGCTTTGTTTGTGAGTTTCGCAATTTGTGCGTTTGCCTGTGCAAGCTGCACCCTTAATACATCAGCATCGGTTTCCGGTTCGTGATCATCACCTGATCCCTTTGACTCTTCATGAGTTTCAACCTCCGGTGTCGGCTCTGCAAAAAGCTGCAGGTTTAATTTTCTCTTGGTGGCATTGCGTTCAAATGTTCTAAAAATCGGCTGAGTCTTCATAGATTCATTCCTTTCTGCGTTTGTGCGGTTCTCTCCGCTTTGATTTGTGCGATTATTAAGCTCTTCTCTGAGCTGTTTTGCTCCTTAAAGTCCGTCTCCGACTTGTTTGCCCTAGTTTTGTGCAAACAAAAAGCCCTTCAAACCTTCGTTTAAAGAGCCTGTTCTTTGCATAAATTAAGAGTACGTCACCCAGCAGCGACAATTGATCACTTCCTCCGGGTTAGTAAAAGCAACTGCCATATCATGTGGATACCGCATAAGTGCTTTTCCAACTAAAAAGTAGTTGTTTATTGGTATTGTTGTTTGATCTTCCTTGTGATGTGTTTCGCGTTCTTTTCCGTCTATAATTGTGTTCCACGTTTTGTATGTTTTATTTCTGGCCGCCTCTTTGAAATCTTTATGGTTTAAAAAATCAAGGGCTGTATTTTCACTGACCAGACGTATTCGGTCTTCCGAGACATAATATTTTTCGTTCACATGATCCGCCGTTACTTGTGCTGTGGATAAGCAAAAATCTGATATATAAACCTTTGTCTCGCTGTCAAGGTCAATATATCGTGCAATCCATTTCAACAATTTTGTTTCAAATTGTTCTGCTGCTTTCTCGACATCAACTCTACCTGTCTCTTTCATAATCAAGATGAGTAAAATTAAAAAACGCATATCATCTTCAATTTTATTTGAAAATTCAATGCGTTCTTGTTTTTGCTTTTTTGTGATTCCCATTTCACCAAAAAATCTATTGTATGGCATGGACCGTATCTTTTCGATTTCGTCAAATCCAAATATCTGTGCCATATCATCACCTTATACTTTCCCAGTTATAGGGCTTGTTTCCAACTGATCTATTTGTCTATCAGTTGGTTCACTGTCTTCCGTTGCTGTGGTTCCGCTTGATGCAGCAGCCCTTTGCACTGCTTCTATCATTTCCTTGCTGTCGTTCCATGTAGCCTCGGTGTCTTCAAAACCGTCAATAAATTTAAGTGCATGTCTACCATGTACACCAGTCTTAATGAGGGTTGATAAAGCATTTGCTTTGACTGACATGTCATAGTTCTTTCTTCTTGAGAAGTGGAAATTGATGTCTCCAACATGTACTCTTCTGATTGGATCATCGTCTTTAAGCACATTTGATGGAGTTAATTGGAGTACTTTTATGATAAGTTTAAGCTCCTCTCTCTGTGCCTTGCTCACAATCTGCTCCTCACGCACAGCGTCAATCTCAGCTGCACTCCATCCACTAGACATATCCATTGCTGTCCCCGTGGAGCCACCGCCTTCCGAATCTTGTTGTGTAGGTACTTTGCATTTTTGTAAAATTCTTCGCCAGCGTGTATCTATCGCTGTTAATGTTGCGTTTGTATCAAATGCATTAGATAGTGCCTTGATTTGCGGTGTCTTTCCATCTGGTGTTGTGCTAGTAAGCACCCATTGCCCCGACTTCACTTCTACAGGCTTCTTAGTTTTGGGGTCAACTGGAAAATCAACATCATTGCCCCACCATATCTCCTGAGTTTGCTGCGCTGTAAGGTTTGCAAAATCAGAGACTAATGTGTTAAGTTCGATACAATCTGATATCTGTCTCTCGAAGCAGCCTGTTCTGTCAACAGATCTCTCGTATTCAACTATCGCAATTTTTTTGAGTGGATTTAATGATTTTTTAACAATTTTGCCTTTTGAGACTTCAAAGCGCATCTTAGGAGTAAAGCACGTAAAATATTGTTCACCATTGTCCGTTCTGTATGTTACTCCCATTAGCTTCTTTTGTTTGGCATCATTGCTATATACGCAAAAAGCATATCTTGGGTCTAACGTATATATATCCACAAGAGCTTCGTCATCTTCTTCAAAATCAGTTTTAACGTCAACAAGTCGGTATCCCACACCTACTTTCTCAACAAAATTGCCAAGCTCCTGATTCTTGTAACCAATGTCGCAGGCATTTGTAAGCATTTCATTAAGTGCAGATATTCCTTCATCGTCTAAGTCTGCTGGTGTTTTGTGAGCGTCTTTGTCAGATCGCTGTATCAGCATTGCTGGTGTTCCCCAGAAATACGCCATTTTGAAATCAGTAATGTAGTTTGCGGCATTATCAGTTACTTTAATATTGATCTCAGGGCGAACAATTTTGGGTCTGTCCAGTGGTTGATCGCCAGCTTCGAAATCTATAAGATATTGCATCTCTAGCCGATTAAACTTATGTTTCTCATATGCTTTTGACAATTCTTTGATTATGTTGTCGGCAGTGATTTCTTTTGCGTCCGTATATATCTTTTGACGTCCCTTTAGCATCCACATTCTGTTCGCCCTCCTTTCTTAATAAAATCTTTTGCCGCTGCTGCTTTTAGCTTGTATCTTTTTTATAGGCTTAACTGACTGTACAGTACCGTCTTTTGTAAGAATGCAAGTCATTTGCTCACATTTCCTGCATTGCACTTCAAAAGCGTTTGTCGCTTTCTTGTCATAGTGGAAAATAATTCTTCCACAATTGGGGCATGTAATTATCTGGTTACTCATAGCGTTTTAGCTGACAGCAGCATCGAGTCTTGCAATTTGTATACTTCGTCCTGGAAAGACTCGTAATCGGAATTGCATTCCTTCCGGTTCTGCTTGTATAACTCATGGTCGTTTATCCAGTTGCTAAACTGGACTTCTTTGGGGTTGTTTGAATTGATTGATGCCTGAAACGCAAAAACCACTTGATCATTTACTGTGCTGCCTCCTGACAGCGATATACTCTTGCTTCTAATCGTTAACATGGCTGTCTCCTTTTTGGGTAATAAAAAAGCGCCATACATATGTAAGGCGCAATTAACTTTATTTCATACTTTTCTATTGTTGAGAGTATCATAGTAATAGCATGTATTCAAGATGATATCTTGTGTCATTTAGTGATATTAAATGATAGGTTTTAGTGTTATAGGTAACCATGAAATTCCAATTAAAATGTCATAGTTAATATTGAATTGTTTTTTATCTGCCTACCAATGCTTTCCTTGATTGATAGCTTGATTACTCTCTTGATTACTCTCTTGATTACTCTCTTGATTACGGGAGCTTTGAAATCCGCATAAATACTAGCTTTTTGATATGCATAGGTAACCAAGAAATTCCGCATGAGTAACCAAGAAATTCCACATGAGTAACCAAGAAATTCCACATGAGTAACCAAGAAATTCCACATGAGTAACCAAGAAATTCCACATGAGTAACCAAGAAATTCCATAAAATATAAAAAGGTAACAATTTTATATTTACAATGGTAACTTATGGTGCTATAATAAACATAAAAGTAGAGAAAGAGAGGTTTTACACATGGCTAGAAAAAAGATTGGGCCAATAACCAGTTTAGGAAATGGAGACAAACTTACTGTTCAAAAAAGTTTACCGCTGTTTTCCTTGTGGCGTTCTGAGCTATCGCTTGCAGAATTTAAGATACTCGATACATACCTATCACGCATAGATAGTCACAAGCCAGAGAAACGAGTTGTGGTATTTGAAAAAGGCGAACTTGAAAAAATTTTAGGAGTAAAAAAAATCAACAATCAAGACCTCAAGGCAAGATTAAAGCATCTTATGGGAAATGTAATAGAAGTTCAAGATGATAGTGAAAAACAAGGTTTTAGATTGGTGACGTTGTTTGAAGAAGCAACGGCAGAACAAGATGATTACGGGCTGTGGCAAGTAAAGCTAGAGTGTTCTCAAAAAGCAATGAAGTATTTTTTTAATATTGAAAACCTCGGATATCTTCGGTATAAGCTGCGCTGCATAACATTACTCACAAGCCGTTACACTTATATCATGTTTACATATCTCGAACAAAACCGTTTTCGAAAAAGTTGGGAAGTGCAGCTTGATGAATTAAGGCAAATACTTGATTGTGATAAGGAAGAACTGTATAAAGAATACAAGTTTTTCAATCAAAAGATATTGAAACGTGTTCAAAAAGAAATGGATGAAAAAACTGAATGTCGGTATACATATGAACCCATTAAGAAAGGGCGAACGGTAGTTGGCATAAGATTTGAAGTCGAAACATTACCTATATTGGAAGTGCAACTTCCAGAAGCGCCAGTGCCAAAGGAAGATGCATTAGATCGTCCACTCTGGGAAAGTGCATTGGATGAGTGGAAACTATCACAGGCACAGCTAGAAGAGATACAGACGCTACTCGTAACAGTACCAGTTCATAAGCTGCCAAGTTGCCAGAAGGAAGATCTGGAAAAGGCTTACTACCAGTATATGGCACAGAAGGCAGCAGAGATTAAACGCAGGAATGAACAGAAGCGCATCCGTAGTCGCTTTTCGTATTTGCGAAAACTCATGCAGGAAGATATAGCATCAAAGCCACCGCAGGAAGGGAATCAGAAATCACAGGCGGTTGCAAGGGGGACACAGGCATTCCAAAACTTTACAGAGCGTAAGAATAACAATTATACAGGCAAGATTATGGACAAATTGAAAAGTGATTTAAAGGAATTTCAGGAAAATCAAAGTTGCTGAAACATCAATAGCAGGAGAATTTTGCTTCCCCTGCTATTTTTTTATTGGTCCAGATATTCACTCCCAAACTTTTTCTCAAATTCGTTTAATGCTTCTTTGTGGAGCTTGAAAACATGTCGTTGTGTAAAATGTAACTCGTCTACTATTTCACACCATTGTTGCTGTGCAACGTAACGTTTGAACAGTATATTATAATACTTGAACTCAAGCTGCTCCATTTGAGCAATGATTTTAGATTTTAAATCCACAAAAGAATCAATCATTGAATCAATTTCGCGTTCCATATCTACCAACTTACAAATCGTAGATGCAGTCTTGTCTGTGGCATGTCCAGTTTGCACATTGACATCTTTTACACAACTCGGAACCGAACAAAGCATATTTTTTAACTGTGTTTTTTCGTAGATTTTGTTTGATATTTTAAGATCAAGTACGCTAATTTGTGATAGATAGTGTTTTGTATCCATACATGCCTCCAATCTTAATAGATGCTGTTAATGATTCTTGTTGGTCTTGGTTTTCTGCGCTGTATGCGCAGCGCGAAGTTTGCGAATGTATCTGGTACATCATCAAGCTGCTTTTTCCCACTGGTGGAGTACTGGGCCAGAAGAGACATCATTACACCATATGGCTCTTTTGGTGTATAAAGCTTTTTGTCTTTAAAGACAACGTGCTGCAATATCCAGTTCGAGCACTGATATATTCTTGCTTCCTTATTCGTTTCGGTCATTCGAGATGATATGTTGCAAATCCAGCCTTTTTCAAGGACACGTTTATCAACTTCCAGAGAAACACGGTCTCCACCACTATTACCCTCAAACTCGCAATCTTCAACCTTGTTGTCAGCAAGGAGGTTTGCAGAATTTTCGTACTGCGCTTCATAATCAGAAGAATTACTGCACACACAGTCTACGCAGTAATATAAATCTTTTCCTTCGTACTTTATAAGTACTGGAAGAACGAAGAAATCAGTACCTGTTGATTTTGTATCGGCTTGAGCAGTGATACGTTCAATTTTTGAGGTCGGAAGTTCCTTGTATCGCATGATTTTTTCTTCTGGAAACAGCAGTCCTTCTCTTTCGACTGGCTGTTGCATGTAAAGGCAGTTGTATGACACATCATCCATCAACAGTGCTTGCTTTGCAAAGAACTCCTTTGTAAAGCCACCTATTGCATAGTCAAAGTTGCTGTCGCCTGTCTCCGGGTCTGTGGCAGGAATAGAAATAACCCTTACGCGGTTGTTTCCATCGTATATATCTATCAGCCTTCCAATAACATCTTGAGTTGACCAACGTGTTGCTTGCATGATCTCTTTGCAAGGATTATTATTGCTATCAACTGTTTTTCGCTGCAATGCATCTACAGTATAAGCTCCCCACATCTTGTCGAGGTAGTTCTTGTTCAAGGCTTCTTCTAGGCTACCAATCATATCATCAGTAAGTAAAAATTTGCTTGCACGAACTTTTCCGGCACTCTTCGCGCCTACAGATGTTGTTTGTAAAGATGGAAATGGCTTATATTTTCCAACATTGAATTGTTGCATCAATGCATTTGTAGATGTAATTTTCAAGTCTGGGAAGATATCGTGCCAAGCGTATTCAAGTGCATCATCAACCATTTGATAAACACCATCGTAATACATTCGCGTAATATCGCCTGAGTGCGAATAGAACAGACTGTAATCGTCTGGGAACCAACCAATTACGGCTGAATGAAAGAACTTGAGTAGGGTTGTGTTGTGCGTAGCAATATAGTCATCGGTGATGTATAAATGTGACGAATCGTCAATGTATATACATTGGCACTCATCATCTCCGATGTACTCAATTGATTTTACAAAGCGGCGGATTCGTTCCCTTTTTGGTTTATATTTGCTTTGTTTTTTGGTAGTAGCAAAAATTTGGCTATTAGAGGAATCAAATTCCATTTGTACGTTATAAGAATCATGGCAGGTGACATAGTTCCCGTTTTTATCTTTGTATCCGCTTTTTTTAACCTGCTTGCTTGCATATCCACCAAGTGAATGAACAAGTTCTATTATGTCATTAGCCAACTGTTCTGATATAGTGCAGTAAGATGCGTTTCCTCCATCAGTTGTACCGTCAGCATCCATAAGTCCTTTTAGAAGCCAAAGGCGTTGCTCTTTACTTCCATATAAATAATTTTTAGGAATAAATTTTTGTGCGGCTGTATGTCCAAATAATCCATACTCTTTTACTGCTTTTGTGACTAAACTATTAGGGCGACGTTCTTTCTCGTGACCGTTTATTATATAAGTGCATCTATCTTTGTGCTTTACTTTATATCCTGGTGGCAAAAAAGAATTTACAAGGTCAATTACTTCTGGGTCCCCGGTAGAAAATGTTGGTGTTCCGCCTAAATACCCGTCTCCAATAAGAATACCCATAACATATGGATGCAACTTTAATTCTGCTGTTGGAAAATCAATAGGCTTTATATAGTCGATAGAATAATTTTTCCTCTTTCCATTTTCTACATAAAGATTCTTTATCATATCCTCGGTTGTTATTGTTCGATATGTTTCGCGCGGATGCTTTTTGCTTATCCTTCGATCATCTCTGCTTTGAACAGTCCATAAATGGTTGTCGGATGCTCTACATTTAGATCCATCATCAAGAGTAATTTCATAGATTTTGCGTTTCCCTTGAGGAAAAATTCCGACTACGGTTGATTCATTGCCATTCGCAGCAAATACTTTGTCGCCAACCTTTAAATCGCCCATCCGAACAAAACCGTTCGGAGTAAGTACCTTTGAATATAATGGCTGTGCCTTGCCCGTACCAGGCGGCATGGATATACACAGAATGTCGTACTTATCATCAAGCATACCTTGATAAGATTCTATAAGCTGGAACTTCTCAAACTGTTTAATTTTGGGCTTGTAGAACATCTTTCGAGGTTCGCGCTTGTGCTCCAAAAACAGTAAGTAGTCATTGAATATTCTTGCTCTCGCACCATTAAGATAAGTTTGCCAATACAGTTTGTCCCACTCGTCGCCCTCTACTTTTCTGTTGCGGTTGCAGTACCATCGGACATAGCTATTTACATGGTCGCCATACCCTCTATACGCATCAAGATTCTTGAAATCACGATTTGGTATAAACTCATTAGCGTCAAGCAGAATCAGTCTTGCTCCGCCACATAAGGTGTTGAGTTGACTGTATGTAGGCTGCATGATGATCTGACGCTGTATGTTCTCCACACGTTCTTTATGTTGCCTTAACTCTAACAAAAAAGAGGCTCCTCCTTTCTTAACATTTAAAGAAGAGCCTCCATTTTGGCTGTTACATAATCACCATTTTGATTATGCCATTTTAATTATTTTCTTACTATATCTTCTTTGTTTACCCAACCGTAGACGTTATCGCCTATGATGTGATACTGATGCTTGCCACTCTCACAAATACCTGTTACAGTTGCAACCTCTGGAACTGCAGTGATTGGTCTGTCGGACCATGCCGACATATACTGTTTATTGCCTGTGAATTGGACTTTATCGCCTAAGTTTATAACTTGTGCGTTAGCATTTGCAGAATAGCTGTAATAGCCGCTTCCTGCCTTTGTAAAGGCATATCCGCAAGCCTCTCCCGGCCATACAATCTTATACCATCCAGAAGCTGTGATATCAAGGACTTCTACAGCTACAGAAGTCTTGATTGTATCAAGCTTCTTTGCAGATGTATCTGCTCCTGTGCGGATGTTCATAGGTGTGAGTGCGACTGCTGTTCCAATACCCTTGCCACAAAAGCTCGTATTGCCCTCTGTGCTGTTCTGAGGTGGTTGGCTACCAGATTGTCCAGCCATTGTGCCATTGTCAAGGACAACTACTGTGTGACCTTGTGTGCAGGTACAGAGAATATCTCCTCTTAACAGGTAATCTGAGGAATTGGTATACTTTGCATCTGTCAAGATATTAAACAGTTTTGTTTTGTTCAAAATTTTAACTTCTATTAGAGTTGAAAACCACTCAATCTCCCTCTGTGCTGCAAATGCAACACATGTACGAACAAGGCTGCTGCAATCCGTATTTGCAGTAACATTTACCTTTGAGCAATCCCATCCATACTGTTTTGATTTGTCGTATAGCTCCCATGATTCGTCCTGATTGTAACCAATCAAATTGTTGGCACACGCTGCTTCCATGCACTGTGCAATGCGCTCACGCACTGCTGCATCTTTAGCACGGATAACTACCCACCCCTTATCATGGCGATACCATGCTTCTACAGCTACTTCCTGCCCTGTCTGATCTCCTGCCTGTCCGCCAATCACTTTTCCATTCTCATCAATTCTCGCCGAACCTACTCTAACCATTTATTTTCCTCCATTCAGTGTAAAAAAGCCAATCTTCTGCTAATATGTCTTCAACAGAAGGTGTCCAGTCAATTTGTGTACCATTTGGATACACAAGAGCAATAGTTGTTTTGCTATTTTCTACAAGTTTAAGATATATTTTTTTCTCATGCCAGGCTTTACGTGTTATTTCGCAACCGTCTTTGAGTGCAAAAAGAGCATGGTTAAAAGAAAATGGTCTTGAGAAGTAGAATGCTCCCAATTTCGAACGATCTGCTTCATCTGCTGGATACCAGTCAATTGCATATAAAGCCTCAAATACATAATCAATATGATCTTGGTCATTCATTGCGAAAAGCTTTTCGTCTGTATGTCCTGTAGGATATTTGATCATAATTGTCTTCCGTTCATTATCCCAATACCAAATTTCAGGATATTTTCGGCGTTTCATTGGGATTCCGTCCTGCATGTTGAAAATTGCTATTCTTGAATCCATGGTGCTTAATCCTCTTCGTAGATGATATCTAGCCCATACGCAACAGCTGCATCATGTTCGATACGGCATCCACGAGCATTTTCCCATCCTTTACAGAAATATGCAGCATGGCACAGGCTCATGTTCTCCAGAGACTTTGCCAAGAAACAGAGTGGAATCTGTACAACACCGCGTTCCTTCATTGACTCGTTGCTGTACCACTCGTCTGTAAAAAGAGTGTTTACGATTTCATAGCCCTTCGCCTCTAAAGCTGTAACAGCCTTTTCTCTTGTTGCAACAATTTCCTCATCAGTTTTGCCAGCCATTGGCTGTGATAGCATTGCTTTCATCTTTCTTATTCCTCCTTGTGGCATGTATTCTGTACTTTCTTGTACACGTCTTCGTACAGTTCCTGTTTGTCGCCGTTGTAAGTATACTCGGCATAAACTCCATCTCCCGACACTGTGGTGGCTGCCAGTAACTTGTAATTTTGCAAAGTCTTACAACTCCATACAACGAAAACATTATCTGGAGTAATCTTTTCTACTCCCTCTTGCTTGTCATACCATTCTGACAATTTTCTTTTGCACACATTCTGAAAGTGTGCCATGCCTGTAACAATCATTTATTTGCTCTCCTATTCCTCGTAAATAATTTTTAAGCCGTATGCCGAAGCAGCATTATGATCGAGCCAACAACCAACCGCGTTTTTCCATCCTTTACAAAAGTAAATTGCGCTAGAACGGGTTATGCGAATAAAAAGCTCAGCAACAAAATATTCAGGAATGGTGACTACGCTACTTTGCTCAAGAGAAGCCTTGGAGTTGTACCATTCTTCTAAAAAAGGAACATCTATAGGTTCATACCCCATTTCTTTTAAAGCTTGAACGGCTTTTTCTCTTGTGGCTTTAATTTCTTCAATGGTTTTACCACAAATTGGTTGCGAAATCATAGCTATCTTAGCTCTGCTGTTAAGGCTCTCACTGTTCAAATGCCAAACAATCCAATTATCGGATGCAATGTTTGAAAAAGTATAATCTGGATTAGCTGTTTTTCTAATGTCAAACTCCTCACCATCTTTCGTATGGATGATGATGGTTTGCTTTTCTTTGGACCAGTACCAATAGCCTGTCCATGACGGAAGCTTTATCAGTGCACCCTGTTTCATCAATCCAAATGCTTCTGAAAATCTCATGTGTACTCCTCCTTTAAACTATTAAGGCTATAATTGTTGTCGCTAAAAATACAATAGTTGTAAGCATAAATATTTTTTGGTTGCGTTTTAGACTATAAAGAGCGTGGAACGCATCTGCAGCGATCAGTTTCTTACAGAAATACTGATTTGTATAATCGTTATAGCGGTCATGGCCAAGTAGATCTTTAAAAAAATCATCTTGTATGCGATTCAGGCATTCGTAACGCTTTCGATAATATCCAGTTTCCCATTCCAGACTTTCTTTTGTATAAATTTCCCAATCATCACTTACTGAGGCTTTCAACAAAGATCTTAAACGTTCATGAGATATTTGAACAGTTGAAAGGTTGTCAAGAGTCTGCTTAACATATTCTGGGTGCAAATACTCTTCACCGGTCCATAATCTTACATTTTGACCATTTTCTGAGGCTTTTAAGGCATCTTCGTATGTCATAAAGATTTTTCTCCTTTCCTAAGTGTTTGGTGACAGATTTCTAGGTTTTCTAAGCTTTATCACAGCAAAATTCATTTTCAAACCCTTGTTATGGTCCTTTAAAATTGAATGCATTACGTGTGTTTACTATGTAAACGTAAAGTTTACTCATGATGAGTTGCCTTAAATCCCCATTCTGGCAAGAAGTTGATTTCGTAATGGTACTTGTCTACCTCCGAACCAGAGATATCCTCGACAACGTACATGGTGTAGTCATTCAGATATACATAATCTTTCTGATATTTGCCTTCGGCAGTCTCAATAATGACTTCGAGTTCGTTTGATGAATTGTTCTTTAATGCAAATGTTCCAGTAAGCTCCAGAAGAACTGTGTCGGTTCTTGCGTTCAGAACAGTAAGCTTCCTAGTCACGTTGAAGTTGTCCGCCTGCTTAGAGATATTAGAACTTACCTGATCGGCTTCTGTACAGCCAATGGCTGCACCAGAAAGCATCATTGCGGCTGCAAGGGTAACAATTAGTCTTTTTAATTTCATTGTCCATATCCTCCATTGGTTGATTCGTTAAATCTTTTTACGCCATTTGAAAAAATATCAGGATCTTTTTCAAAACAAATGTAATGACGGCCAGTGTTCACAGCTGCTATTGCTGCTGTCATGCTTCCAGCACAGATATCAAGTACTGTGTCGTTTGGGTTACTATAAGATTTAATCAAGTATTCAATAAGCGCAACTGGCTTCTGCGTAGGATGTACAGCTGATTTCTGGACATCTTTCGGAAACCTTAATACAGATCTTGGATACCTCTCTGTGCTATCGTAAGTTGTTAAACTGTATTTTTGATAATTTGTCGTTTCCTTACAATTCAATTTATGGTTTGCTTTGCTTACCTTTCTGGGATTACCAGTAGACTTTTGTGGATTGTATGTAGGAGTTTTTTTATAAAAAACACAAATATCCTCGTGTGATCTGAGTGGCATTCGGTTTGCATTTAAAAAACCAGTCGGCTGATTCTTTTCCCACACTAGATTGTATCTCCAATTTTTTCTATTGCTTTGCATCAAATCAGCAGTAAACATTCCACTCGCAAACAATATAATAGCACCTGCGTCTTTGATGATTCTGTCAATTCCTTCCCAAAGCTCAGCCAGTGGAATAGCAGCATCCCATTTATTATGAGTTATTCCATATGGCAAATCTGCACAGACCATATCAATAGATTTATCTGGAATATCTTTCATGCCAATGAGACAATCAATATTTTTCATGTAGTCAACAGTCATCGGCACACAACCTTCTTGCTAACTTCGGCAACACTGATTCCGGCTGCAGTTCGCCGTACCTCAACGTCTTTACCTTTTTTGAGTGCCGCCGCTATAAGGGCGGCTTGCTCAACAACTTTTGTTTGCAAATCATCTTGCTGCATTTCGCTCTCCTTTCTACATACTTGGTCCCCGGAAGATAACCACCATTGACGGAAATGGCACCGAAAATTGACTGTTTCCAAATTTGAGCCTTCCTTTGATGAATCGTATTTCCGACCGATTAAGGATAAAATTATGAAAATACCTTGTATCAGTTCTAGCAGGAATTAACATAACAACAATTGTATTGGCCTTTGTTCCCTCTATGTATGCTTTTTCAACCCAAAGTGCAATATCTTTGCCATATGGTGGATTGCAGAATACGCAATGCCCCTCCCAATCTTTAGATAAGCCGTTTTGTTCCTTTGTAAAAAAATGTTGGCACTTATGATTTAATTCATCGGCGCAAGGATCAAGATCAAAATTAAATTCATTATTCAGTTCATCAAAGAAGTCTTGCGGAGTGGACCATTGATCGGTTTTACTACTGTACATGACGCTGTTCATCGTGGTATACCCCCCTATCTACGATTCAATCGAACACATTCCAATACACTGTGGCGTGTCAAAAATCTTTTCTCGCATTCGCCTGGTGCAGACATATCTGCCTTCCTTCCAGTTAATGCGCTCGTCTTTTCCTTCATCACACGTTATGGTTAAATCTCCGATATCAAATGGATTTCCATATGCTTTCCAGTCTTCGACAATGTAGTGGAACATATCTTCGACAGAATCAAAGATTCTCATTTCTGCCATTGCGTCGCATAATGCTCCTCTGTGTGGTCTATATTTCACCATGAATCAGCCCTCCTCAAAAGCATAGTCTTTGATCTTATTGTCAACGAATCGAATCTGGCTCGGATTTACCTCGCCCATCGTGCCATCATCATACTCTACAAGCCCAAATATCATGCTCATTTGTCCCTCAGGACAAGCGCCAATATACAAATCCGCTGCAACAGGCTTTGCAAAATTTTCCCACATATGGAATAATGCTTTCTTTTGTTCGCCATTTTGAGTTACGATGCACGGACGAACCCCAAAGTTGATTTCTATATTCTGCATTTGCACCTCCAGTGTACGTGTATACTTGTATCAACGTACATATATAGCTAGCATAATGTACGTGTATATAGCTAGCAAGTTAATACAAGTGTTTGTAGAACAACATTTCTCGAATGCTGCCAGACATGTAGTGCGATAAACTCTTTACAATCACTCCATGTTTGCTGCCATAATCAGTTTTTAGATACTCTTCAATCAAAACCTTATTGCTTTGAAGGTCATCATAGTCATCTTTTAAAGATTCTGGTGACTTGATATAGCTTCTTACAACTCGTTTAAGGCTCTCGTCTGATAGATTCTTAGCGTCAAAGCCTGTAGATGTTTTGTATTGGTGGTTAAACTCAAAAATAATAGCAGTCAGGCTGTTATATTCCTTGTCAACCCAGTCATTTTCCTGTTGCTCTGTAGTAAAGATGTTTCTAGGATTGTTCGAATACAGTCTGTGAAGCTCATCTTTAAGAACTGGCTCCTTAGATTTGATAAAATCATCTGGATCAACAGTAGGTTCTTTCTTTTGGGGCTTGCCACCTGAGTTTTGAGCACTTTTAGTGCGCGAAACCATGTATTTATCTCTATTGTCAACTTTAGTTGATAATAGAGCATGTTCTTTATCTGTATCACTTAAACTACTGTTATACTTAATATCTATTGTATTACTTATCTGTGGACTTTTTTCAACCCCACCCTGTTGATTTTTCTCCATACCCCCACATGGATTTTTTTCCATGTTAGAAGAAATAGATTTTTCATTGACAAAAGAATCAAAAAATTTCTGAGTGAGGATAATGATTCGCTTGTCGATTTCTTTAGTGTTTTCTTTGTATTCAAAGATTCTTTCAATCAATCCCAGTTGTTCAAATTTTAAAAGCATCTTTTGGATACTATTTTCTTTTAAGCCAATGAAGTTGGCAAAATGCTTGTTAGAAGCAAAACAGCCTTTGTCTTTTTGAGTAAGGCTATATATCTCAATTAACAAGAATTTCTCTCTAGGACTTAAATCTGGTGATAAATAAAGACGTTCTGGAATCCAGATTCCTTTAAAATCTCTGCCCTCCGATATTACTATTTCTTTTTTTGCCTTCTCTGACATCTGTTTTACCTCCTGTGCGATAATGTATTCCTGTGATTACAAATCAGTTGCCAGGCAGTCACAGGTTCTGCTTTTCGGGAGCTACCCTAGGCAACTGGAGCGCCGCGAGAAGGATTCGAACCCTCAGTCCTTCTACAGATCACTAGTTTTCAAAACTAGCCCAGTACCATTGTGGCATCGCGGCGAAAGTGGGTAGAGCAGGACTCGAACCTACATATCCGAAGATGACAGATTTACAGTCTGCTGCAATACCAATTCTGCACATCTACCCAAAAACCGCCTATACGGTTGCGGTTGACTTGTCCGCAGGTTGATTCTCACGGGGAGTTGCAGTTGCTACTTTGTGGGAAAAGAGAAAGGGATTTCACAAGAGAAAGAAAAAAACCACATTGTTTACAAACTGCATATGGACCCTCTGGGACTTGAACCCAGACCCGGCTGCTTATGAGGCAGCTGCCCTAACCTATTGAGCTAAAGGTCCGTATGTGCCATATGGGACTCGAACCCACGACGCCTTGATTAAAAGTCAAGTGCTCTTCCAGCTGAGCTAATGGCACAACAGGGCTAGTTGGAATCGAACCAACAGTGCAGGAATCAAAATCCTGTGCCTTACCATTTGGCGATAACCCCAGCGTGATCTTATCCTCACATGCCACTGGCTGTCAAGACAAGATTCATGATAAAAAACGTAGAAAGTACTACAGCACTGGCAAGTCTTTCTCTGGATCTTTTCTCATTCAGCCATCCTATAATGCTAGTCAGCATAAAGATGTTGAAAAGAGATGCCAGAACACGGAGAATAAGAACAAACATTAAATATCCCCTTCCTTTCTATGGAGTGAATTTTCAGCTTTGAAGCCATCAGGATAGCGTTCCCAAAGTTTCTTGTTGTTTTTGATTGCAATATTCTCAAGGGTGGTATCAAGTGCCTCAGCAGTAAGTGCCAGATAATACAGCACATCGCCACATTCCTTGATAAGATGTTCTCTATCGAACGGATGCCCCTGAAAAATCTGCTTTTTAAGAAGATCAACAAGTTCACCTGCTTCACCTGCAGTACCGAGGATACCATTCATAAGCATGTTTTCCTTTGTTGCTTTTGTTACGTCTGATGCGGTTCTCATTACACCGCGCTGATATTCATTAAATGTCATTTTGTTTCCTTTCCAGTGATAAGATCACTATACGGCAATGTTTCAATCCAGTTGCAAAAATCTCGCCATTCGTCCAGTTTATGGTTACGGCGTGCTTTATAGATGTTTGCAAGGACCTCGTAGTTAAGCGTTACATTTCTGGTCTGGTTATAAGAATCAGGCAGCAGCTGAATTAGTTGCCACCAATACTTCTTTTCCTTGGTAGCAAGATATTTTTGCCTGTAAAAATTAAGTATACGGATTGTCTTATTCAACAGGCCGATTGGCGAATGCTCTGCCCCGTGAAATATTGGGAAATCAGATTCAGCACTTTCAAAGCCAATAAGATGCTCTGCTGAGAAATCATCTAATGTAAATTCTTTGGCATCAATTCGATGCATGGTGCTACAACTATTCTTTGAAGTGCCTACGGAATATGTGTCTGCTTCTTTCCACCAATAAAGTGGTGCTGTAATTCTGATACATACCGGAAGCATACGCATAAATTTACGATGATCGGGACCGTATGAAGATAAACGTCGCATAAGTGCCATATCTTCTTTGCCAACTATAAATTGTGGAGACCATGTACATTTATCTGGTTGGATACTATCGCAGGTATCACAATTACGTTCTTCACTGAGGTGAAGACAGCCCCAATGGCTATCACTTTTAAACCGTGAATTGAAGGAATTTCGAAGACCTTCAATAGCAAATTCTATTTGTTCTGGGCTTGGTAATACAGCATGTTCTAATTTAATCATAAAGACTCCTCTATTTTGAACACTTCTTTTTCGTATTCGATAAAAGATTCTAAAATTTTATCGAAAAATACATATTTGAAATATTCTTGAAGTTGGCAAGTATCAAGGTCTTTCAGCAGCCAAAGCTCAAAAGCATAGTTAAGGCGCCACGGAGTACCATCACATGTTTTTTTCTCAAAAGTAACAATTATGTGGTTAAAATGCGATGGAATAGTCTTGGCATCAATTCCAAAAGACTTGCTAAGCTTGATCAGCGCAGAAATGCATTTGTCTATATCACTCATAGGCACTCCTTTCTTATCGAGTTGCTGACAAAATAATCTTGTTATTACACTGTGGACAGATGATGTAATACTCTTTCGCTTGAATAGGTTTTGGCAGCGAATAGTCTAGCTCAGCAGCTAATGATTCACAAGACGGTAATGTGTTTTTTTGGACATCAGTTGCCTCATCATAACTTAAAAGTGCACCGCAATGCGAGCAACCAATTTGCTGTAATGTACCATGTTTCAGAATTTTTATCATTCCACATAACCTCCTAAATTTCGGTTAATCACCTTGTCAACCTCGACAGACTTAACGATAAAGTGTTCATTGATTTCTTTTTCAATTTCAGAATCACTCATTCCATCGTAGTATCTAGCATGGTCGCGATATTCATTTATGGTTTTTTTATATTTAACTTTTGTTTGCTCAATAGCGGCTTTTACTTTATCTTTGGACTGAAAGACACCAATCAATTTGAGCAAAGAACCATAGGAATCAAAATAGGAATCAAAAGTTAAAACGAAAACTCTCATAAGACATCCTCCTAGCTTCGCTTTGCGACAAAATCTTTAAGTGTTCCGAGAAGCGCCTCTTTTGATTCAAATTCTGGAAGCTTCAAGATTAAAGCAGCTCTACAAAAGCTGATTGTAGCATCAAGCCCCAAAACAAGCTCTAATTGCTCTAGCTGTTCTTTACCTATAGTATTTGCCACTGAATGAGATGAAATTGATTGTAGGGCATTCTGTGGCTTTACAGCGGTATTTTGAGAGGCTGTTTTAGCAGCCATTGCATCGTTCTGCTGCTTAGCTTTAACCATAAAGTCCAAAATGTACTGACAAAGCTCTTGACGCTCTTTACATGCTTTTATTTTATTTGCATCTGGATTAGGCACAGCTGAGAGATCATTGATCTGCTTTTGATATCCAGAAACGACACCTTGTAACCATGTTGTTGCATTTTCAAATTTTGTAGCCATTACTCCTCCTATTCATCCAAAAGGGATATTGCTTTGACAAATTCACGAGGAAAGAGAGTTCTTGAGAAGTTGGAAGCGCAGGATACGTAAAACAATTCTTTGCTGGTTATATAGCCATAGTATCCACCTCGCGAACTGCAATAAGCTTCTATTGTTTCACTTGTGCCGTCAATAAATTTAACTAAAACTAATTTTCTTTCCATTGCTTATTCCTCCGGCATGTAGTAGATATATGCTGAGAAGTTAGAAGCAGAAATATTTAATTCCTCAAATACCTCGGCTGCTCTGGCTGGAGTCTTATACTCTGCAAGTACCATGTCTTGGTTTGCAGTCCTTGCAAAGATGGTTTCATCACGTCTCAGCAAAGCAACGTTACAAAACTCAACAGATTTGGTTTTACACTGTGAAATGATTCTCATTAGATAACCTCCTGTTCTTGTGTTCTATCTGGCATGTAACCATTTGGGTAACGTTTATTCGTTCACGATTGATTCCGTGTCCTTCACGGCACAACTGGCAAACCAGTATGTCACCGCAATGCTGACATTCATCGGTTATTTCTTTGGTTGATATTTTCATTAGTCTGGAACCTGCATCAGAAGTCTAAAGGTGTTTTTACCTTTCACTGTCACAAAGGTTCGAGTCCCGGTAAAGTGATTATATGGATTTTTAAAATCTTTCATCTGGAACAGTCCTTGCTTACGGTATGTCTCGTAAGGCTTTAAAATACCCTTGGAATCTTTGTAAACATAACCCTTAGCAATTAACCATCCAGTAAATTCTGTTTGGCTATACCCTAATTCTTTAGCTGTATCTCGGAAGTTTGTAAGAAGATTGCTGTTTACCAGAGAATCAAAATACTCAGCCTTTGGTGCTTGCTCCTGAACAGTTTCGATGAGTTTTTGTTTTTCTTCTTGTTCTTCAATCCAGCGTTTTGCTCTCTCAACCGGGTCTTCAATCATGTAGGAGTCGGGTTTACGCTCGTTAATGCTGTAAGAACCAGTTTTGCGGATAGCAGGTAGGACTTCAGATGTTACCCAGTGTTTGAATCTCTTTGCAGATTCAAGCTTGCTTGAAAGGATAAGGCTGTAAAGACCTGACTCATTGATAATGATGGTTTCCTTATCCTGATTACCATCAAAGAGCATAACCTTATGTCTGTCCTCTTCATCTACATGGCGGTTAATATCTCGACTACCGTTTTGGTACCCGAGGATGTCAGTTACATCCTTGCCGACAAACCATACTTCTCTGTTGATAACCTCTGTTCTGATATTTCCAAATTCTGGACTGTTAAAGATTGTTATATTATTCATACAAACACCTACCTTTCTGGTATGCCTTGGTATTATGGCAAAGAAACTGTCAAGGCTCACAGCTTTCGGGTCGCGATTCCCTATCTTTGCCATATGTGTAGTTACGAGTTAAAAGGGGCTTTTTATTTTGGAAAAATATTTTGGGGACTAAGTAGCCCCATGCCGGGGGCACGTTCTCAGACCCCTACACCCCCTTTTTGTATGATCATCTGGCAGCTGCGCAGCTGGTCGCGGCTCTTGATCCTATGGCGGCAAAACCTAAATTGTGCGTATTTGTATATACAAAAGCAACAGTGTTTTGCTGCCCTGGTCTGAGTATACGCACCATTGACCGTTAAAAGTTCGTATAACAAATATTATACGAACTCCATACCATCCGAGAGATTAACACAGATCAAGAAACCTTGAACAATCTTAATTTGAATCGTCAGACAATTTAAAATCCGATAGTTTTGGGGCTTCTGGCTCTGCATCAATGACTTTTTCCCACTCTTCCGCCGTTATCTGCTTGGCCTCCGGTGCTGCCTCGGCTGATAACCTGAACTCCGATGCGTTAACATAGTCAGAATTGTTAGTAAGATCAAAGATTGCAAGCACTGGTGGCATTTTGCCAGCAAGTGCAAGTTGCTTTTTGCAAGCTGTGATGATGCCTTTGTAAAATGCAATGGCATTTTGCCAGTCTTCGCCGCGTTTTTCGTAGTTGAGAATAGTTTTTCTTGTGATACCCAGATATGTGGCCCAAGATTCAACGTCAGGAATCAGCCGCATTTCGCCCCGTCGGTTGATATCTCGGACTTGTGCAAAGTAGCTGCGTGAAGCTACTTGAAACTCTTCTAGCCCGTCTTCGCTGTTTTCGAACGCTTGCGGCGCGCCACACCTGCGGCTTCTGGGGCGATCAAGGGCAGATGACAAAATCGCGTCTAGCTCGTCCCCTTCCATAGTCTCAGCTACATCTTGCAGACTAGGCATTCTTTTCCCACCTCTTGGCATTCTATGCCGCCTCCTTCCTTTCTAGCTTTTTGTCGTGAATAAATATGGTTAAACCTTAGCCTTTTCCCTTCAAATGCCTTCTAGCCGCCTTCTGTGCCCTTCTAGCGCCCTCCTGTGTGTTGCTCATCGTGTCCAACTCTCGTCTGTGTCCGTCCTGGCTGCCTGTCCTCATCTGTGCGCATGTCTGTGTATCTCTCATCTGCTGGCTGCACATGTGTCCGTCTCTGACTTGATCAGCTGTCAACTGTCAGCTCCTGCACTCTGTATCTGTATATACTTAGATACACTATACACATACCTACTTACCAGATATCTATATACTGTACATACAGATATACATATACTTATACCTATGCCTATACAGTACATAGAGACATACTATACATATACCTTATACATACTGTACATATATACCTTATACAGATATACTTAATATATATTATCAGATAATATATTATATATACTCTATATACACTGTACATATACAGATATTATATACATAT
>ULVF01070661.1_pt1 | contig 31467 bp, 38 predicted proteins | sample 1959201 | NCBI WGS metagenome assembly ULVF01 (sample SAMEA4835779, study PRJEB28245) | human gut metagenome | biome: gut microbiome; material: fecal sample | place: Denmark | collected 2008 | reverse complement strand
TATAAAATATAGAATATCTTATTAATATAACATAGCATCTTCTTCTAAAACTCTACCTGTACAGCCTTGTCCATAAGAAGTCTTTGACACAGAGCAATTAGACCAAGCATAAGAATTATCTTCCCTCCAATAGTCTTGTTTTTGAGTCGATTTTACTGCTAAGGCTTGAGCCCCACAAGGAACTACAGAACCATCATCCCAAAAATAAAATTGAAATATATCTCGCCCCAATTGATTTGGTCTTTTAAATCCATTTACATCAACATTAACATACCCCATATTTGAGCTATTTTCCTCTGTAAAAAATCTAAATTCCATAACAATACCATTTGCTAACTTAAATAAATACAAACCGGAATGAGAACCTTTTTGAGATGGGACATTCAAATAAGAATAATCACACTCATCACCATTGCATGTGGATACTTGAACTATTTTCATAGATTTATTTAGATACTTATACACAATATCTTTATATTCAGGCTTTTTTACTTGAGATGACCAATTACTATTTCCAATATCACCTAAATTTTCTTTTAATTCAGATATTAATAAAGTATCTTTCCAACTGGTTGTATCTGACTCTGACATTATGTCTCTAGACATACTATATAATAAAGAATAAGCAACCTTTAATTGAGAGACATATTGCTTTTTTCTATAATTTGAAATAAGAGAAGGTAAAGTCATTGCAGCAACTATACCTATTATGCCTATAGTTATTAATACTTCCGCTAAAGTAAATCCAAATCGTACTGATTGATCCGATAGTAAATTTTTACATAACCCATGAAAGGCTTTTGTAACAAGCTTTAAACTGCCCCCCCCCCGACTGCTTGGCAGGTAGACACTTTTACACAATTATCTGCAAATTTGTATGACTTTTGTACCTGCTCGACTTCAAATCTTTTCATTCCTAGCTCCTTTCATTTTTATCACATTGATGATTATATCAATTTTTTATTAATATTTCAATAAAAAATCGCCTTATAATCAGGCGATTTTTTTATATATGAAATCTGGCAAATTTAATATATTTTGTTTGCCGCGCTATTTTATGAAAGTGCCATTAAAGCTTTCACTGAACGCGCGTTGTCTCTTACTTCCTCATCAGAATGATCATTTACTGTATCTTCTAATATTTTCATAGCTTCTGACTTGTCATTTAATGATAAGAGTTCATTAATTGTGCTCATTGCAACAACTGTTGACATATCATTTATACCTTTTCCTTTGTTAGTAATAACTACTTTCAAAGAATCATGCATATTCTTCTTTACTAATGCACGAGCAGTCATTTCTCTAATTGCATCTATTTTAGAATTTGTACCAACATCTTCTAGAATAGAAATTGTTTCAGGATTTTGATTAAGTCCTAATCCTTCAATTATATTTGCAACATCTTTTACTATTTTTTTATCTACCATTTACTTTCTCTCCTCCTACTTATACAGAAGCTTCCCATAGCGCAATTTTATCAGTTGCTAATTGTCTAGCTGCTGTCATATCTTCCATTTTTGAAACTGATTTAGCAGATACTCCTGACGAGATCAAATCAGTAACAGAGGTTCCTAATGTTTCCTTAACAGAATTAAACATAGAAATAGCCTTTTCCTTAGCAGGAGCGAAAGAAATTTCAACTTCATTTAACTTATTCCAGCCATTTACGATGCTATCTTTCATTCTGTTGCCAAAAGCTTTTGCAGATTCAATCATATTATGGAATCTTTCACCGATACCAGAAATTGAGCCTACCAACGCACTAGCTTTTAACTTTCCTGTAAAGCTAATATTGTTGTCATTTTTTTTGTTAGAAGATTCAAACACATCTGCAGTTAATACATTTCCTTTGAAAGAAGATGCTGCAAAAGGATTTGTTGAATTTGAATTTCTTTGAGTGTTTGTTTCGTGCTTACTTGTATTAAAAAGTCTTTCACGAATAGATGGGATTGATAAATTTGCCATTGTTAATATCCTTTCGTATAACTTTATCGACTTTTATAGAATATCATTATCAAAAAAAATATGGCTCAACCTTTTGATGTATTCTTATTTGAATTTCTTATACTTTAGTTGTAAAATCAATTCTAAAAGGGGAAAAAAATGGGATATGAAAATTTAGATAAATTGATAGAAACTGTAAGGGTTTTGCGCTCCCCGGAAGGATGCGAATGGGATAGAGCTCAAACTCACAACAGCCTAAGACCGAACATGCTCGAAGAAGCATATGAGGCAGTAGATGCTATGGATTCAGGAGATATAAAACATCTTAAAGAAGAATTAGGCGATGTACTACTCCAAGTTTTATTGCATGCTCAAATAGCTGATGATGAAGGTGAATTCAACCTTGACGATGTCGCAAAAGGATTAAATGAAAAACTAATACATCGTCATCCGCATGTATTTGGCAATGTGAAAGTAAATTCGACTCAAGATATAATTGATAATTGGGATAAATTAAAAAAAGAAGAAAAACCACATAGAAAATCTGCAATGGATGGTATTTCAAAATCTCAATCAGCATTAATGAGTGCTCAAAAAATCAGTAAAAGAGCTGTTAAACAAGGGTTTGAATGGCCAAATGAAAAATCATTATATGCTTGCATTTCCTCTGAATTTGACGAATTTAAAGAAGCTGTGCAGGAAAATAATAAAGAACATATGGAAGAAGAAATGGGTGATATTTTATTTGCAGTCGTAAACCTTGCAAGATGGAATAAAATTGACGCAGAACAAGCTCTATTAAAAGCTAATAAAAAATTTATGCAAAGATTCAGAAAAATGGAAGAACTCGCGGAAAAACCGTTAGAAGAATATGATTTTAGGGAATATGATATATTATGGAAGCGGGCTAAGGAGAATTTGGGATATTAATTGTTAAGAAATATTAAGTATCGTTACCCTAAAAAAGCAATTCCTTAATAAAAAAATCCTTTATATATATACAGGAAAGAGGATAAGATTTTATGAAAGAACAGGAATTAAATACATTGATGTCTGTAGTTTCAGACCCAATTAAAAATGTTTATAAGATTGAATCAAGAAAAGATTTAGAAGAAATTCAAAGAATTATTAGAATTTTTAACATCGCTGAAAGTCAACATAACAAACATGCTATGCTTTCAATCAAAAATCTTGCGACTCTTAGATTAGTTTTAAGCAACAATTAATACTCTTGCCAGAAATTATCCAATTATATAATAAGCCCTGATATCCTCAGGGCTTTGTTGTATACAAAAGAATTAAACTATAATTTAGCCATCAAAGCAGATCCGAATAATAAAACTCCTATAACTATTGCAATTACAGAAGCAAACATAACAGCACCTGCTGAAATATCTTTAGCCATACCAACTAATCTTGAATATCTATTATGAAATACAGCATCAAGAGAATATTCTATTGCTGAATTTACCATTTCTGTCACTATGACAAAACCTATAGTCAAAAGCAATATACACATTCTTTCTACACTAAAATCTAACAAAAAAGCTAATGCTAAAGCTATCATTGCTATACAAAAATGAACTCTTATATTTATTTCAGATTTTAGGACAAGACGCATTCCCTTTCTTGCGTTTTTAAAAGTATTTGAAAACCCTTGCTGCTTAAACTTTGTCATACCCCTATACTTTCCAATGCTTTATTTTGTAAATTTATAATAAAATTATAATCTTCTTCTGTTTGATGGTCAAATCCAAGTAAATGCAAAATTCCATGACTGATTAAAAACGATAATTCATACTCTTTAGTTACACCTTTTTTTACAGCTTCCTCTTCAACTTTATCCAGAGCAATCATAACTTCACCTAAATTAATCTCTCCATCAAATATAAACTTATCTTCACTGTCTGCAAATATTGCAAATGTAATTATATCAGCAGGATAATCTTTATTTCTATATTCCCTATTTATTTCATGAGTTTTTACACTATCGCAATACAAAAAATCAAAAGATATAGTATTGTATTCAAAAGAATTTAAACAAGATTTTTCATAGACATCAGGCAATGAAATATAAAATTTTAATATCTTTTTTGCAATATTTATAAAAAATTTTTCATCAATAAGCCAATTTTCATAAATATTTTCGCTAAAAATATTAAATTTAGTCATTTTTTTCCTCGTTATGAGATTTTTGATCTCCTTCTAATTGTTTTATCTTATTTTCTAAATCTTCATCTAGCAATTTAGCCGGCATATTGATTTTTTGTTTTTGTAACTCTTCTGCTAAATTTTCTTGATATTTTATTCTATTATGCTGCATTCCTCTCAAAATTCTTGAGAATGTTGACGCAATAGTTTTTATATCTTTTAAAGTTAAAGGACTGTCGGATAGTTGCCCATCATTTAATCTTTCTACTATTATTTTATTAATCATGCCTTCAATTTCTTCTGGAGTAGGGCTTTTTAGTGAACGAACAGCAGATTCAACAGCATCCGCAATCATCAAAATAGCAGTTTCTTTTGTATTTGGTTTAGGACCTGGATATCTAAATTGTTCTTCTTTTACGTTTTCAGCACCTTCTTCTTTCACAGCTTGATTATAAAAATAACTGGCTAAACCTTCACCATGGTGTTGAATAATAAAGTTTTGAATAACTTGAGGTAAATGGTATTCTTTCGATTTGGCAATCTCAAGACCATCTTTTGGATGGGCTGTAATTATCATCTTACTAATTCTTGGTGTAAATTTATTGTGTGGATTTTCAATTAAGAAATAAGATTGATTTTCCACAAAAAATAATGGTCGCTTTAATTTACCAATATCATGATACAAAGCACCAACTCTCGCTAAAATAGGATCAGCTCCTATTGCCTCAGCAGCAGCTTCACATAAATTAGATACCATTAGACTATGATGATAAGTTCCAGGAGCATCCATTTGTAATCTTTTTAAAAGTTTTTGATTATGATCTCCCAATTCTGCTAAACCATAGGGAGTAATTATTTTAAAAGCACTTTCAAATAAAGGCATTAAACCAGATGCAATTATTGCACTGAAAATACCATTTAATAAAATATAAATACAATTTTTTAATAATAATACATTATCAACTTCTATTAGACATTTTTCTAAAATATATATACTCAAAACAATTATTAACCCCGAAAGGCCAATATAAAAGCCTGTTTTAATTACATCAACACGTTCTGCATAACGGATTTGCGATACAGCTACTGCAGATAAAATACTTAACAGCAAAAATGCTACCAAATACTGAATATTATATTGATAACCTATAGACATTACCGATAATAAAATTACAGCAGCAACAAATGCTATTCTAGGTTTTGTAAATATTGACATTAAAATTAAAAAAGCCGGTATAGGAATTACATACGGAGAAAAACCTGTAGGAATCAAAACAGCTATAATTGCAATTAATAATGATAAGAAAGCTGATATTGATAAATATCTTGGCTGAATAAAATCTTTCTCAAAAAATTTCATATAACTTAAAAATAAAGACGTTCCGATAAAAACTATTATATAAATAGCTGCAAGCCCCTGCCAATTTAACTGGTATACATTATAACCTGCTTGTCTTAGAGCATCCCTTTTTAATCTTGTGACAGGTTCTCCTTCAAATAATATTTTATCACCTTTTTGAAAAACAACTTCATATGGTTTTACAGAATTTTGAGCATTTTTTCTGGCTATTTCCGTTGCAAACTCGTCCACAACAAGATTAGGTACAATTACCTGTTCTAACATAGCCTTTATTACTGAAACCTGTCGTTTGGAGACATTAGATACCATATTATTTAAAATTATCTGATCTATATTATCTTTTTCATAATCTTTTTCAGTAATACCTTCATGTAAAATATTAGTAAGAGTAAGATTAGATTTATCAAAGACTTCATGCAATATATTATCATCTGCTTTTAACAAAAAGTTTATTATAAAATCCCTTTTTGAATTATCTGACAAATCAAAAAGAATACCTAATTCCTCTTTTTTTATAGATAATTCTACATTCTTTTTCCGAATCTGCATTACAGAAGACTGCAATGTTTGAAGATTTGTTTTTATAAAATCATCCTCTGCAGGAGCCATAACAGGCTCTACTTTCTGTGCAACCTCTTTTCTATGCTGCTCAGTTCTTTTTACATCCTCTACAGTCAATGTCTTTTGTGCAATAATATCACGTTTACTTATTCCATTTTCTATAATATTTTGGAAAAAGAAATTTTGAGACGCAATCACTGCTGTCATTAATACTGTAAAGCCTATAAAATATAAATATTTTAAAGTTTGTGCAGAGGTAAAAAAATTCTTCAAATTAGAAATAAATTCAACTTTTGCCATATAAAATTTCCTATTTTTTCAATCTTTTAATATATTATTACTTCCTAAAATTTTTTCAAGTCTTGCAATTTCAAGCGTCTTTGAATATCTTCAAGCAATTTTCGATTTATAGACATTAATTCTGACAAAACTGCAATTACAGCAACCTGCACCCCAGTAATAATTAGAATTGCAGATAAAATAAGGGATTGTATATGTCCTGTGCCACTTCCATTTATAAAATAATATAAAAATCTAATCCCAATTAAAATTCCGAAAAATAGAAATAATCCTGATAAAATTGCAAAAAATCTGAACGGTCTATATATTATAAACATTCTAATCATCGTAAACATTGATCGTCTTACATAATCAAAAATATTTTTTACCAATTTAGATTTTCTTAAATCAGGATTCACACTTATCGGAACACATTCTAGCACTAGACCCTTAGCTTTTGCCTGAATAATTGTTTCCAGTGTATATGTATAATTATCAAAAATATTTAACTGAATTGCTGCATTTCGAGAAAATGCTCTAAAACCGCTTGGAGCATCCTCCACGTCTGTAGAACTAATTAAACGCATTACAAAAGATCCCAATTTTTGAAGGAATTTTTTCATTAAAGAAAAATGCTGAATTTTAGATACAGGTCTTGAACCTATTACAATATCTGCAGAGCCATCTAATATAGGTTTAATTATTTTTTCTATATCATCTGCACAATATTGATTATCTGCATCTGTATTAACAATAATATCTGCACCTAAAGATAAAGAAGTATTAATACCGGCAACAAAAGCCTTTGCTAAGCCGCAATTATGAGGCATATCTACAAAATGCTTTACTCCAAGGCTTTTTGCAACATCTACAGTCTTATCAGTAGATCCATCATTAATTATCAAAACTTCTATTTCATCAATTCCTTCTATTTGTTTAGGCAAAGCCTCTAATGTTACCGGTAAAGCTTTTTCTTCATTGTAACAAGGTATTTGTATTATTAACTTCATAACTATCCTCTTTTAAAATTTTCTTTTTATTATATAATTAAAGAGGGATTTTGACAAACGTGAAAAATTTTTGGAAAATATCTTTAATAATTCTTTTAGGGATAGCTTTAAGACTAATATTTATAAACAAGCCTGATGGGTTATGGAATGATGAATATGTTAGTTGGATGATTGCAGCTACCCCATTTTCTGATGGATTTATTAATGCAATAAAATCACAATGTCACATGCCTTTTTATTATTTATATTTAAAATTTTGTATGACACTATTTGGGCAAAGTGATATTTTACTTAGATTAACTTCTGTATTTGCAGGGGTTTTATCAATCCCGGTAATGTATCTTGTTGGAAAAGAAAAAGATGAAAATACAGGGCTTTTATGCTCTGCAATTACTGCAATTAGCTCCTTTTTAATATATTATTCTCAAGAAGTAAGACTATACTCAATATTATTTCTTTTTTCAGCATTTAGCCTTTTATACACAATTAAATGCATAAAAAATCCTGATAAAAAAAACTTTATTTTATATGCGGTTTCGAATTTTTTAATATTATTTACACATACAATCGGATTTGTATTTGTATTCTTTAATTTAATTGTGCTAAGTATTAATTTATTTAAGCAATTTAAAAAAGTAATAACTACCGTCTGGATTTCAATATTTACAGGCGGTATTTTATTAACTCCATTAATATTTAAAATATTGACAACCAAATCTTTTTCACAATGGTGGGGACATTTTTCTATCTCTAAAATAGGATTTTTATTTACAGACTATTTTTCACCAGTACTTACAAATCTGACAAATGCTCCGGATAAATTTTTATATGCGCCAAAACTTGCATTATTTATGATAATACCTGCAATAATTGCAATTATCGGAATTATCAAATCCTTATTTAGAAATAAAATAAATATTCAAATATTTTCATTGTTTATTGCAACTATTTCAATATTAATATTAGCCTCAATCTCTGGGAAATTAGTTTTCATTACAAAATATTCAATTGAAGTTTATCCAATACTAATATATCTTGCAAGCTTTGGAATTTGTTCAATTAATAATAAAATTCTAAAAAATACATTAATTATAATTTATTCACTTATTTCACTAGGATATATCATCGTACATCCATATTCAGCACCTAAAATGCGAAGAGCTGAAGGTCACAAAATAATGACAGATATCCTTACCAGAATGAATTTAAAAAAAGACGACATGATTCTTTTAGAATATTATCCAAAAAATAGATTTGAAAAATACTTTGATTTTTCAAATTATCGAGTAGTTGAAATCCAAAAAGGGAATTTCCCTCAATATTTGTCAAAATCAATATCATATGAAATGGCATATAAAAATGGAAAATCTATATACAAAAACATGTTCTTATCTAATCAAAATAATTATTTTGAGAGCATGCTAAATTCAAAAATTTTCTCGGAATTAAAACCGGGTCAAAGTATAGTAATGGTAGTATTAAACAGTGTAGCATTTTATTCTCCGGATAATTTAACACTAATTGCAAATAATGAGGTTTTATATAATAAAGAACCTTTATTATTCCTAATTTTTTCATATATAAAAAATAAAACTTTTTATGAAATGATGAATAACCTTGCTATAGTTAAGTTTGAGCAGAAAGGGAATTGGACACTTATTAAGTTTACAAAACTTAATAATTTAACACCAAATTAGCAATTTTTATTATGTTTGAACCTCTATATATATAGAAGGTTTCATCGTTGTAGGGAAAATAATCATGAACATAGACAAGATTAATCAGAATATTAAAAACAACGGGTATTATTACAAAAAGCCAAATAATACAACACATAATCAAATAGGTTTTACAAGTAATATACCTCAAGCAACAATTGAAAAAGAAATCAATTCTTTAAATCCGTCAATACTAAGAGGAATAAATAAATTAAAAAATAATATTGGAGAGTTTCAGGATATATGTATTAATGCCTTAGGAACAGGCTTGTTAGCTCCTATTTTTATCAAATACAATCCTTTATCCAAAACAGATGAAGATACTAGAACTTATTCAGCATGGCGTCAACCAATATCAGCAGTGTTAGCAGTTGCAACACAAGGATTATTTACAATTCCAATCGTTAACAAAATTAATTCAATGGCAAATGAAGGTGCTATGAACATAGATTGCAACAAAACACCTTTTAAAGATAAAGATTATGCAATGAATTTAATGAAAAAATTACATCCTGGTCTAAATAAAAAACAAAGAGAAGCTCTTGCTGACAAATATGTAGCTAAACAAGATGAAAATTTAATTAATACTTTAAGAAAAGAAAATACAGTATACTATACAGTTAAAGGACAAACAACTCCAGTCCCAATAACAAAAGAAAAATATACAGAAATTCTTAATAAAACAGTAGAATCAATGCTTGAAGAAGAAAATAAACGACTCCAAGTATGTAATGAAGTTAAATTAACAAAACGTATTGAAAGAAGTGAATTTTATAGAAATAATTATGACATTTCTAAAAATTTACTAAATGAAATAGAAAATAAAATCAATAGTACAGATGATGTTAAAGAAATTACAAAATTCTTAAAACAAAAACATAAAGAATTAAAACATAACAAAGCTGACAAACAACTTCTTGATATAATTAATGAAACTAGAACACTTGGTTCTGCAGGAAAAGCTAAAATGCTTGAAAAAGTTAAAAGAATGCAAGGTCACGTTGAAAAATATAAAGGCTTTACCTCTAGAGATCAAGTAGTTGAATCTGTAAAAGCAAGTATATCAGACAGAATTAAAGAACATACTGATTCTATTGATTTCTTAAATAAAGTAAAACAAGCAATATCCGAAAATAAAACTGTAAGCGAAATCGAAGAAATGTTCAAACAAAAAATAAAAGATTCGAAAGCCGCAAATAAAGAATTCCGCTTATCAGACAAAATATTTGCCAAAGAAGTTGCAAATAAATTAAAAGAATTAACTAAAAAACACATAGAAGGTGTAAAAAGAATTGCAACATTAGCAGGGGCATTGATAATACTACCTATAAGTTGCGATTTATTGAACCGTATATATCCAAAATTTATGGATATAGCATTTCCAAAACTATCAAGTAAAAAACATAATAACGAATCAAAAGAACTGGTTGACAAAGCAACCAAGAATAGCGAGGTGAAATAATGACTATTCTTGCAGTTAATCAAATTAAACAAAATAACAAGCCTAATATTACTTTTGAAGCAAAAGAAAAAAATAATAACAATAATTCTAACAAAACAGCTAAAATTGCTAAAAACGTTGCGATTGCAACCGGAATAGGAGCCTTAGGAGTAGTTGGTTATAAAAAGAATTGGGCTGAAAAAACTATAAAATGGTTATCCGAAACAAAATTTATAAAAAATAAAGTATTTCCTAACTATGAAATAGATAACGCTAAATTTATGTCAGCAATAGGTGTAACATCTATTGTTCTAAAAGATGGTTTAGGATGTTATTTATATGTAAAACAAAGTTTAAACAACAAAAAAATACCAGAAGATAAAAGAAAATTTGTTGCAGCATTAGACTTGGCAAACGGAGGCTTAATGATTGGTATGCAATTATTAATGTTCTTCACTATTTCAAATAAAAAAGTTCAAAACAAAATATTTAATAAATTATTTGGAAAATACTTCACAAGATCTGCAGACAAAGCATTACAAGCTAAACTTAGTTCAATAGATAAACTAAAAGGAATGACAGGAAAAGACTTCCATACTGCAAGAGAATCTGATAAAAAAGGTCTTAAAAATGCATTTAGTTATTTAATATCATTAGCTGCAGCTACATTAATTGCAAAACGTATAATAGTTCCGTTTATTGCGACACCTTTAGCTGACAAAACAAAAGCTTGGATGTCTAGAAATGACAAACCATTAGAAACTCATAAAGATACAAAAAATACATATAATACAGAAAGACCAGCAGCTATAGTTGATGAAAAAGATAAAAAAACTCAATTCTCTGGTAATACACAAGAAAATAAAAACACAAACCTATTAAATGACATTAAAAATAAACAAACAAATAAATAAATAAATAATAAAAGCGGAGTTTAAACTCCGCTTTTATTGTTTTTTGATTATTTAAAACGGTTTTGTTTGATTTAGTTTTAGTCTTAAATCTCTGAATCTTGAAATATCTTCTTGAGTTCTTCCTGATTCTTGGAAAACTGCTTGAGTTGAAGGATGTACCATAAGAACGTAATCCATGTGAATTTCTAAGAAATTGTATTTTCTTGGAGATTGATTTGAATTTCTCGGATATATTTCAGCATTTGTAACTGCTAAAAATCTACGTTCTTTATCATTTAATAAATCTGTAAGTTCTCTATTTGTATTAGTATATTTAGAAACATGCACAACCCCTTTAATATCATGATCTGCTGTTAATATACTTACTTCTATAGGTACTGTATCAATATTTTTTGCCATATTTTTATCCTTTTTATAAATAATACTATATTTTCAATAACTTGTCTATTTTGTTAAATTTTGTCAATACTACCACGGGTTCTACCGCCATATGCTTCATGGACATCTACAATCGAAATAAAGGCAGTAGGATCAATCCTTTTTATAATTTCTTTCATTTTAGCGAGTTCTAGTCTTGATACCACGCAATAAATCAATGTCTTTTCTGTTCCGGAATAAGCTCCTATTCCTTTTAAATAAGTAACACCTATATCCAATTTTTCTAAAAGTTCATCACCTATTTCTGTAGCTTTATCACTTATAACTTCAATTGATTTTGCAGAATTAAGACCTTCTAAAACAACATCAATTACTCTGAAGGCTATAAAATAAGTAAGTACAGCATACATTGCTTTATTCCAACCAAAAACAATACCTGCTGCGCCATAAATAAATATATTAAATAACATTATCCATTCGCCAACAGAAAATCCGAATTTTTTAGATAATACTAAAGACATAATTTCAGTTCCATCTAAAGATCCTTCATTTTTTAGAACCAAACCAACTCCTGTGCCTAAAATAATTCCGCCAAAAACGGTTGATAACAATAAATCATGAGTTACAGGATGATCATGAGATGTAAATAAGTTTAAAGCCAAAGACAACATGCCAATTGCATAAAAAGTTTGAAGTACAAATTTTTTACCAATTTTGTTAAAAGCAAGAAAGAAAAATGGAATGTTAATTATAAAAATTAATAACCCTAAATTAATCTTTGTTAAATAACTTAAAATAATAGAAATACCAACAATACCACCATCAATAATATTATTTGGAACTAAAAAAACTTCTAAAGCAAAAGCTGCAACAAATGGACCAACTGTCAAAAAGAACATCTTTGTTAAAATAGAAAAAAATAATTCCTTTTTTGTCAATTTTTCTTCAGGCATACGTAATTTTTTTAACCTCTCATTATTCATCTTTAGAAGATTTTTTTATTGTCATAAAATTATTAATTTTAAAAATTGTATTTTTTTCTTCTTCTGATTTATCCTTATAACCTAAAATATTTTCTAAATCAGATTTCAACGTAACTAAATCTTCGTATTTTTTCAAACTGCCATCAATAGCAACAGATACATCTCCGGTTTCCTCTGAAACAACAAGACAAGCAGCATCACTATTTTCAGTCATCCCAATAGCAGCGCGGTGGCGAGTACCATATTTCCAACTGAGTTTTGGATCTTCTGTCAATGGGAGCAAAACTCCTGCTGAAATTATTTTATCTCCGTTTATAACAACAGCACCATCATGCAATGGGGTATTAGGATGGAAAATAGTCAAAATCAATTCAGTAGATAAATCTGCATTTAATTTTGTACCGACATCATAATATGTATTTCTCAAATCACTCTGGAATACAATCAATGCACCTGTATGCGATTTAGAAAGATACTTAACGCTTTCAATTAATTCTTTTACAACATCAATTTTCTGACTTTTCGATTTGTCATGATTTGAGTTAAAAATACGAGTAACAAAATCAACTTGACCTAAAAAGCCTAAAAACCGTCTTAATTCAGGTTGGAATATTACTATTAAACTTAAAGATACAAGCGTTACAATCGATTTCAAAAACATACCAATAATTTTTAAATCAATTTGCATCAATACTTCACTGAAAGCCCAAACACAAACTAAAATTAAAAGACCTTTAACAAACTTTTCTGAAGATGTATTTTTAATAAATTTTCGATATAAAAACAATAATAATCCTGCAAGAAATGCTATCTGTAAAAAATCAGACCAATTAAAAGTCACTTCAAGAGTTGAAATATATTTTAATATGTATGTAATAAAATCATTAATCATTTTTTCAACCTATCCGGAATTATATCGTGTGAAATCAAATCATCTAGAGTCTCTCTATTTATTATAATATCAGATTGAGAATTATTTACAAGTACCATTGCAGGTTTTTGTACTCTGTTATAATTAGAAGCCATAGAATAATTATAAGCACCTGTATTATAAACGCAAAGAATATCACCCTCATCAATTTCAGGCAATTTAATATTTTTAATCAAAATATCACCTGATTCACAGAATCGTCCTGCAATTGTAACAGTACTAGCAATTTCTAAATCCGTTTTATTTGCAATTTCAGCATAATATTCAGCCTGATACATAGATGGTCGAGGATTATCAGCCATTCCACCATCAACAGCAAAATATTTTTTACCTTTAGGCACTTGTTTAGAACTACCCAAAGTATACAAAGTAACTCCAGATGTAGAAATTACACTTCTACCTGGTTCTATAAATAAAGCAGGAGTATCAATATTATATTTTTTTATACATTCATTTAAACGATTTATAATAATTTCAGCGATAGTATAAGTTGATGGCGGACAATCACTATCTGTATATTTAACACCTAAACCGCCTCCAACATTTATTTCATCGAGTTTTAAATTAAATTTTTCATCAAGTCTTGCTATTTCTTTGACAAGGATTTCAATCTCATCTCCATAAATTGAAGTCTCAAAAATCTGAGAACCGATATGCGCATGCAATCCATGCAATTTTAAATTTTTATAATCATTTAAAATCAATTCAACAGCTTCATCAATTTGAGTCAAATCAAAACCAAATTTTGAATCCAAATGACCAGTTTGAATATATTCATGTGTGTGGCATTCAATACCAGGGGTAATTCTTAATAAAATATCAACAATTTTATTATGAGATTTCGCAATTTCGTTTAATAACTCCAATTCAAAGAAATTATCAACAGATATTCTTCCAACTCCTAGTTCAATAGCTAAAGTTAATTCATCAAAGGATTTATTATTCCCGTTAAACAAAACCTTAGACATATCGACTCCGGCTTTGTATACAGTATAAATTTCACCTGCTGACACAACGTCAAATCCAAAGCCTTCACTTGCAAGAATTTTAGAGGTTGCCATAGTGCATAATGCTTTTGAAGCAAACATCATATTTACTTTCGGATAAGCTTCAAAAGCTTTTTTATAATCATGACAAATTGATCTAATTGTCTTTTCATCCAAAACATACAAAGGAGTACCATATTTTTCAGCTAATTCGATCAAATCACAACCACCAATTTCAAGGTTCCCTGCTTGATTTATTTTAGTAGTAATTGGTTTTAAATTCTGATTTGTGCTATTCATTGATGCTCCTTACTTCTTATATTATTAGAATAGCATAAGTCTAATAAAATTAAAATAGTAAAAATAATGTAATTAACAAAGAATAATAAACCATTAAGTTCCTTGCTTTTAGCAATCTAAAATAGAATTCTTTTACCTCATCACCACAAGTAAAAGTTTTTAATGAATTATACATATCAAAAATAAGAGGGATAAGCAGAAAAGTAAGTAAAATATAATAATTTTTCAACATAAAAGCAAGTAAGAATGTAAATACATAGCCTAAACCATAGACAATAAATACACCTTTTGATGCTAAATTTTTATCAGCAATTCTACATACTAAAGTCTTTTTATGTGCATACATATCTCCTTCAAAATCTAATAGAGTGTGCACATACAAAAGACCTATCGTAAACATTACAACAGCTAATGACAAAACAAAAACTACTAAAGAAAATTTACCTGTCATTACAAAATAGACACCTTCAAATAACAAAGGGCCAAAAGCTATCCCAACTGCTAATTCACTCAAACCTTTTTGGGAAAGCTTTGCGTAAACAAGAGTAATAATTCCTCCGATTAAACCTAGAATAACAACTGGGAAACCACACCTTAAAAGTAAAAATAATCCAGCACAAGAAGCTATTACACAATAAATAATTACAACAAATAAAACATCTTTTAACGTTGCTTTCCCATCTTTTATATAAGCACATTTACATTTTTGAGAACTATCAGTCAGTTTTTTATAATCAATATAATCATCAAAAAGATTTGTCGCTAAATGCGCAAAAGATATCCCAATCAATGCGACAAGACCATTTAAAACATTTCCGCCAAATTTTAAAGAATAAATAAAAATTACAAGCCAAGATAAAAGTGTCATTGGCAAAGAAAATATCCTAGAATTTTCCAACCAAAATAATATTTTTTTTATCATCCTAAAAGACTTTCCATTCCTTTTACAGCCTCGTAACTCGCACCTGCTTCCAATATCTCCTCAGCAGTAAGCCCAAAAAGAGTAATCAGCGAATAAGCCTCTTTACTGTTAGAATTAATAAATTCAACAGCTGTTTTTACGGCTTCCTCGCGAGTAAGATTGGTAAATTGAAGATTTTTTCCTTTGTAAATAATTCTTTTTTTCGATTTTCCCAATCTATTTTACCCCCAAAGCTAGTAATGCCGCACCTATCATTCCAGAATAATTACCAGCAGAAGCTTTCACGACTTTAAAAGGAGTTGTTACAATCTCTTTATTCGCTTGTTTTTCTAAAAATTCAATATCAACAAATTCAGCCATTGAACCAGATAGTACAACAACATCAGGATCAAATATATTAGCAAGCCCGATAATTCCTTCTAAAATGTCATTTTGCCATTTTTCAAAAATCTTTTTCATCATCGGTCTATCTTGATTTTGAATAACATCATAAGTTGTAATTTCCTGATCCCCTGAAATTTCCTCTGCAGTTCTTTTCAAACCAGTACCTGATGCATATGCTTCAAAACAATCATAGCTTCCGCAAGTACATTTTCTATGCTTATCCGTACGCATTTTAAAATGCATTTCACCTGCTGCGCCGTTTTTGCCTTTATATAATTTGTTATCCAAAATAATTCCGCCGCCTACTCCTGTACCTAATGTTAACATAACAGAATAAGGCATCCCTTTTGATGAGCCAACTACATGTTCTGCCCAAGCAGCAGCATTTGCATCATTTTCTACAAATACTCGTTTCTTACTCAAACTTTTAAAATCCATTTCAGGATAACCTGCAGCAATATTTCCTGTTGAACCTAGAATTTTGTTATTTTCATTATTTACAGCTCCGCAAGTTGCAAAAGCTATCACATCAACTTCTTTTTCATGTTTTGCAATAATTTCTTCAAACAAAGCTCTAATTTCATTAAATGTTTTAGGAGTATGGTGCTTCTCAACTTCCGAAAGAATTTCACCTTTTTCATTAATTATCGTATTATAAATTTTTGTTCCACCTACATCGATTGCTAATGCTTTTTTCATTTTCTTATACCCTTTTCCGAATTTTTAACAAACACATCACTATTATTTAAAACTTTTTGAGCGACAGCTGAAGCATTATTTTTGTTTCTACATGCATACTCTGCAGAATTATTAATTATATTTATTAAATTTTTAGCAATATCGTAATTAGACATTATACGAATTTTCATATATGCAATCCTTTTTTAATTAACCTCTTTGCACAAATCTTTTAGTAATTAATTGCGGTCTTGTAATAGCTGATCCAATTACTACACAATGCGCACCAAGCTCAAATGCTTTATCTACTTCTTCAGGTTCCCAAATACGACCTTCCAAAACTACAGGCAAATTCGTATTATCAACCAATTGTTTTAATAATTCAAAATCAGGACCGGAGCCTCTGTTTTGCGAAAATTGAGTATATCCTGAAAGAGTTGTGGACAAAATATTTGCACCCAATTTTTCGGCATTAAGGCCTTCTTCCAACGTAGAAATATCAGCCATAGAAACTCGATTATTAATTTTTACATACTTAATTAATTCCTCTAACTTAGCACCATTAGGTCTTTCCCTCATAGTACCGTCAAAAGCAATAATATCAGCACCAGCCTCTACAAGTTCTATCACCTCTTTTAAAGTCGGAGTAATATAGACGATTTCCTGCCAATTCGAAGGGATAATATCAGGTTTTGTAAGTCCTATAATCGGCACATCAAAAAGATGCTTTGCATTTTTAACATCTCTTGCACCTGCTACACGCAAACCGCCAGCTCCGCCTTTTATAACAGACTTCATCATAGCGACCATACATTTTTCCAAATACAAAGGTTCAGAAGGCATTGCCTGAACTGAAACCACTACTTTTCCCTTTAAACGATTTATTATATTCATAAAATTATTATAACCTAAAAATTTATTTAGTGTATAATAAAGAAAAAATTATTGAAAGAGGGCAAAATGAAAACTTTAGTAAAATATCCTTACCTTACAGAAGATGTAGAAATTTATGAAAGAGAAAACGGTCATAAAATAGTTTTAGCACACAAAGAAGGTGAACTTGTAAATATAAGCACTTGGGTCAAAACAGGTTCAATAAATGAAGATAACAAAATTAACGGAATTTCACATTTTCTTGAACATCTTATGTTCAAAGGAACACATAAACATAAAGCAGGATATTTTGACAAAACTTTGGAAGCTAAAGGCGCAATTGTAAACGCTGCAACTTGGAAGGATTATACTTTTTATTATGTAACCCTACCTAAAGGTCCTCAAGATAAAGATTTATATTTAGCTATTGAATTACACGCAGATATGATGCTTGACCCAGTCTTACCTGAAGAAGAAATCGGAGCTCCGTTCGATCTAAACAATCCAAAAGTTACCGACAAAAGGGAAAGACACGTTGTAATTGAAGAAATTAGAATGCGCAAAGACCAAAACTGGACTAAAGTATACAATGCATGCAACTTCAATATGTATAAAAAACACCCGTACAAACGTGATGTAATAGGCACTCCTGAAATAATTTCTCAAGTTACAAGAGATGAAATTATGAACTATTACAAAACATTCTATTCTCCAGAAAATATGACAACAATTATTGTCGGAGATTTTGATAAACAAAAAGTTTTGGAAAAAGTAGAAAAAGAATTTGATTTTAAAAGTCGTCCTAACGCTCCTAAAAAAATTAATGAAATAGATTCACCTACTGACCATACAATAGTAGTTGAAAATAAAGCTAAAACTAACACATCTTACTTAATGGTAGGATTTTTAGGGCCAAAAGCTAATCAACTAAAAGAAAATATTGAACTTGATATAATAAGCATAATTTTAGGTGAAAGCACTAGTTCAAGACTGTACCAAAATTTAATCGAAAAACAGCCTGAGCAAATATTCAATATGGCAAATGCTGAGCATTATCAATTTAAAGACGGAAACAATTTCTTTGTACAAGCTAATTTTAAACCTGAGAAAAAAGAAATAGCTGTTGAATTAATAAAAAAAGAAATCGCAAATCTTTTAAATAACAGGATTTCAGAAGAAGAACTTGCAAAAGCTAAGAAAAAAATTAAATCACGTTTTGCATATTCTGCTGAAACTGTATCTGAAATCGGTGAGACAATCGGTTATTATATGACAGTTTGCGAAGACTTGAAACTAATCGAGAATTATCTTAAAGACTTAGAAGATATAACAATCGAAGATCTAGAAAATACCATTAAAAAATATTTAAGTATTAATAATGCAGTAATATCAATATTAGAACCTGAAGCCTAATTCTATTGCTTAACAAGGATTAATAACTATGCAAGAAGCAACAAAAACGGAGATTGAAGAATTAGAAAAGATTAGAGAAAAATGTCTTTCTTGTGAGAAATGTCCACTTGGAAAGACTAGAACTAATATTGTATTTTCTGGTGGTATCCCAAATCATAAATTAATGCTTATCGGAGAAGCTCCCGGATATTATGAAGATCAAAAAGGAGAACCATTTGTTGGAAAAGCTGGACAGTTGTTAGATAAAATCTTTGCCTCAGTTGGATTATCAAGACAAAAAGATGTCTATATCTGCAACACACTAAAATGCCGACCTCCTGAAAATCGAGATCCGCTGCCTGAAGAGAAAGCTGCTTGCAAAGAATATTTAGATGCTCAAATAAATATTTTAAAGCCCAGAATTATATTGCTATGTGGCAGAGTTGCTGTAAATTCAATACTTGGCACAACTCAAGGAATTTCAAAAATTAGGGGGAAATGGTTTGAAGGACCTCATATGTCTAAAATGATGCCTATATTTCACCCATCCTATCTTTTAAGAAATGATTCCAGAGAAAAAGGAAGCCCCAAATGGCTTATGTGGCAAGATATTCAAGAGATTAAAAGAGTTTATTCCCAAATGGATTAATCTCTTTTCCGGCAAATTATTTATAAACATCTTGAATAAATTTTATTCCTCTTTTTTCTCGAGGCAAACAATATGTTATATTTGGGTGGAATGAATAATTTCCATATGAATTTCTTATAATTACAAGACTAAATAAATCATATCCTGTCTTATTAGGAAATAACTTTCCGTTACTATCTACTGCAAACATCGGCTTTGGAGAATTTTTAGGCAAATTGAATACCGTTAAATTAGTACTATCTGCCATCACAAAAGCTGGATTATACCTATTCATCATACTTTCAGAAAAACCTGCACAAGAAGGTGTTTTGGCATAATATTTATAAACTGGAATACACCCGTTAGATAGAGCATTATTCTTACAATATTTTTGAACTCTCAAATTAGTTGCAAATTTTTTATAAAATTTTTCACAACCTGAAAAATTAGATTTAACATTTCTATCTAAACTATAATAACAAGAAGTTTCTCCCCCCATTTGAGAAACCGTATAATTTAAAGCCTGAGAATAAACGGAATATAAATTTTTAAAAGATACCACCGCAGCTTTATTGACCAAATTTCCAACATAATATGCAACTCCCAGGGATATTACAATAATATATACACAATTTAAAGCTATAAATCTAACATTTTTTGACATAACTTACTATAACAACTCCTTTGGTTCTATTATAAAATCAACTATCACAGGACCTTTTATAGAAAAGGCAAAATCTATTGCTTTTTTTACATCACTTAATTTATCAACTTGTATTGCTTTTGCGCCATACGCTTCAGCAAATTTTATGAAATCAGGATTAGATATATGAGTAGCAAAATATCTTTCATCACACTGTTTTTCTTGGAATTGTCTTACCATTCCCAAATAACCGTTATCTAAAATAAAAACTTTTACAGGCAAATTGTAATCCATGCAAACAGCTAATTCCTGAATATTCATCTGAAAAGATCCATCTCCGGCAATACAAATTACGGGTTCTTTTTTTGCAACACTGGCACCTATTGCTGCAGGAAAGCCAAATCCCATAGTTCCTAATCCTCCTGATGTTATAAATTTTCTTGGAGAATTAAATTCTAAATATCTTGCGGCCCAAACCTGATGCTGACCGACTTCTGTTGTAATTACAATCTCTTTATCTTTTATACAATTATTAATCTCTTGCATAACTTCAAAAGAATGCATAGTATCTGAACGTTTTAAAGGGACTACATTTTGAAAGCGCAAATCATCCGTCCAAGAATAGGCAGTTTTTACAGATAGATTTTTCAATTTTGCGATCATCAAACTTAATACTTGTTTTGCATCTCCGACAAGAGCTATTGAAGCAGGGACAACTCTAGATATTTCATTCTCATCAATATCTAGATGGATAAGTCGTTTAGAAAGGTCATTATTAGGGAAACAACATCGTATTCTGTCATTAAACCTTGCTCCGACAGCAAAAATCAAGTCACTATCTCTTACAGCCTTATTTGCAGAAGGATGTCCAAAAATTCCGACCATTCCTAAATAATTTTTATCATTTGAAGGATATCCACCTAATCCCATCATAGTAGAAACGACTGGAATATTTAAAAATTTTGCAAACTCAAAAATTTCTTTTGAAGCATCTGATAAAATAACTCCACCACCTGCAACTATCAATGGCTTTTGGGCTGATAATAAAGCATCTAACGCTTTATTAATATCAATATCAGAAGCTTTTGGTTCAATAATATTTTGAGCTAAAGAATCATCATAATCCACTTTTTCTGAAAAAACATTTTTTGTAATATCAACAACAACAGGACCTTGTTTCCCTGACATTGCAACAGAAAAAGCATCCACTAATATTTTTTGTAAATCTTTTACATCTTTTACCTGAAAATTAGCTTTAGTACAAGATTTTGTAATATCAATAATATCTACTTCTTGGAAAGAATCTTTATGCAATAATTCTGCAGACACTTGCCCTGTAATTACAACTAAGGGATAACCATCCAAATAAGCATTTGCGACTCCAGTTACAATATTTGTAGCACCAGGTCCTGATGTCACAATTGCAACCCCGCATTTTCCGCTTACTCTTGCATACCCTTCGGCTGCATGCACAGCAGCCTGTTCATGACGCATCAAATAATGTTTTATCTTATCTTGTTTCGATAACTCATCATATACATTAAGCACAATCCCTCCTGGATAACCGAAAATCGAATCCACTCCTAAGCTGCCTAATGTCTCTAATACTACTTGTGCCCCAGTAAGAGTCTTTGTTAAAGTCTGCATATATATAACTCCAATTATATAATCATTGTATCACAGAGTATCCATGAATGCAAAAAAGGTACTTTTATAAAAGTACCTTTTTAATTATTAATCTTTTGAGAATAAATCTTTAAATTGCTGTTTCTTTTTCTCAATCTTTTTTTGTCTTTCTGCAGCTTTCTTTTTTCTTTCTAATTCTTTTTGTTTAGCTTTAGCTTTTTTTTGTGCAAGTTTTTGTTCTCTTGCTTTTTTCTTTGCTGCAATTTTTTGTTGTTTTTCTTGCTGTTTTTGATAAGCTGATTGTTCCTTTTGAGATACTTTTCCTGTAACATTATCTAGCCATCTTGATACAGGACCTTGAGTTTCTGCAGCGTACACTGAAGACATAGAAATCACAGCAATTGCTAATAAAGCAGCTAATTTCTTTTTCATAATAATTCTCCTTATTAATTAAACTTATTCAGAAATTAATTGGTTAAACAACTGTTTCTTTTGTTCAAATTTTTGTTTTCTTGCATTTGCAGCATCTTCACGTGCTTTTCTGTCTGCTTCTAATTTCTTTTGAAGTTCTTCTTTTTGTTTCAAACGAGCATCTTCGCGAGCTTGTTGTTGTTCTTGCAATTGTTTTTCTTTGTCAACAATTTTTTGAGTATGCTTTTGAATAAAACGCTCTGTATAAGTAGTAGATTGAGAATCTGCTGCATATACAGATGCTGCACTGCTCATAACAAGGATTAAAGATGCAATTAATAGTTTTTTCATTTTTCCCCTTTCTGCTGACTTGGAGTCAAGCAATTATAAAATAAAAACCTTTTATCGAAATAATAAATATTATACTAAACTAAATCATACATCGCAACTATTTTTTTTATTCCCTCTTGAGCAACATTAAAAATTTCAATCATTTTCGCTTGTTCATAAGGTTCACCTTCTGCTGTAGTTTGGAATTCTATAATTTTTCCGCTTTTTGTCAAAACAACATTACTGTCGACTTGCGCATGAGAATCTTCGATATAATCTAAATCAAGTCTGACTTCTCCATCGACAATACCTGCAGATATTGCACCAATCGGCTCAATTATAGGATCTTCTTTTAACGTACCGTTAGCCAACAATTTCTCAACTGCAATTTTTAATGCCAAAAAACCGCCACAAATACTTGCAGTACGAGTACCACCATCCGCTTGAATTACATCTGCATCAATTGTTATTGTTAAATCGGTCATTTTTTCTAAGTCAACACAAGCTCTTAGACTTCTGCCGATAAGTCTTTGAATTTCCTGAGTTCTGCCTGAAATTTTTGTTCTTTCTCTTTGGCATCTTGTATTTGGAGCTGAAGGTAAAAGTGAATATTCTGCGGTTATCCAACCTCTTTTTTCATCTTTATCCATCCATTTTGGTTTTCCTTCTTCCACAGATGCTGTTGTTATTACTTTTGTATCCCCAAATTGTACCAAAACAGATCCTAATGCATGCTTTGTATAATCCTTTATAAACTTGATTTCTCTAGTTTCGTTATTTGCTCTACCTTCTCTTTTCATATTTGTCCTTTCTTATGAATTATAATTTTTACCTTCATAATCCCACATATAAATTTGCCCGCAATATTTACATACTGCATGGTCATTCATAAATTGCAAATCAGGAATAAATTTATAACCATCAACTGTAATTACAATATCACCATCTTTATTGTATTCTTGCAAAAAAACTTTATCTCCCCTGTAATCAGGAGAAAACATCAATTCAAACTTATCTATAGATTTGCAATTCTTACAAATAAACATAATTTAGTACTCATCATCTTCCAATCTTGCACGTCTGATTATTTCTGGATCAATACCTCTTTTTTCAATCTTGAAAGTTTTCGCAACAATTTTTTTAGAATTATTTTTTCTTGGCTTACGCTGAGGCTTTTCCATAGATATATCACTATCTTTCGCTAAATTGTTATACCATAAAGTCCAACAAATACTTCTTATAGGAAGAGTAAAGCCTATTACCAAGAAAAATATAATCTGTTTTACAAGTTCATTCCCAATCAAAGCAGGAGTAATATTAAATTTTTCAATGTATTCCAACGGCAATGAATAAGACCAAGCCTCAAACATTTTTGCAATAGGTTTTGTAAAATTAAGAGCATCAAATACGACACCTAAACCTGCAGTCAAGAAATAATAAGTAAAAACTGTCAATAAAGTCATTAATAAAAATGTTCTTGAGAATTTTCCTTTTACTAACTGTAAACTTCTTCTAAAATAACCTATAGGTGATAATCCGTTTTCAAATGCAAATACCTGGAATATAAGTATAAAGTAAATAAAAAATACAAAACCTATAATCCAAAATACAGGAATTACCGAAATTATTGTAAATATACTAAATAAAAACCACAAAGCAATAAATGAAAAAGTCTTTTTAGTAACAACCGAATTATGAGCCTTAAAATCATAAACTCTGCCTGTATTTAAGTACCCATCAGTCATAGAATTCAATGCGCCATAAGAAACTAAATAATCCCAAAACGCTCTTGCCCAAATTAACAAACCGGGAACTACAGAAAGAATTATACATAAAAGCATTGTAGAAAAATCATTCAAAGCCGGATATTTAACTGTCAAGTCCTGAAAGTTTTCTGTATACCAATAAGTTAAGCCGAATATCATAAAAAGACCTAACAATTGACCTAAAACAGGAAATGCCATATACAAGAAAAATTTATGAATATTTAACGCATAAATTTTTATACCTTCAAAAAATATTAACCAAACACTTTTATCTTCTTTTGCCATATCTCTCCTGTTAAAATTTTTCATTTATTGTATAATAATTTTAGTACAAATATGGAAAATTTTACAAAAGAAGATTTTATAAATAAAAAAGTTAATCTACATCTCCATTCAACATTTTCAGACGGCGAAGGAGATGTAAATGAAATACTTAGACAAGCAAAAGAACTCGGATATAAAAAAATTGCTTTTTGCGATCATAACACACTTGAAGCCTATAAAAAAACAGATATTCTTAAAGAAAATATAATAATTCCAGGTATTGAATTTGATGTTTGGTGCGGTTATGTATTTATGCATCTATTAGCATATGATATTGATGTAAATAACATAGAACTCCAATCATTCTGTGCAAAAAACAAAAAAGAAACAGAATTAGATATTATAAGAATTTTTTCAACCAGAAATATAAAAAAACTAATACAAGCAATCCATAATGCAGGAGGAATTGCAGTATTAGCTCACCCTGCTTGTTGTTGGGCTATAAATCTTGAAAAATTCGTAAAAAAGCTTATTTCATACGGTCTTGACGGGCTTGAAGTGTATTATCCATATAAACGCCACAGAGGGATTATAAAATTTCATACAGCAAAAGAAGTCGAAAGAATTGCTAATAAATATGATCTAATAAAAACAGGCGGAACAGATTTGCATGGCAAAACATTAAATTAAAAATTTCTCGTACCTTACTGACAAATTTCTTTACCATATCTTTATTCTATAGTTTTTGTGCTAAAATAATATCAGAAAGTAATAATTAATTTGAAAAGAGGTAATAAATATGTCAGGACACTCAAAATGGTCAACCATTAAACACAAAAAAGCAAAAGTAGATTCTCAAAGAGCTGTTGTATTCCAAAAATATTCAAGAGAATTAATCGTATCAGCAAGACTTGGCGGTCCTGACCCTGCAGGGAATTTCAGATTAAGAACAGCTATAGAAAAAGCAAAAGCAGCAGGATTACCAAATGATAATATTAAAAGAGCTATTGAAAAAGGAGCTGGAGCCGGAGCTTCAGATAATTATGAAGAATTAATTTATGAAGGATACGCTCCAGGCGGCGTTGCTGTTGTAGTAGAAGCAATGACAGATAACAGAAATAGAACAGCCGGAGATATCAGAAGTTTCTTCACAAAATATAATGGTAGTTTAGGTGCTACAGGCTGTGTAGGCTGGATGTTCGATCAACGAGGGGTAATCACATTCAGTGATGACGTTGATTTTGATAAATTATTTGAAGCTGCAATCAGTTTAGATGCTTTAGATGTGACAGAAGAAGACGGACAATATAAAGTTATCACATCTCCTGAAAACTTCCAAAACGTTGTAGAAGGTCTTGAAGCTGCAGGATTTAAAAGTGAATCTGCTGATCTTACAAGAATTCCTCAAAATACAATTGAAATCACAGATGAAAAAACTGCTGATCAAATATTGAAATTATTAGAAAAATTAGAAGAACATGATGATGTTCAAAATGTTTATGCTAACTTTGATATTTCAGATGAGATTTTACAAAAACTGGAAGCTTAATGCAGAATTTTAAATATATAGAAAACTTATCAATAAAACTTAATGACACGTGTAATGCTATAGGTATTACACGTGTTCTTGAGGATATATTCGGTTCTGTAAATATTTTCATATTCGATTCAACATCAGATACTCTCAGGGATTTTTCTAAAAGCTGGATTTCTATTGATGAATTTTATAAAAAAGAAAATACCAAAAATTTATATAAAATTTTTGGAGAATTGAAGGAAAATAATTTCATAAAAGAAAATAATGAACTTTTTTACGGGCTTTACCAAGGCCAAAAACTTATTGGAATGCTTGAATTCAAAGAAATTCCGGATAATGATACTATTGAATTTTTAAAAATTGCATCTTTTTTAATTTCTCTAAAAATTCAAAATATAATTCTATCTGATAAAATGCAAAAAAATATTGATTTTCACGATGCAATGAAAAATATTGCAAAAATTATTGAAACTCAATATGAAACAAGTTATATAATCCCAATCATCGGAGAAATGATTGATAAGTTTGTATGTGAACATTTAATCTATATTTTTATAAATAACAAACTTGTATGGCCTTCTGCCTGCAAAGATGAAAAGATATTTGAGCTGTTAAAATGCATAAACAACAGCTCTGAATACATACTCACACCTGACAAAAAAATAGGTTTATTCCCGCTAATTAGTGAAAATCAACTCTTAGGCTGTATTGTAACTAAAAGTACAGAAAACATTCTAAGCGAAAAAGAAATCAGCTATATTGAACAGCTTACAAATCAGGCTGCAACGACTATTAACAGAGCTAATGTTTATGCAGAAATTCTAAAACACGCGACATTAGATGCTCTAACAAGTTTTTATAACCGCAGACAACTAGAAGAACGTATTAAACAAGAAGTATCAAGTGCAAAACGTCAAAAAAGAAATCTTTGTGCCATTATGATTGACATAGATTACTTTAAAAATGTTAATGACACATATGGTCATGCAACAGGTGATTTGGTTTTAAAAACAGTATCTGCAGTTATAAAACGACAACTAAGAGATTATGATATTGCAGGAAGATATGGCGGAGAAGAATTCGCTATCATTCTGCCTTATACAAAAATTGATGAAGCTAACATGGTAGCTCAAAGACTTAGAAAAGCTGTTGAAAAAACTCAAATTGACATCTCAAAAATTAATACAGATTCTGACGAAAAAAATATTAATGTTACAATAAGTCTAGGAGTCTCTGAATACAAATCAGGCGATGACGAAAAAATATTTTTACAAAAAGCTGACAAAGCCTTATATAATGCGAAAAATAACGGAAGGAACAGGACAGAGGTTTATGAAGAAATTCCAACAAATTTGTCATAACTTAGATGACACAAAAAAATTAGCATATAAATTTGCATCCCTCATTAAAAACGGGTGTTTTATAAATCTATACGGGGAAATCGGTGCAGGCAAAACCGCATTTGTAAAACTCGTTGCAGATGCTCTTGATGTAAAAGAAAAAGTCACAAGCCCAAGTTTTGTAATCCTTAATGAATATCATACAGGCTCAATTCCGATTTATCATTTTGATTTATACAGACTTGAAAATGAAGGGATTAAAACTATTTATGATGAATTAAGAGAATATTCTGAAGGCAAACAGGTCACTTTCGTTGAATGGGCTGAATTTAACCAAAATGAAGCTCCTTTTAATCATATTAAAATTAACGTAAAATATAATGATGATGATTCTAGAACTTATGAGTTTGAATCAGTAGGCAAAGATGAAATAATAGAGGGATTATCAAAATGATTACATTAGCATTTGATACATGTTTAGACAAAATGTATGCGGTATTAAAAAGAGATTCTACAATTCTTGCATCAAAAATTGTAGAAAATAAAGATAATAAATATCATTCAGCATTTTTAATTTCTACCTTGCAAGAAATTTTATCTGCTAATAATATAAAACCTCAAGATGTAAATCTAATTGCCGTAAATATAGGACCAGGAAGTTTCACAGGTATTAGAGCCTGCGTTACAGTAGCAAGAGTAATGGCTCAACAATTAAACTGCAAAGCAATAGGGGTTTCATCTCTTGAAATTCTATCAAAACTTGCAGAAAATAATCCTCTTGTAGCCTTAGATGCAAGAAAAAATTGTGCATACCTATATTGTGATAACGAAATTAAAGGTGCTGTACAATTAGACAAAGTTCAAGAAATTATAAAAACAGGGAGTTACACAGTAATTACCGATAATAAATTACAACCATTATTAGGTGGTATATCTTATCAAGAAAAAGAATACCCTCTTGGTGAAATTTTAGCAGACTTAGCAGAAAATAAAAAAGATGAGGGCAACTGGAGAAAACTTAAACCTCTTTATATTCAACCGCCTCCAATGGGTGCATAAATTAAAATATAAAAAATATAACTATTTTCTGTGCTTTAAAAATTATAAAAACGGGAATAATAACATTGAACATTAATCCTGATGGTTGCGTATGGAGAAGAAAATAGTTAAAACTGAAAATATTTCATTTAAATGTAAAATTCCAGAAATTCCTCTGACAAGAAAAGAATTAAAGAATTTGCTCAATTTTCATATTCCATGCCTGTGCTGCGGAATGGAAATGCTGCACCCAGATGAATATATGAAATTAATGGAAGACAAGAAACTATCTGGGATTGCAATAGAAGCTATTCCAATTTTAGAGCCATATGAAAAAATTATGCATCCTGTTGAAAAACAAGTATTCAATATGTTCAAAACTATGGCTGTAAAATACCCCGACAAAAATTTTAAAGAGCTTTTAATGATGAAAAAAGATGTACATGAATTAGCTCTTGTAAAAATTCAGAGCGTAATTTTTAATAAAATCAGCTTTTATCGGAGAATTTTACCTAAAAAAACAGCCAGACAACTCCGAAAATTAATGATTAAAACAAATGACATAATTTTTGATCCTGAACCGCATAAGCCATTTTCTAGACGCATTTTTATACATAAAATAAAAAATATCACGAGAAACTTAGAAAATAAAAAAATAAAAAATGAAATTCTTGAAATAGCAAGACGTCTACCAAGATCAAGTGATGAAGTATGCGCTTTTGTCGTAAAAAATGCAAGAAAACCTGCTTCTGTAATTGCTCTTAATCTTGTACATCCATCAGTTGGGACATTTGAACATTTATTACCAAAATGCATGAAAGGGATGAATAATTCTCTAAACTTTGCATTAGAATGTTCTTATTGTAACAATTCTCGACACCATTATCCAATATCCGTACAAATAGAAGAAAATCCTTATATGCCGCAAAATGCACAACTACAAGCAGATAAATTAATTTCTCTTTGCAAAAAAGATTTGTGCAAAAAGGAATATGTAAAAAATCTAAAAACAGTCTTAAAATGCTTATCCGACGAAATAATAGATTTAAATATAAAAAATCTTGACGAGTAACGTAACAAAATATTAAAAAACTAACAAAATTTAATTATCAGTAGTATTACTAAAGTATGAAGGTAATACTTTTTTCTAATAATTTTCTAAAGCATAGAATAGATTATAAGAATAATCATACTGATTATTCTTCTTACAGGGTACCTGTAAGAAATTCTTCTAATGAAGATATATTTATAAAAAAGTCCCCAAGTTTTAATGGTTTCATAACAAAACAGTCAGAATTCAGAAACTTAATAAAAACGCATAACATTCATTGTATATATTGCAACAAACCAATGATTACCTCAGACACTCTAATAAATTATCAAAGGTCTGGTCTATTCAACGGACCTGTAATAAACTTCTTAAAAGAAATGTCTAAATACAGAGAAGTTTTAAAACCTGGGCAATTGGCAGCTTTTAATGATATTGAAAACATAGGCCTAAAAGCTCCTCAAACAAATTTATCAAGAATTATAAAAATGATATACAAAGAATCATTGATTGAACTAAAAAGCGTACAAAGACCAATATTTTCCAAAATGGAAGACCTAATAAATAAACTACCACCAAAACATAAAGAAAAAGCTATGGAAGCCTTTACCCTCCACCAGAATAGAATGGAAGGTATAGCTCAAAATGAAAAATTTAGCCCAAAAGAATTTGTTTATAAAATAAAAATAGCAACAGATTCAATTATGTTAAATAATGAACAAAAATCAAAAATATCACAATTATGCAACATTTTAACTGACCCTGAGCTAAAAACAAATGAACCTGAAAAAATTTCTAATTCAACATTTAACAAAATATTTAATAAAAGATTTAAATATGACTATTCTCTACCATATTCTGTAAATAGTATCAAACTTTTTATTATTGAAGAAATTAAGAAACTTGCAGGCAGACAAGATTCAAATGATATTACAAATCTATGCAGAAATGCAGAAAAAATGTTACTAGGGAAACCTGTAAAAGTTCCTTTTCGAAATAAAACATTTCTCTATGATCTAAATATGGCACTGGAAGATTGTCCAGACAGAAATATTGTAAGTAATATAATGAAAATCGGACAAAAACTTCCGACATCGCAATCGAATATTAATTCTTTTATAATCAAACATAAATACTCCGACTCGAATACAATAGGATATAACCTATTTAAACCCTCTATTGTTACAATTGAGCATATTACTCCAACAGCAAAAGGGGGAAGAAATGAAATGGGGAATTGGGCACTTGCCTGTGCCTTTGATAATAACAGACGACTTGACAATAATATGAATATTATTCTTGATAAATATGATCCCAAGAACCCTCAATTATATTTTGATGATATTATAAAAACCGCAAATGAAGGCTTAATTTCACTAGATGACTTATTACAACAAAGTGAATCTATTCACTTTGAAAGCGGGAAAAATTTAAGTTTAAAAAATTTATCAAAAAGTCTACTACTTGAATATTTCAAACATAATCCACAAGAAACATTTAATAAATTAATAGAACTATCAAATAAACAACTTATATCCGGATACAATATTTATGAACTACAGACTATGCTAAGAAAAAAATGTGGAATAAATGTAAAAGTAGATAATTTAACTTACAAATTTTATTAAATA
>ULVF01033299.1_pt1 | contig 31600 bp, 31 predicted proteins | sample 1959201 | NCBI WGS metagenome assembly ULVF01 (sample SAMEA4835779, study PRJEB28245) | human gut metagenome | biome: gut microbiome; material: fecal sample | place: Denmark | collected 2008 | reverse complement strand
TATCTTATACATATTATAATGCATATTCTTCATTACGGGATGTGACAATAGAAATGTTGCGAGACTGGGATGCCAAAGATCCCGATTATAAATTCTCTTTATTGAATGATAATTTATTTATACATACAGATAATGTTATACAATTCAAAGATTTTAAAATTTTAAAGAATAATTTCACTGCATTTTATAGAGATTTATGGACTCAACCAGCTTTGGCTGCTTGTACGATTGATAGGCGTACGGGATGTTATAATTGTGGAATTCCTACTTTGTATCCAGGTCCTACATGTAGTATTGGAACGTTGTGTAAAGATGGAATATGCTGGGATTGTGGCAACAGATCTTGTCCATCAGATACCTATTGTCCAGATGGATACATTGAACTTCAAGAAGGTTGTGGAAAAATTTGTGCTGATGGATCAGTAGCGAATACTCCAAGAGGCGAAAAATGCCCTGAAGAATTATGTGATCCTAATAAGAAAAATGATTGTATTTATGCTGGAGGAACATTTGATGCCTCTACTTGTACTTGTATTGTAGAACCTCCAGAAGTAACTTGTCCTGATGGAAGTACAGTCCCTGCAGGATCGGAATGCCCGACTTGTGAAGCACCATCACCAGCGCCTTGTGGTATGAGTTGGGATGAAACAACTTGTAGTTTTGTTGGAACAGAAAAAACTTGCCCGAGTGGACAAACTTTAAACAGTGCATGTGAATGTGTATCAAGTTGTCCTTCAGGTCTAAATGCTTGTAAAAAATGTGATCCTGAAACAGGAGTTATAACTTCAAATCCAGATGTAAATAGAACTTGTAGTGATGAGACATATGATTGGAGTGAGGATCAGTGCAAATGTGTTCAATCAGCACGTACCTTGCCTCGAAAAGGTATAAATTTCTGTAAAAAATATGAAAGTTATTCAAATATAATGGGTAATGCAGAAGTATGCGAAGGCTCCACTATATCAGATAGTACAACAGATTTTTCAGATAAAAAAGCTGATTTGACATTACGTAATGGAATTCGTTTGTATAATATGCATAGTGATCCTGCAGAGATCCCAGAGTTAGCAGGTAATACGCAAGGTGGAACATATGATGGAGTTCCAAATACAAATACATATGGTTATACTGTATATGCAGATATTGACGGCCTTAAAGGTGATTCAAAATTATGGGTTGATGTCTATAAGTTTTATATCACTGTCTCAGGGAAAGTCATTCCTGCATATGATAAATCAAATCCCGGCCTAAGTGGTGGAGATAGTAAACAACACTTGCAGGTAAGTGTAGAATATGAAGATTATTCTACCGGAAAACGCCAAATAAAATGGTTATCAAAGAGTGTTTCATTTAAGGATGGAGCTTGCCAAGGAGGTTATGTTGGTGATGCAACTCCTTATTGTAAAGAAAATACTCCGGTAGTCAAAGCAGGTACTTGCGGAACAGATGGTAATTCATTATGTTCAATAAAACAAATTCGCCCGATAAAGTTTTTCTTTTTCTAACTCAATAGTTCTAAATATCACAACTTTTGAGTAGAAAAGTAAGGTGTCAAATTAATTGGCACCTTTTCCCTTTTTTATTGTTTATTTTATTATTTTGTGATATTATTCAATCAGTGGTTAATGTATTTTGAACACTTATTATTAGTGTTCAAGGAAAAGGAGAGAAATATGGCAACAAAAGAATTCTTTACAGATTCTGAAGAATTAAAAAAACTTATGTCTGCAGCGCGTGCTACTATTACTGCACCATTTTTTGGGAACAATGTTGAAGAAGTTAAATCGGTTTCTGAAGCTTACAAATTAGCAAAAAATAGTCCTGGTACAATTGAATTAACCGGTATGCCTGTTTATAAACCGGAGAAAATAGGTCTTCCTCAAGGAGCTAATCAGTTATTATTTAATGATGGTACTGTTGTTGGTCGTTGTGCTGCTGCTAGAAAGATTGTGGGTGAACCAAATTGTGATTTAAAATATTTATTACCTATTATTCGTGAAGCAATCTATGGTACTCGTGATAAGTTAATGTATAGAACCGAAGCTATTGTTGGTCTTGATGAAGATTTTATGATTAAAGCTCATTTGATGATTCCTGAAGGTTTTGAAAATATCATGTATAGTTGGATGTTAAATTTCCAATACATAAATGAAGCTTATGCAAATATGTATTCAGAATCAAGAGAATTACCGGAAGGTGATATTTATGTATTCTCTGATCCTGATTGGTCACATCCAGATTTTCCATATGGTTTAACTTTCTTTGATCCTGAACATAACTGTGCAGCTATTTTGGGTATGAGATATTTTGGAGAACATAAAAAAGGTACATTGACATTAGCTTGGGGATGTGCTGCTCGTAACGGTTATGCTTCTTGCCATGGTGGTATGAAACGTTATAATCTTGATGGCGGAAAATCTTTCCAAGTAGCTGTATTTGGGTTGTCAGGTTCTGGTAAATCAACTATTACTCACGCAAAACATAATAATAAATACAATATAACTGTTTTACACGATGATGCATTTATTATTAATGTTCATGACAAATATTCTATTGCATTGGAACCTGCATATTTTGATAAAACAGCTGATTATCCAATCGGATGTGAAGATAATAAATATATATTGACTCAACAAAACGCAGGTGCTATTGCTTTAGCTGATGGTAAAGTAGTATCTGTGACTGAAGATATCAGAAATGGTAACGGTCGTGCTGTAAAATCAAAATTGTGGTCTCCAAACAGAGTAGACAGAATTAATGAACCTATTAATGCTATTTTCTGGTTAATGAAAGATCCTACAATTCCACCTGTATTAAAATTATCTGGAGCTTCTTTAGGTTCTGCTATGGGTGCAACTTTAGCTACTAAACGTTCATCCGCTGAAAGATTAGCTGCAGGTGTTGACCCTAATGCTTTAGTTGTTGAACCTTATGCAAACCCATTCAGAGTTTATCCATTAGCTATGGACTATACTAGATTTAAACAATTAATAGAAGATGGTGTAGATTGTTATATCTTGAATACAGGTGAATTTATGGGAACAAAAGTTAAACCGGCTCATACCCTAGGTATTATTGAAGCAATTGTTGAAGGTAGTGCTAATTTCCATAAATGGGAAAACTTCTCTGATATTCAAATAATGGATGTTGATGGATTTGATGCTTCATTCTCAAATAAAGAATATGCAAGTCAATTTGTTGCTCGTATGAATGATAGAATTGAATTCGTTAAATCAAGAGAAACAGAAAAGGCTGGTATTGATAAGTTGCCTGCTGATGCTTTAGAAGCATTAGAAGCAGTTGTTAAAGAAGCTTCTGTTTAAAAAATAAATTAATTTAATATTGATTTTATAAAGAGGTAGATTCATTTATTGAACCTATCTCTTTTATATGGTATAATATATTTAAATAGAGGAGTCTTTAATGGATAAAAAATATGCTATGTCAAATTTGGGTTATGCAATAATTTTAGTTATTATCATTGCTATTTTTATGATAATTAGTGCCCCTATGATTGTAAATAATACTCAAAATAATAAACATAATAATAATTTAAATGCTAACAATAATAATATAAATTCTTCTGTTGATGTAAAAAGTTATAATGCATCTGATTATAATAATTCAAGTAATGTTGATATAAAAGAAAATGAAATAAATAATAATAAAAACAATAATAATGGAGATCAATATTCAATATTTCGAGATATTGAACAACGTTTAAATTCTAGAATTGATAGAATTGAAAGCAAACAGAATGAATTAATTAATAATATTGAATCAAGAAAGAATACATCTGACCAATATTATTGTTCTATTGAAGGTCGTTTAGACCCTAATAATAATGTGATCCCTCTAGATTCTCAACAGCAGGCTTCTGATATTAAAACTCAAAAATTTGTTTTTGTTTGTCAGTATAAAGAATAAAAAAAATAAAAGCTTTGATAGAAAATCAAAGCTTTTATTTTTTTATCTTTGCGAATATATTTAATTATTCAACTTCGATTGCTGATACTGGGCAAGCATCTGCAGCTTCTTTAACACAATCCATGTTATCAGCTACTGCTGATTCATCAACTTGAGCAACACCATCTACTGAAAATACTGCATCACAAATTGATTCGCAAGCGCCGCATCCGATACAAGAGTCATTTACTTTTACTGTCATTTCTACTTTCTCCTTATGTTATATACATTGTGAATTTCTTCACAGATTGATTATAATATAAAAATTTTTAAATTTCAATTATACTTATTTATATTTTTAACCAATTTTTTACTGTTTCTGCTATATAGTCAAAACCTTTAATAAGTCCGAGATTTTTACTTTTAATCCCTTTTGCGTAGATTAATATCGGAACATATTCTCTTGTATGATCTGTTCCTTCAACAGTAGGATCACATCCGTGGTCGGCAGTTATTATTAATAAATCATTTTCTGTCATATTTGAAATAATATCATCTACGTATGTATCGATTTCTTCTATGGCTTTACCATATCCTTTTGCATCATTTCTGTGTCCATATAGCATATCCGTATCTACAAGATTTGTGAATATGAATTCTGCATCTTGAGTTATATTTATATCCTTATAAGCAATTTTTTCTAAATCAAGTTCATTTTTTACTGCTTTTAATGTTAGTTCTAGTCCTTCTTTATTTGAACCTGTGTGTATTGCATGAGTAATCCCTGATTTTGAAAAGATATCTTCGATTTTTCCTATTCCTATAACTTTAGCGCCGGCATTTTTTATATCGTTTAAAATAGTATGAGATGGCACCATTGAATAATCTCTTCTGTCTTTTGATATTCTTGTAGGTTTGCTGTCAATAACTTTGTATGGTCTTGCAATTACTCTTGATACATTCCAATTATCTTCATCAAGAATTTTTCTTGCAATTTCACACCATTTGTATAAAGTCTCAAGAGGGATTAAATCAGTATCTACTGCGATTTGAAAAACACTGTCTGCACTTGTGTATACTATCGGATATTTGGTTTTATGATGTTCATCATTTAATTCTGCAATGATTGCTGTTCCGCTGGCAGGAATATTTGCCAAAATTCCACCGCAGTTTGTTTCTTTAATGAATTTATCAATCAATTCTTTTGGAAATCCTTGTGGAAAAGTCGCAAAAGGTTTTTCAGAAATAAGTCCGGCCATTTCCCAGTGCCCTGTAGTTGTATCTTTACCTTTTGATTTTTCTTCCATTATTCCATATTGAGCTGTAGGATTTTCGACTTTTTTTATGCCTTTATAATCTTGTATGTTTCCTAAGCCCATTTTTTCCATATTAGGAACATTTAGACCGTTATTAAATTCGCATACGTTTTTTAGTGTATTACATTTTGGAGAGTCATTGAATTCTTTACAATCAGGCATCGCTCCTGTTCCCATTGAATCAATAACCATTACAATTGCTCTTCTTTTCATAATATTTACCCCTTTTTGCAAATATTATTTTAGCAAAATCTATTCAGCAATGTCAATTATTGAATATGCATTAAAATCAATTCCGCCATAAATAATTTGGACGTGATTTTCTCCGTGTGGTAATAGTTTTACAAAATTGATAGTTGGTTCGTTAAAATCATTATTTGTTTCTATTGCTGGAATTTTCGCAATAACATTGTGTGCTTGATATAGTTTTAGGTATGTATTATTGTTTTCTTTAACCCCTTCTACTTCGTAATGTCCTATTGGGATAATTGAATTGTTTGCAGTTTTAAGATTAAGTGGAATTAGTAAAATTTGAGGTTCTTTTGTTGAATTATTTATTTGTTCTGTTTCATTGCTCTGAGAAAAACTTTTTCCTTTAGGAATATTTTTATCTCTTTTTTTCTTTCCTTTTTTGCTTTCTAAAGCTTGTTCAAATTCTTTATCACTTACAGGAGTTTGCCCATATACATTTGAATCCCCGAAATTGTCCCATAAGTCATCTTCTGCAAACATAAGGTTACTTGTTGCAAATATTAGTATGTATAGTAGTGCAAAAATTTTTCTCATAGTTTTATATTAATGATTTTATAAAAAAAGTATACATCTGTTTATATGATTATATTTTGAAAAAAAAGATCATTATTATTAAATAATGATCTTTTTTAATTTTTTATAAAACACGATATTTAATAATATATGAACCTTCTTAGTCAATATAAGTTGAAAGGACTTCTTGACCCAACACGGAGAATCTCATTTTTTTCAAAGCTCTTAATTCTGTTTGACGGATACATTCTTTTGTTACTCCATAGATGTTGCCAATTTCTTCCAAAGTCATTTTTGTGTCGTTTTCAATACCGTAACGCATTTTGACAACTGCTTGTTCTCTATCTTTTAGGGTGGAAATAACATTTAGAATATCTGATTTTAAATGTTCGTATTCTACATCTTCTGTGGCAGATGCGTTTTTATCTTCAATAATATCTGCAATATTCATTTCTTTGCCGTTGTTATTTTCAATACCGCTTTCAATAGAAATTGTTTTAGTATAAGCATTTAAGAATGAATCTATTTTATTTGGAGAAATATTCATTCTTTTTGCAACATCTTCATTTTTTACCTGACAGTTGTTTTCTCGTTCCATTTCTCTTTTGATTTTTGAAAATCTTGAGAGTGTTTCTTGTATGTATACGGGAATTTTCATACAGTGAGATTGCTCTGAAATTGCTTTAAACATTGATTGCTTAATCCACCAACTTGCATATGTGGCAAATTTATATCCGAGTTTATAGTTGAATTTTTCAGCTGCAACCATAAGCCCTAGATTTCCTTCTTGAATTAAATCAATCATTGGTAAGTTTGACATATGGATTGCTTTTTTGGCTATAGTTACAACAAGTTTTAAATTAGCTTTGATTAATTTATTTTTTGCTTCTGAATCTCCGTTTTTTACTTTTTTAGCTAATTCTTTTTCTTCTGATGCAGATAATGGACGGTAATCTGATATTTCTCTTATGTAATTTGATAGAGTATTATCATTTGAACCGTCTAAAATTTCATTTTTGGCAGGGTTAGAAGATTGACTTGTTTTTTTCATTTTTACAAGTGCATTTTTTTTCATACCTCTTTAAACTCCTTCTTATTTTTTTAGTGACACAAGATACAACACTTTAGGGGTTAATATATAATAATAACTACTTAGTATATACTTAGTATATATCATGATATATAATTTTTCAAGTGTTATGTTAAGTTATATTTCAATAATAAAATATTTGTCAGAAAAAAGTTTTGTTGTATAATTTTGAATGGAGGATATTATGAAGAAAAAGATCTTAATAACATTAGGGATTATTATAGCTGTTGCAGTATCATCAGTTGTAGGTTTGGCTTATGCCGCAATAAATGCCCCAAAACATCCGTCTGATTACAAGATCGGAATTACATATCAAAAAGCTTTAGAGTCTGAAAAACCTATGGTGGCATTATTTTATGTTGATTGGTGCGGTTATTGTATGAGATTTATGCCTAAATTTAAAACTTTAAGCGGTAATTATAAAAATAAATTTAATTTTGTAATGATAAATGTTGAAGCTCCTGAAAATGCTGCTATAGTTGAGGATGTTGGTATTGCAGGTTTTCCTACAGTATATATTTTAGATCCTAAATATGATAACAGAGTTTTGATGTCAAACGGTTTATATCAAAATTTACCTAAGTTTAGGGTTGAATTAGACAGATATCTTAGAATTAGGGGGCTTTTAGATAAGGCTACTGCTCAAGATCAAAAATAGTTGTAATATTTCTTAATAAAACGACTTAAAAATAGCAATTTTTTTAAGAGAGAGTACTTTATATAAATATAAAGCTCTCTCTTCTTATTTAAACGGATAGGCCTTGAATACATTATCAAGGTCTTTTTTTTTGCTAATTAAGCTTTTTAATTTATTTTAGCATTTTCTTTTTATGATAAAATTAAATTATGAAAGATATTCAAAATTTAAAAGATAATAGAAATGTAGATATCCAAAAAGTTGGCATTAAGCATCTCGAATTACCTTTGATAATTCAGAGAAAAAACAGCTCGAATCAAGTTGTATGCGCTAAAGCTAGAGTAAATGTATCATTGCCTAGGGATTATAAAGGAACTCATATGTCAAGATTTGTCGAAGTTTTGACAGAATGGCAGCATAAGAACTTGCTTGGTGTTGATATAAAAGGATGTTTAGAAAAAATTATTAAAAATCTAGATGCCCAAAGCGGAGAACTAGAGTTTAAATTTACTTATTTTATAGATAAAAAATCTCCGGTAAAGGGTATGGTTGCTCCTATGAGTTATCATTGTTCTTTTGAGGGTAGGATTGAAGATGGTGATTATAAATTTATATTAGGTGTAGAAGTCCCAGTGACAACTCTTTGTCCTTGTTCAAAAGAAATTTCTGAAAATGGAGCTCATAATCAAAGAGCTTTTATAAAAGTTAGAGTATCTTATGATGAAAGTGAACAGGTGTGGATTGAGGATTTGATTGAATTGATAGAATCTTGCGCATCTTGTCCGGTGTATCCTCTTTTAAAAAGAGAAGATGAAAAATTTGTTACTGAAAAAGCTTGGGATAATCCCAAGTTTGTCGAAGATGTTTTGCGTGATGTTGTTGTAAAACTTAGAAATCACAATATTATAAAAGAATTTGAAGTTGAATGTGAAGCATTTGAAAGTATTCACAATCATTCTGCTTGGGCTTTTCAGCACGAAATTAAAGATTAGAATTTGTAAGATACAATTGCGTTAACACTCCAGTTTTTACCGCTGTTGTCTTTAATATCTTGCAGGTTATACCTTTGACCTTCAAGTGATATTGTAGTTTTATCATTAATTTTTTGTGAAACACCTGCAAATGCTCCGATACTGTTTGTCCATTTATCTTTTTTATAGTCATATTGACCTGAATAATGAGGGTTTACGTAAATGTTTGTATTTTTACTAACAGGTATATCAACTGATAATGGAGAGTATCTTATTTGAGTTGATTCAGTATTTTTACCCATTTTGTTTCTAATTCGTAAATTTTGATTAAATATTCCATTTTTATCGTAATTATATCCGCCTTTTAAATCTACCACGAACATCCCATCGTCTTTAAAGTTTGTTGCAGCTCCTATAAAAGCTGAGGCATACCCTTTTCCAAGTTTGTATTTGTTTTCAACTCCTGCAACTGTAAAGTTAGAGCCATCAAATGATTGATAAGTTGATGCAGAAATATTGCCAATTGTTTTTACCGGTTCTGTCATAATATCCCCTTTTATAAATATCCCTTGTATAAATAAACGTTTTTTGTTAAAAAAAATTGCTAAATTGTTAAAATTTTTTAATATTGAGAATTTTCCTAAGATGGTATATAATAATAAAAAAGAAAGGAGCTAGATATGAAAAGATTTGGAGTAGAGCATGCACAAAAATCTAGCAAATTTGCTAATAATTGTGTTGATTTGTCTACGCATGCAGTTTTCGGGGGGGGGGCAATTTAAAGCTTGCTCCACATGGCTTTCGATGGGTTAAAAAAGAAGTAAAAAAATTCTGTATTGGTGATATAAATTATTACTATAAAAATGCAAAAGGTTTTACCCTCGCAGAGGTTTTAATAACATTAGGGATAATCGGTGTTGTTGCCGCTTTGACATTACCGAGTTTAATTAATAAATATAGAATTAAGCAATTACATACTGCTTTTATACGTTCGAGTAGTTTGATTCAAAATGCTATGAACCAGACTGCCGTAGAATTTGGTTATAATAACTTTAAAGAGTTTAATTCTATATGTGATTCTTTTCCGGAATCCCAAACTGGTTCGTGTGTGACTTCTAATATGGATAATTTTGAAGTTATTAATAATGATTTTCTTTCAAGATTTAGTAAATTAACAGATATGAAAGCTGCAAATTTAAATAGTTTGAAAATAAATGTTTTAAATTATTCTGGTAAAAGTACTCAATCCTATGGTAATCTTTATGGAGTAACTAGTTTTAATACTCCTTATGCAAAATTGTATTATTTATCTGATGGAACCGTAATATCAAGTTTAACATTTTTCTATCATGGGAAAAATGATGGTATTTCTTTGACATTTGATACAAATGGTCCTAAAAAAGCTCCTAATAGACAGGGGTATGATATTTTTTTGTTTACTACCGGAGGTTGGAATAAATTATGTTCAAAGAATCAAGATGGTGGAACTTATAATGGCAGGGGATGTTATGATTATGCTTTAAAGGATGTTAATCCAGATGATAATACAAAGGGATATTGGGAGAGTTTATATTAAAAAAGGACAGATTTAATCTGCCCTTTTTTGTTTATAATTTTGTTTATTTTAATTTTATTCATTAAGCAATTTTTCTGCAAGTTCAGCTTCTGTTCTGCCGTTTAATGTTTTACTTATTTTTTGAAGTTTTTGAGCTATCAATTCCATATTTCCTGTCCATACAAAGTTATCAAGGACATATTTTTCAGCTTTATCAAAGTCATCTTCCATTTGGATTTTAATTATTTCTGAAAGCATTTCTTTTGCAATAGGTACGACTTTGTCTATATTGACATGAATTTTCCCATCAACAATATCATATGCTCCACGATCTGCGAAGTATTTATTTTGCATTACGGTACGTACTTTATGAGCTTGGCTAAGTGTTGGTTTTGATTTTAAGAAGTTGTCTGTAACAGTTGTGACAATTATTTGTTTTCTTTGATCTTCAGTGTACATACCAAGTTCTGTTAATAAATCAACAAATGCTAAAGATCCCATATCAGCTTTGTTTTCTTCTATGATATTTCTATATTTACCTAGTGACTCATTCGATTTTTTAGGTCCAAGAGAATGTGCATTTTCATGTCCGATTGTAAACCAGTGATCTGCTTCATCTAAATAATACTTATGTTGGTCTTTATCTAAAATTGCATCTAATCTTTCTTGAAGTTTATTCATATCACTAATGAAGCGTATTTGTCTGTGGTAAACATTACGTCTTCCACCGCCTATTGTAAGTGATAATTTGTCATCATTCGGTAAGTTCTCTGCAAGAGTAATACCACCACGATATGCACCAACATCACCAGTTACGGCTACTAAATCAACATCAACCATTGTTTGTTTTGCGTCACTGTTAGGGTTAATATTTTGTTCATATTCATCTGAGTATGGCATATTTTGAGCAAGTATCGGAAGATATTTTTTTATTGCCATAAGAGCATCTGTGCCTTTTTTATTTACAATACCGACTCTGCCTCCCAGAAAATCTTTTGGTATAGCTTTAATTCCGTGTTTTTCTAAAAGTTCTGAAAGTTCTTTGTTTTCGGCAATTGTACCAGTCATTTCATCTTCGTAGTTTTCTCTTGTGATTGTGAATTCAAGAGGTGTATCTTGTAATGTTGCCCATTTTTTATCAGCGTATGCATCAAGCATAGGATCAGCTTGTCTTAGAGCTTTTGCTTGAAGTTTTAAGTATTCGTTAAAATCTTCATTGGTAGAGGTTTCAGAAGCTTTTTCAATTTCGTCAGCCATTTTAGAAAAATCTTCTTTAAATTTATCGATATAGTCAATTCCTACTAATTCATTTCCAGCTCTTTCAACAACTGAACGTTGAGTTAATATTTTTTTGACTTCGTCAATTTTACCCTCATTAATCATTTTGGTTAAGATTGAATGGAATTCTTCTTTTGTCAAATCTTCAGGATAAACACCTTTGCCGGGGTATTCTTTATATCCTTTAGCCAGATTAATAGTATTTGACATAGAGTCAATTGCATTTATACCTTTTTGGGCGTCAAAAAGAATTTTTGTAAGCTCAGCTTGTTTGTTCCCTTTTGAAATCTCTTTATCAAGATATGCTTTAAATTCTAAGTTATGAGGATTATCTAGTTGCATGTTAATTTTTTCTAAGATATAAGCAGCTTTTACAAGATGTTTTAGAGCTTCTTTATCACCTTCGGCAAGTTCCAAATACTCAGGTGCGTCTGCTTTTAACATTTTTTTAGTAGTTAAATAATCTTTATTTGTTCGTTTTTCTAATTCTTCATTTGATAGGTTAAGTTCATAATTACCTTTGAAAGATATGTTATTTCTATTTGCCATATTATTAAACTCCATTAATAGTTTTTGGTTATGTTCTTCTTGTTTATTTGATGCAATTAATTTTTGTTGTTGTTTATTTGTTTGAATGTGTTTTGTTTGTATTTTGTTTGTTGTAATTTTATTTATTTCCATATATTTCTCCTTTAATAAAGAAAATTATATCAGTTTTTTTGCTTAAATCAAGTGCTTTATTTGTGGTAAGTCTCACCTTTAATAATTTTGAAAGCTCTATAGATTTGTTCTACAAGTATTAGTCTTGCAAATTGATGCAGAAAAGTCATTTTAGACATACTCATTTGTAAGTTTGCTCGTTCTGATACTATTGGTGAAATCCCACAGGAAGATCCGATTACAAATACAATTTCTGATGTGCCGTCATTTGTGAGTTCTTCTATTTTATGCGCAAATTCTTCTGATGAGAACATTTTTCCTTTTATTTCCATAGTAATTACATAGGATTGGGGCTTTATATGCGAGAGTATTTTTTGCCCTTCTTCTTCTAAGACTTTATCTGTTAAATTCTCATCTTTAATTTCTATTGCGGGAATTTCAATGATTTCTATTGATGCATAAGGGGTAAGACGTTTTAGAAATTCATCGATACCTGCTTTTAAAAATTTTTCTTTAATTTTCCCGAGTGCGATAATTTTAATTTTCATCTTTAGCCATGTAAACAGTTGTAGATGGAAAGGCAAATTCAATTCCTTCTGCTCTGAATTGTCTTATTGCTTCCAATATAACTTGTTCTTTTATTTTTAAGTAGTCTTTGTATATATTTGTTTTAGTATAAGCATTTACTTTTATATCAATTGAACTTGAAGATAGTGTTTCCAAATATACGATGTAATCATCATGAATATTTGGGTTATCTTTTAAGATATTTTCAAGGATCGAAATTGCTTTTTTTAGTTTTTCATCGGATGTATCATATGTGACTCCAAAGGTTTCAAAAATTCTTCTTTTTTCTCCGTTTGTAACGTTTTTAATTACAGTTCCAGCTACAACATCGTTAGGTAATATTATTAGAGAATTATCAAGAGCTCTGATTTTTGTAGAACGCATATTAATTTCTTCTACATTCCCTTCAAAGCCGTTGATTGAAACATAATCTCCAAGTTTGTATGAATGATCAGATAAAATTCCGAATGTTCCAAATACGTTTGCAATAGTGTGTTGTGCTGCAAAACCTACTGCCAAACCTGTGATTCCGAAACCTGCAATTAGTGATGACATTGAATAGCCATGACTTTGTAAGAAGGATGCGACTAAAAAGAATAGTACAATCCCTTTTAATATATTACTTAAAATAGGCACAAATCGTGTGAGTGGCGAATTTTTCCCGCCTGATAATTTTGATTTTAAATGAGCATCAAATATATCAATTAATTTAAAAGAAATTACTCCGATAATAAAAATTACGATAAGTTCAAATACAAATTTTATACGTAGAGCAATAAGAAGTTTTTCTAACTTATCAGAAAAATCAAAAATTTCATTAATCATATTTCCCACACCTCAAATAATTAAAAGAGATAGTAAAAGTACAAAAAAAGCGGAAGACGAGACTCGAACTCGCAACAGCCTGCTTGGAAGGCAGGTACTCTAGCCATTGAGTTACTTCCGCATATCTCTAATATAATATAAAAAAAATTTTTTGCAATAGTTTTATAAAAAATAAGAAAAACTAATCCTTTAGAGTTAATTAATTATCTTTATAAAATCTTTTAAAAAGTAATTCTTTAGAGTGGTGAAAAGTGTTGAAAAAAGGGTTATCATATATATGTAAGCTTGTTATATCCAGGCACTTTTTCGGGGTTGCGATAAGATTTTTTCTCTTTGCAGGTTTGGTTGAAAATATAACAAGCTTATTCCCAAGATTTACAGACTCTATGTTTGATATGCACTAACTTGTCCGAGATAATCGGACAAGTTTTTTAATTAGGGGGTAATTGAATAGAAAATTTTTTAATGGTATTATTTAAAAAGTAGAATACAAAACAGGAGTAAATAGTTATGTTAAGAGAAGTTCGAGCAAGTCATATATTAGTAAAAACAGAGGACGAGGCTAAAAAATTATTAGAAGAAATTAAGGGAGGTAAATCTTTTGCCGAAGCTGCAAAAGAAGTATCTCTTTGTCCATCCGGTCATGATGGCGGTGATTTAGGCTTTTTTAAAAAAGGTGTTATGGTAAAACCTTTTGAAGATGCTGCTTTTGCTTTAAAAGGAATCGGTCAAGTGTCTGACCCTGTTCAGACTCAATTTGGGTGGCACTTAATCCAATTGACAGGCATGATAGATGATTAGTGCGGTTGAAAAGGTTAGAGAATTTATGAAGGAGCAGGGAGTAAATTATCTGCTCGTAAATTCTACTAATAAATATTTGGAAGAATATACTCCTTTAGAAGAAAATTCAAGATATTTTCTAACGGATTTTTCAGGTTCTACAGGAGATGTTTTAGTAACTTTGGAAAATATTTATTTATTTGTTGACGGGAGATACCATATTCAGGCGGATTTAGAGGTTAATCCTGATATTGTATCTGTTGTTAAGTTGCAGACAGGTCAAACATTTTTAGATGAGTTAATTAAAAAGATTTCTCAAGATGAAATTTTAGGAATTTTTGCAAAGAAAAATTCTCAAACACGTGTTGAATATCTTGAAAAAAAAGGAATTAGGCTAAAGTATTTTAATAATGATCCTTTAGATAAACAGGTAGATTATGATAGCTCTAATATTATAAAAGTTGATGGGGTTCCAGTAGAAGAAAAAATAAAAAATCTTGATATTGATGGAGCTTTGTTAATTACTAATTTAGAAGAGGTCGCTTATTTATTTAACTTGAGAGATTTTTCAAAAAATTATTCTTCTAAAATAAGAGGCAAGGCTGTAATTTTAGCAGGTCGAGCTCGTTTGTTGGATGATATTGATGATTTTGTCGAAAGTTATAACGGTAAAATTTATGTTGATAAATCAACTATTAATGCTTATGATTATAAATTAATCGGGGAAAAAGTTGATGTATTATCTGACAGTCCGATAAAATTGATGAAATCAGTAAAGACAGATGACGAAATTAATCATTATATCGAAGCTTTTAAACGAACTGATTTGGCAGTTAAAGCAATTCGCGATTATATTGAAAATAATGATAATATTTCAGAACATGATATTGCAGAGCAGTTGGAAAAAGAATTTAAGCGTTTTGGTGCAAAGAGTTTGAGTTTTAAATCAATTGTTGCAAAGGATAAAAATTCTGCTTTAGCTCATTATTCAAAATGTTCAAAAGATGAAATTTTAAAAGATGGCAGCCTTGTGTTAATTGATTGCGGTGCATATTATGAGCAAGGTTTGGCAACTGATATTACGAGAGTTTTTGTCAAAGGTACTCCTTCTGAATTGCAAAAAAGAGTTTATACAACCGTTTTAAAAATGTTTTTGAATGCATATAATTCTGATTTAAAAGTCGGGTATGATATTGATGAGCTTGCACGAAAAATATATTCAAAAAATGAAATTGACGGTTTTGTGTTTAATCATGGTTTAGGACATGGAATCGGTGTAAGTGTGCATGAATATCCGCCAAATTTGAGCAAAAATGAAATGGCAAAAGTTGAAATTAAAAATAATATGTGTTTTACAATTGAACCCGGACTTTATAATGAAAATTATTTTGGTGTAAGACTTGAAAATTCTTGCTATATGAAAGATGGAAAAATAAAATCTTTTGTCCATATGAATTATGAAAAGAAATTAATAGATTTTTCAATTTTAACAGAGCAAGAAAAAGAATGGCTCAAAGAGTTTGAGGTATTATAACAATGCAGGAAATTACAAGTGTTAATAATGATTTGGTAAAACAAACCGTTAAATTACAGCAAAAAAAATATCGTGACGAAGAAAATAAATTCCTTCTTGAAGGTATGAAATGTATTGAAGAAGCATATCGAGCAGGTATTGGTATTGAATATGTTTTTGTCTTAAAAGAAAAAGTGGAATTGTATAAATATCTTGGAGAAAAAATAATTATTACGACCGAGCCTGTCTTAAAGAAAATCTCGACAACCGATAGTGCTCCTGATGCTGTAGGTGTAGCTTTCAAGAAAATTTATTCACCTGCGGATTTGAAAAATGCAAAAAAAGTTGTTCTTTTAGAAAATATAAAAGATTTAGGAAATTTAGGAACTATTCTAAGAACTTCAACCGCTTTTGGAGCAGATGCTGTTGTTTTATACGGTAGTGAATGTGCTGACTTATATAACCCCAAATGTGTTCGCTCATCTGTTGGTAATCTTTGGAAAATTCCTGTTGTATACATCAGTGAATTTTCTGAATTAAAAACACTTTTTGAAAAATTTGAACGTGTAGCTACATTACCTCGTGCAGCAGAATATTTGAAAAATACTAAAATAAATGAGCCAATGCTTATAATGTTTGGATCTGAAGCTGACGGCTTATCTCAAGAATTGATTGATTTTTCAACAAAAGAGGTTAAAATTGAGATGGCATCGAATGTTGAATCTTTAAATTTATCAGTTTCTTGCGCTGTTGTGTTATACAAATTATTTTTATAGTAAAATTATTATATGGATATTTTGGAAGTAAAAAATCTATGGAGTGATGTAAAAAATGAATTAAAAGAAAACGTTCCTGCCCCAGCGTTTCAAATGTGGATGGATGCATTAGAACCTGCTGATTTTGACGGGGATATATTCTTTCTTGCTACAGTTCATTCTCTTGCACCGCAGGTGATTAAGGCTAATTATAATACTCAGATTTTAGAGGCATTAAAAAAGGTAACAGGTCGAGATGTAACTTATCAAATTACATTTGATGCCGAATTAGCTGACAAGTATCAAAAAGAAAAGAAAAAAGAATTACAAAAAGCTAAAAGAGCTTTGCCCGAAACAGAAGAAAGCAAGATTATTGACAACCTGGCTCAAATGCAGTCTTCTGCTAATCTTAATTTAAAATATAAATTTTCAAATTTCGTAGTTGGCGAAAACAGCAGATTTGCCCATGCTGCAGCATTTACAGTTGCTCAAAATCCTGCAAAAAAATACAATCCGTTATTCATATACGGAGCATCTGGATTAGGAAAAACTCACTTAATGCAGGCAATTGGGCATTATATTATATTTAACAAACCAAAATTAAGAGTTAAATATATTAAAACAGAAGAATATGTAAATGAATTGATTAAAAATATCCAATGCGGAGGAAACGATAGAAACAGCCGTATGGATAAATTCCGTCAAAAATACAGAAATGTTGATGTACTTTTAATTGATGATATTCAATTTTTGGAAAGTAAAACATATACTATGGAAGAAATTTTCCATACATTTGACAGTTTGCATAACAAAAACAAGCAAATTGTAATCACATCTGACAGATTACCAAAAGATATTCCTACACTTCCTGACAGGTTAAGAACACGTTTTGAAATGGGACTTATGGTAGATATTACCCCTCCTGATTTTGAAACTCGTGTCGCAATTTTGAAAAATTTGGCTGATCAAGCTAATGTAAAAGCTGATTTTGATGTGTTTGAATATATTGCGAAAAATTTTGTTAATAACGTCAGAGAATTAGAAGGTGCTTTCAACAAAGTCAGTGCCTATGCAGATATTGAAAAGACTGATTTAACTCTTGAGTTTGCTAAAAAAGTTTTAAATTGTGAGAGTATGCACCAAGAAATTACAATTGAAAAAGTTGCACGTGCAGTCGGTGAATATTATGGAGTATCTTTGAGTGATTTTTTAAGTTCAGCAAGAAATCAAAGAGTATCATCTGCTCGTCATATCGCAGTTTATATGGCACGTGAAATTACTCAAAAAAGTTTTGAAAGTATTGCAGAATTCTTTAAAAAGAAACATACTACAATGCTCTATTCCTATGAAAAGATAAGAGATGATTTAAAAACTAATAAAAATTTGGAACAAGATATTGCAGTGATTAGAAGAACTTTGAGGGAGAATTAATGTACGATTATATAAAAGGGATTGTTGCAGGGAAAGTAAATTCAACTAAAGGAACTTTTGTTACTGTCGAAACTTCAGGTATTGGCTATCTTTTAGAAATTACTACACGTGATTATAATGAAATACCAGATGAAGACATTAAAATTTATACAGTGCTTTTGCATAGAGAAGATAAAATGAGCCTTTGCGGTTTTTTACATAAAGAGGATAGAGATATATTTAATATCTTAACTTCAGTGTCAGGTGTAGGATCTAAAATGGCTTTGACTTTGTTAGATGAATTTGAGTCATCTGAGCTTATCGGTTTTGTAATTGAAGGAAATTATAAGGAGATTACAAGAGCCAAAGGCGTAGGCCCGAAATTAGCACAAAAGATTATTTTGGAGTTAAAAGATAAGTTGATGAATTACCAGACTAAAGAGCCTATAAAAATTACATCTATTACTCCTGCAAAAGTTGATAATCAAGCTGTTGAAGATGCTCAAATGGTTCTTGTTTCGCTGGGTTATGAACGTGCAGAAATACAAGATGCGATATCAAAAGCTGTTGCAATATTGAATGACAAAGCGTCAGCTGAAGAAATTTTAAAAGAAGCACTCAAGATTTTGTCAGCTTAATTTCAAATTATTAGCTGGATTGCTTCGTGTCTGCGCGCAATGACAGTCATTTTGAAGGCTTTGCCTAAAAGACTAAGGTTTTTATTTTTTTCAATACCTTTGAATAATTCGTTTATGTCTATTTTAAGTGCTTTAGCGATAGAGTATACCATTATTGCAGATGGATTGTGTTCAGCTCGCTTAATTTTTCCAATAGAATTAATGGTGGTTTTATGGAAAATTTCAAATAAATGATTAACGAGGTAAATATGAAAATTTATGAAATATCTTCTCTCAATAAATGTGTATGTAATTCTATTTAATGTTATGTGAGTTTAAAGGAAGATTATTTACATTTACTTCCTATTTCTAAAATTTTTAGCAAAAGAATAGATAAGCTCACTAATTATTTTAGTGAGCTTGAATCTGTGATTTATAAAAGTTTTTTATTATGATTTTTATAAAATTAATGCAATGAATGCAGCTGCTACCATTGCCGGGCCGAATGGCATATATGTTCTGTTTTCAGGATGTTCTCTCAGTCCTTTGAATATTAATATACAAGAAATAATACCAAATATTATAAGAATTAATGCAAAAATAGTATATAATGCGATATTATCAACTGTTATTACTCTAAAATGTTGTAATGTGTAAAATGCTATTGCAAATAATGCAAATACAGTGAATGAAATTAAGGTCTTCCATTCTTTGTTTTTAACAAGTCCTTTAATAAAAATCGGTAAAAATATAATTACTTGAATTATTACAGATAGAGCAAGTACCATAAGTAGATGTCTCCAGCCCAAAATAGCACCTAGACCCGCTGCAATAAATGTATCACCTTCCCCGAATGCTCTTGTGCCTGCGAATAAATAGCCTGATCTTGCACAAATTTCAAGAATTAATGCTCCTGCAATCATTCCTAAAAGTGAGCTGGATATCGGGTTGTTTAATATTAAATATTTTGAAAATTCAAGGGGTGAACCTGCAACATGCATTTGATATACTGAAAGCCCTGTCACTATAATTGCATATAATAAGCTGATACCAATAAGTATATATGTATGTACGTCATATACAACTTTTTCTTTTATATCAGTTCCAGCTATAACAATTAGTATTGCAGAAATGATCCAAGCAAATAATGTGCTGATGCTTATCCCAAATTTCATAAATAATAAGGTATATATAATACCAGTTAATAATTCAATGATAGGGTATTGGATGCTGATATGTTCTTTGCAGAATGCACATTTACCTCTTAGGAATATGTATGAAAGAACCGGTATATTATGCCACCATTTTAGAGGGGTTTGGCATTTTGGACATTTAGATGCCGGAAAAACAATAGATTCTTCACTTAATGTCCTTAAAATTACTACATTTAAAAAACTACCAATACATAAGCCTATAATAAATACCAGTAGTAAAATTGCAATTAATGCTCCCATTTTTTATGTCTCCTTGATTTAATTATCGTCTTTTGATTTTATAATTTCATACATTTTACTTAAAGCTTTTTTAAGTCTTCTGGATACTTGCATTTGAGAAATATTAATTTTTTCGGAAATTTCTCTTTGATTTAAATCTTCATAATAACTCATTTCAACAATTTGTTGTAAGTCTTTTGGTAATTTTTTTATAGCAGCAGCTAACATTAGCTTGTTTTCATAAGAATTCATAAATTCCTGATAGTCGCCTGACGGAATTTTATCTATCAAAGTTAAATCGTCATCATCGACCGATGAAATTGCTTGATCTAATGACAATGTACTTTTACAAAGTTCTAATTCCATAACTTCATGAATTTTTTTTAGTGGAACTCCGACTTTTTCTGCAATTTGGTCTTCTGTAGGGTCTTCGAAACCATCTTCTTTTAATTGCTTTACGGCTGTACTTATTTTAAATACTAATTCTTGTAATTCTCTTGGAGCTTTTATTATTGAAGCTTTATCTCTAAGATAATGCTTAATTTCTCCTCTAATAAAATAAGATGCATAAGTTTTGAATTTGGTATTTTTATCAGGTTTAAAAAATTCAATAGCTTTAATAAGTCCGATAGAGCCTACTTGGACTAAGTCTTCATTGGAAATCCCAGATTGAGCGGAAATATTACCGGCAATCTTTTTTACAAGATGCATTCCGCTCTCAACGATATTTATATGGAGCATGCGTTTCTTCTTCTCATCTTTACAATCTTTGTAAGCGAGAATTTGCTCATCTAAATCTTCTGTCTTTTTTTCTTTACTCTCCAACAAAATTATCTCCACTATTACCAGTATTATAACATAACTTTTTTATTTTAGAAATCATTAAATTTATGTAATAATTTTTTGCATGAAAAATTTTTGTGTTACGATATTAAAATAATGGAGTAGAATTATGATTACGATAAAAGATGTAGAACACGTTGCAAAACTTGCAAGATTGGAATTAACAGAAGAAGAAAAAGAATTATATACAAAACAGTTAGGTGATGTATTAAAATATGTAGACCAAATGAATGAAGTTGATACATCGAACGTTAAACCTATGACTCAGGTGATAGATTTTTGTAATGTAATGAGAGAAGATAAAGTAGTTCAGGAAATTAGTAAAGAAGATTTGATGGCTAACGCTCCTGAAGAAGAAAACGGATTTTTTAAAGTTCCGAAAATTAATTAATTTCAATTAAAATCTACATAGATTTATTCTATGTAGATTTTATAATTAATATTTTTACATTGGGGTTAAGTGGTAAAAGAGAAATTTAATTTTTAGTTTCTCACAAGTATTATTTTTAAATTTTGAGGTGAAAATGACTAAGTATATTTTTATAACAGGCGGAGTTGTAAGTTCATTAGGAAAAGGGATTATTGCAGCTTCTTTAGGCCGATTATTAAGAGCAAGAGGTTTTTCTGTAATTAATCAAAAATTTGACCCTTATATTAATGTAGATCCAGGAACTATGAGTCCGTTTCAACATGGTGAAGTGTTTGTAACAGATGACGGAGCTGAAACTGATTTAGATTTAGGACATTATGAAAGATTTACTGATACATCCCTAGGAAAATTCAATAACGTAACATCAGGCAGTGTATACCAAACAGTTATTGAAAAAGAACGAAGAGGGGATTATTTGGGAGCAACAGTGCAGGTAATTCCTCATATTACAAATGAAATTAAGTCAAGAATTTTGGGGGCTACTAAACAATTTAAACCTGATTTTCAATTAATTGAAATTGGCGGAACAATCGGTGATATTGAAAGTTTACCTTTTATTGAAGCTATCAGACAGTTTAAAACAGAAGTGGGTATCGGAAACGCAGTATCAGTGCATACTACATTACTTCCGTATTTGCCTACATCAGGAGAATTAAAAACAAAACCATCTCAGCACAGTGTGCAGGTATTGAGAAGTTATGGTATTCAGCCTGAAATTTTGGTATGTCGTACAACAAAACCTATACCAAAAACTGAAAAAGAAAAATTAGCTCTTTTCTGTTCCGTTCCCAAAGAAGCTGTAATTGAATGTCGTGATATGAAAAGTATCTACGAAGTTCCGCTTGCATTGGAAGCTCAAAATATGGCAGGGGTAATACTTGGAATGTTGCGAATAGATGATAGACCTGCAGATTTATCTAATTGGGAAAAACTTGTAGAAAATATTAAAAATCCGCATGGAACTGTTAAAGTTGCAATTGCTGGGAAATATACAAAATTATCTGATGCTTATATTTCTGTTGTGGAATCTTTAAAACATGCCGGTTATGCAGATGATGTAAAAGTTGAAATAAAATGGATAAATTCCGAAGACTGTATTGATTATGCAGACTGCAAAGAATTGATGAAAGATGTTCAAGCAGTAGTTGTGCCTGGGGGCTTTGGAGTAAGAGGTATTGAAGGAAAGCTAAACGTAATCCGTTACGCAAGGGAACATAATGTACCGTTCTTAGGCCTTTGTCTTGGTATGCAATGTGCAGTAATTGAGTACGCAAGAAATGTTGTAGGTATTAAAGATGCAAATTCAAAAGAATTTGATGAAAATGCTCAAAATCCGGTTATTGACTTGATGTTGGAACAAAAAAATGTTCATGGCTATGGAGGTACAATGAGATTAGGAGCTTATGATTGTATTTTGAAAAAAGGCTCAAAAGCTCAAAAAGCATACGGAAAAGAAAAAATTTCAGAACGTCACAGACACAGATATGAAGTAAATAATGAATATTTACAACAAATTGCAGATGCAGGGTTGGTATTTTCAGGAATGTCTCCTGATGGAATGTTAGCAGAAGTTGTAGAATTGCCAAATCTTGATTGGTTTGTAGCTTGTCAGTTCCACCCTGAATTTAAGTCAAGACCGGAACATCCGCATCCACTGTTTAAAGGTTTGATAGATGCAGTTATAAATAAAAAATAAATTAAAAAAAGCTCTCAAATATTTGAGAGCTTTTTTTACCAAGGGTAATCTTTTTTTATTTCCCAACCGTCAAACTCAATTAGAGCTCCGCAGAGTTGAGCTCCACTTTTGTCTCCTTTGCAATATCTAAGTAAAGTATCTCTGTTATACCCACGACCTTTCATGTAAAAACCTTTAGAATTAAAGTTTGCGAAAAAAGTGTCTCTGCCTACTATATTAGGACCTTTTTGTCCATTCGTGTCTATACGTAAACCCATTGAATCTTTTTGCGAATAATTTGCGTTAAAATGGAGATATATTCCATTTGCAAGTGCAATGCTGTAATGTGTGTGTCCTCCAGCAGATACAAGTTGCCCATTTTCTTTATAATAATATTCATATGGCATACCTGATGTTGGCATTTTTATTGTTTTTACTGTTTTTACATATGGTGTTAGATATGTATTTACAAATTTTTTAGTTGCTTCTGTTTGTGTAGTTGCTTCAGTTGCTGTTGATTCATCTAGCCAATCTTCCATTGGTCCATTATCAATTTCAGACATTTTTACAGCTTCTGCAATAACAGAATAGGCATATTTTAATCTGGTTGCGGTTTCTTTTTTTTGATAATTTGTGATTAATGTCGGCATTGTCATAGCGGCAACAATGCCAATAATTCCTAAAGTTATTAAAACTTCAGCAAGAGTGAATCCCTTTGAATAATCTATGTTTCGCGGGGGGGGGGCACTCTCAAAGCTTCTTGTCTAAACATTTTTCAACCTCCATATTTTTCTATATTATTTATTATTTTTTATTGTTTGTCAAGTAATCTTACTTGACTATGACTTATGTTGCGTGTATTTTAGTATATACAGATAAGTATTTGGGGAGATATATCTACATGGAAGAGAATAACGTTTTAAAAAAATTTACTACTGCTCAATTTTTAAACTTTGCATTGGGCTTTTTCGGTTTGCAATTTGCTTGGCAAATGAGAATAATTTTATCAGGGCCTGTAACTGAAGGTCTTGGTGCATCGCCTTTTATCTACGGATTAATATGGCTTGCCGGTCCTTTTACAGGAATGGTTGTTCAGCCTTTAGTAGGTGCTTTAAGTGATAAAACTATTTCTCCTCTCGGTAGAAGAAGACCTTATTTATTAGGTGGTGCTCTGTTAGCATCGTTAGCTTTGTGGATTTTTCCAAATTCTTCGACAGTAGCAGATTTCTTGCACAATATTACAGGTATCAATTTGCCTCCATTGACAGCGCTTTTAATTGCAGCGATTATGATATGGATTATTGATGCTTGTGTAAATGTTGCTCAAGGCCCTTATAGAGCCTTAGTTCCGGATGTTGTGCCTGAGGAACAATATTCAATAGCAAATTCATATATCAGTCTTGCAATCGGACTAGGTTCAGTTGTTGCTGCAGGTACGGCGCCGTTTTTAAAGTGGGCTTTCGGATACCAAATGTCAATAAATGCTCAATTTATTATGGCTGCTCTTGCTTTTACTTTAGGGATGATTTGGACTTGCATAACTATCAAAGAGCATAATGTAAAAAAAGAAGTTATAAAAGATGTTGCGACTGCTGAAATTAAAGAGGATTCTTTTTGGGATTCTTTGAAAAATTTCTTTGCACTGTCTCCTGAAGTATCAAAAATTTGTACAATGCAATTTTTTACTTGGATTGGTACTATGTGTATGATGATATTCTTTACACAATATGCCGTTCACACAATTTATTGTGTTCCTGATTTAACTACGGTTTCTGAATCTACAAAAGAATTATATGCTCAGGCTACATTAAACGGTACAAATTTTTCATCGGTTTGTTTTGCAATATTTAATTTAATTTGTTTTTTAGTTGCAATTCCAATTGGTGTTTTATCAGCTAAGTATTCAAATAAAAAAGTTCATATTATATCTTTAATTACAATGATTTTGGCATATTTAGGAATGTTTTTTACAAAACAGCCGAAAGCCGTTGCAGCTTTAATGGGTGTTGCAGGTATTGGTTGGGCAAGTATTTGTGCATTACCTTTTGCAATGCTTTCTCAATTTATTAAAAAAGGTACAGAAGGTTCTGTAATGGGTATTTTCAATATATTTATCGCAGGTCCTCAAGTTTTTGTATGTACGCTTGTTGCTTGGTTCATTTCTAAATGTTCATTTGCAATGGGATCTGATTTTATAAATTATCATTGGGAATATGCATTTTTAGTTGGTGCAATATGTTTAGCAATTGCTACAATAATTACAAATACAGTTAAGGAAAAGATTTAATGAAAAAAAGAATTCTGTTAATTTATCCGCCATCACCCGTTTTGAATAGAGAGGATCGCTGTCAGCAACCGACAAAGGATCTTATTGTAATCCCACCATTACCGCCTACTGATTTAATGTATTTGGCAGCGGTGGCTGAAAAAGCGGGATTGGAGGCTAAGATTAATGATTATAGCCAAAATGGGGATTATGAGACTGATTTAAAGGAATTCAAACCTGATTATTTGGTTGTAAATATTGCAACTCCTACTTTAGAACATGATTTAGATGCTGTGAAAAAAGCAAAAGAAATTTGCCCTAATATAATCACAATTGCAAAAGGAGCTGCTTTTTTAACTCTTGCTGAAAGAATTATAAAAGAGCATAATGAATTAGATTTTGGTATTTTAGGTGAAGCTGAAGATACATTAAAAGAAATTTTGGAAGAAAATCAGAAATCTGAAATTTTAGGATTGTATTACAAAGAAAATGATGAAGTAAAATTTACCGGTAACAGACCATTTATTGAAGATTTGGATTCTTTACCATTTCCGGCAAGACATCTTGTTGATAATAATATTTACAGACGTCCTGATAATAACAAAGTCCAAGCGACTATTAAAGTATCTCGCGGTTGTCCTTTCCATTGCTTTTTTTGCCTTGCAACTCCTGTTTCAGGTTCTAAGGTAAGACGTCGCAGCCCAGAAAATATTGTCGCAGAAATTAAAGAGTGTGTAGAAAAGTACAATATAAAAAATTTCTTATTTTGGTCTGATATTTTTAATATTGATAAAGATTGGACAATGAAGTTGTGTCAAGCAATAATTGACAGCGGTTTGAAAATTACTTGGTCTGCAAATACAAGAGCTGATACTGCGGACTTAGAAATGGCAGAAATGATGTATAAGTCAGGTTGCCGTTTGGTAAGTATTGGTGTAGAGAGCGGATCTCAGTATATGTTAGAAAAGATGGGTAAAAAGATTACCTTAAATGATGTTCGACGTACAGTTAAAGTTTTCAAAAAAGCTAAAATTCGAATTTATAATTATTTTGTAATAGGTCTGCCTTGGGAGACAGAAGAAACTGTGGAAGAAACGATTAAATTTGCAATTGAATTAAACAGTGATTTTATAAGTTTTTATACAGCAACTCCTTTGCCTGGATCAAGATTTTATGATTATGCTTTGGAACATAATTTATTTGATAAAGATACATCTTTTGAGAATGCTTATTATTACCCTGCTGTAAATACTCATAATCTATCAAGAGAAAGAGTTTTTGAATTGCATAAATCGGCAATTAAAAGATTCTATTTACGACCATTGTATATTTTAAAGATGTTGTCAAGGATAAGATCATTTGCAGAAATAAAAAATTATTTTATAGCAGGAATGAATGTCCTTTTACGAAAATAAAATTAAAAAAAAATCCTCTGATTTTCAGAGGATTTTTCTTATAAGTGTGAATGATTATGACTGAATGTTTACTTAGTTTAATATAAAGCCGCCTTTATCGGCATTTTGAAGGTTTTCACCATCAATTTTAGCTCTTAAGTTTTTTATGTATTTATATACATAATCTCTTGGTAAATCAAGTAATGCTGCTAAATCTTTTGCATAAACTATTTTACCTCTGTTTTCTACAAAGTGATCGAAAACTTTTTGTTCTCTGTCTGTAAGAGCTTTTTTAAATACAATTCTTACTTCATCTCTTAATGTTTCAGTTTTTACAGCTTCTGCTTTTTTAGAAGATTTTGCAGTAGTTTTTTTAGCTGCTGTTTTCTTTTCTGTTTTTGTTTTTACGGATTTTTCTTCAACTGTTTCATCTTGAGTATGAATTTTGTGAATAGAAAATGGACTAGGAGCGATGTCTCTTTCAATATCATAACTTCTTTCAGCAATAGAACTTAAACGTTCAGCATGAGTTTGTTTCCATTCTCCTTCATTTGAAATAACCGGTTTCCCTTTTAATACTATGTCTATTAAATCATTTGTAGGCTTAGCCTCTTCTATTTTTTTCCCTAATCTGGCAGCGTATTCTTCTAATGTAATCTTTTCTAATGAGCTTCTCCATTGTTTGATCTCTTCTTTGCTCAAATATTCAGACATTAATAATCTCCTATAAACTATATATGTTTCTCTTTACATTTTCTAATTTAGCATAAACCATGCTTCGTGGAACAAAATGTTGCATAACGTAAATTTTTATTTATTTACGTAACAATTGTGTGTATATTTTTGATGTTTGATGTATTTACAAAAAAATAATATCAGATTTTTTTAAGCTTTTTCTGATATTATTTTTTGATCTATTGATAAATTTTTTAATACAAAACTCCTGAATCCAGTATTTTTTGAACTTCTTTATTCATTATTGAATGTATTTTTTCAACCGGCTTTGTTCCATCTATACTTTTAAAATTATATTCCGATTTCATTTTTTCATATTGTTCTAAGCATTTATTTTGATAGATTTCAAAACTTTTGTAGAAATCTGTTGAAAATCCAACATCTCTGCCGCTTTCATAATAGTTAAGTCCTGTAGTACCTATAATTCTTTTTAATAGGACATCAACAGGCATATCTAGATAGAATATCAAATCAGGTTCTGGAGCGTAGTCATACAGATTTTTAACCCATTCAATGTCCTGACCTCTTACAACATCTCTGGCTAATGCAGTGTAGTAATATCTATCTAAAAGAACTATAAATCCTGATTTTAGTGCAGGTATAATTTGGTTTTCTAATCTGTCAGCAAAGTCAGCTGCATATAAAAGGCTGTAAGTCGTTGCATTAAGCAGGTTTCTTTCTTTTGCATCGTCAATTACATTAGCAATGAGTCTAGACGTTTTCCATTCAGATACCATAACTCCATATGATTGAGCTTGGATTGATTTTTTTAATAATTCTAGTTGAGTTGATTTGCCTGATCCGTCGGTTCCTTCAATTACAATAAGCAAACCTTCATATCCGTGTTTTGTTTTAAATTGTGCCATTATAAGTTTACTCCTTTGCTTGTCAGAACTTCTTTTAACATTTTTCTTATTGTGACTTGCTTAGAATGAATTGAATCCATTGCATCAAGCCTTATTAGCCCGAATTCATCGACCATTTTTTGATATTCTTTGATAACTCTGCCTTGGAATATCATGTAACTTTCATAAGGGTCGTTACTTAGTTTTAAATCCATACCTGCTTCATAAAACTTTGGAGCTCGGTTTGCACAGATTCTTTCCATAGAATGTTTTGGATCGATATCAAAATATATTGCCAAATCAGGTTTTATTGCAAAACTGTATACATTTCTTACCCAATTGGGATCAACACCTCTTGCGACATCTCTTGCAAATGCTGTATATGCATATCTGTCAGCAAGAACAATAAATCCTGCTTTTAATGCTGGATCAATAACTTGTTTTAACCTGTCTGCAAAATCTACTGCGTGTAAAAGTGAGAATGTTCTAGGCGATAACATATTTTTTTTCTTAGCTAGTTTTGTAGTCTGACTAATCAATTCAGAAGAATTCCATTCCGTGAAAATTACATCTTGACCAATAGATTTTAACCAATCTCTCAAAAGTGCTAATTGAGTAGATTTACCTGATCCGTCAATCCCTTCTACACAAATAAGTGTTCCTTTATAATGATGTTTTTCCGTTAATTTAGACAATGTTATACTCCTTTTTCTTCCAAGAGGTGAACATTAATTTTTCCAAATTTTGCAGATAGATTATCTACAATGTGAATAAAATATAATTCAGGTTCCAAATCTTTTTGATCTAAATCTATGATTGCTCCCCAATCACTTCTTCCATGGTGTGCTGCAATCATTCTTGCAATTTCTTTAAAACCGTTATTCATACAGATTGAAAACCCGTATTGTGAATGTGTAAGCCATTCTTTTCTAAAGTTTTCATCATAATCAATAAGTCCTGTTTCTAAATCAATTGTATATTCAAAGATTTTCCCTATATCGTGCAAAATGCAAGCTGCAATAATATTATCACGATTAAATTTGTAATCTGATATATTCATATTAGTTTCGGCGAATTTAAGACATTCCAAAATATGTACCATAAGTCCGCCAATGTAGTTATGGTGCATTAGTTTAGCCGCTGGCATAATTTTTATTAAATTTTTGTGCTGAGTGAAATATGCCGCTACAAAACTATTTAATTTTTCATTTTGAATTTTATCAATATAAGAAATTATTTCAGAATATACTTTTTCTCTTTCTTGTTCATTTAGCCCCATTTTGGCTTCTTTTACTAAGGAAAGAGCAGATATTAGGCAATTATTGAATTTTTCATTAAAAGATGCAGATACAATTCTTACAATATTTCCTGTTCTGAAAATTTTGCTGTCAAAACGATTCAGAGCTTCTTCCCACAAAATGCAATTTAAAAGAGAATTATCTTCCAAATTTTTTAATTGGAGTTTTCCCATTTTGGTTCCTGCTTTTGTGTCACCTACTGAAAATATTACAACCTCATAATCTACATCTGTACTGAACATTTTATTTCCTTATTTTTTCTTCTATATTTTAATTTTTATTTCTGTCAATAATTTTGTTGTCATTTCCCCAAATAAATGAAGATCTGATTTCTTGGCCGACTTTTTCAATTAAATGGTCAGCGTTTTCTTTTCTTAATTCATTGAATTTTTTGCAGCCTGTTTGCATTTCATTTAAGAATTCATCAGCAAAAGCTCCACTTTGAATATCTTTCAACAAATCTTTCATAGCTTTTCTAGATTCTTCGCCAATAACTTTTGGACCTCTAGTCATATCGCCGTATTCAGCAGTATTTGATATTGAGTATCTCATATCAGCTAGTCCGCCTTGATTTATTAAGTCTACAAGAAGTTTCATTTCGTGTAAAACTTCAAAGTAGGCCATATATGGGGAATAGCCTGCATCTACAAGTACTTCGAAACCTGTTTTAATTAAAGCTGATACGCCACCGCAAATAACAGCTTGTTCTCCGAATAAATCTGTTTCTGTTTCTTCTTTAAAAGTTGTTTCAATAATACCTGCTCTTCCTGCACCTATTGCAGAAGCATAAGATAGAGCTATGTCTTTTGAATCACCTGTTGGATCTTGATATACAGCAATTAAAGAAGGAACTCCTCTGCCTATTTGGTATTCGCTTCTTACTGTATGACCAGGACCTTTTGGTGCTACCATAATTACATTTACACCTTCCGGTGCGACAATTTTTTTATAATGAATATTAAATCCGTGTGAGAACATTAAGTATTGTCCTTTTCTCATATACGGTTTAATTTGTTCTTCATAAACTTTTGCTTGAATTTCGTCAGGAATAAGAATTTGTACAATATCAGCGTATTTTACGGCATCTTCTATTGTCATAGTTTTAAAACCGTAATCACGAGCTTTAATATCAGATTTTCCTCCAAGACGAAGCCCTAAGACAACATCACATTCGCTATCTTTTAAATTCATTGATTGACCGTAACCTTGAGAGCCAAAACCAATAATTGCAATTTTTTTTGTTTTAATTAAATCTGTTTTAATATCTTTATCAAGATAAATTTTCAATTTATTCATATCCCGCCTCTTTTCTTTTAATTATTCTATCACAAAGAAAAATTTATCTTGTAAAGTTTTTAAAAATTTGTTAAAATAAAAATAACCGTTTAATAGTTATAAAAAAACTGTTATAGTAAAAATATGTTTTATCACAAGTAAATTGAGGATTTAATCTTGAAAAAAGGTTTTACATTAGCAGAGGTATTAATCACATTAGGTATAATCGGGGTTGTTGCTGCAATGACAATGCCGACTCTTATCGCAAATTATCAAAAAAAAGTTCTTGTTACTCAATTAAAAAAAGAAATAAACTATATTCAGAATAATATTCGTAAAATTTTAGCAGATCAAGAAGTTGATAGCTTAAAATATACAGATTATCTTGATGAATTTGGGCTTCATTTAGATAATGATAAATTTGTTAAATACTTAAATTTAGAAAAAGTTAATTTTAAATATGGTGGTGAGGATGCTGAAATGTATTCTAATTCTTCTGGTGCCTGTTTAAATGTATCAAATAATTATTCTAACTTATTCAGTACTATAGTATTAGATGTAAATTGTCTTCATGCTCCGAATAAACCTGGTAGAGATCAGTTTATGATATTTATAGATGAAAAAGGTTCTTTGATCGATAGTGGTGATGCAGTTGGTGCTCCTATTGATTTTTTGAATGAAACAATATGTAATGAAAGGCTTAGTGAAGCATTAGTGTATGGTAGCTTATGTGTTTATAAAATAATACACGATGGTTGGGA
>ULVF01009552.1_pt1 | contig 32057 bp, 31 predicted proteins | sample 1959201 | NCBI WGS metagenome assembly ULVF01 (sample SAMEA4835779, study PRJEB28245) | human gut metagenome | biome: gut microbiome; material: fecal sample | place: Denmark | collected 2008 | reverse complement strand
CGCAATATTTCTTTCTCATCATACATAGCTAACATAATAGACACAACCTTTACAAATAAAATTTATTGTCTGTTACTCTTATATTTATTATAACAAATATAAATTTTTCTTCAATAAGATACCAATCATTTTAATTTTCTTGTGCATTTATAATACTTTTTACAACTTTTACACTTACACTGATGAAGAGTGATGAGGTGGTCGAGGTTAGAAAAATAAGTCACTATTTTGTTCTGCTCAACCTTTGTTGGGAATGGCACAACTAAATTTCGTATCTCCTCATTATGGATATGCACAACTGATTTTCCCTGTGCTTTTTTTGCCAGTTCTCGTTGTGAATTTCCATTAGATATAGAAATTGCTAAAAACGCCGAATTAATATCTTCGTTTGGCATCACAACATTCAAATCCCCACCAAGCAAAATCCCTGATTTTTCAACGGTTGCAGCCCTTGCGATATCTTCTGCTGTTTCACCTGAAGCAGGTACAATAACTTCGCCACCTTTGCTGTATACAGAACCATCTTTCGCTTCTACATATGTATCTACATCTGAAATACTGGTTTCATATTTTGTATATAACCTTCCGTATAAAATAATCGGTGTTCCAAACTCAATTAAGTCTCCTTTAGAATAACCGCTTCCCTTACTAAATTGGGCTACTGCATCCAACTTACGCTGTTCCCAATCGTCCTCAAACCCTGCGAACCTAATATTCGGTTTTTTCGCCATAATCACACCTCCCCAAGCACTTTGATAAGCTCGTTCACTGCATTTTTTGTTTCCTCATTGCCAAAAGTAAGCTCTTTCATCATTCCAAGCAATGAATCCGTGCTTTCTTTTATACCTTTATCTGTTTCTGCCATATCTTTTGTCAACGCATCAAGGTCTATCTCAAGTTCTTCCTCTGTTGTATCTACATATCTCGGTATATTAAGATTAAAATCATTTGATTTAATATCTTCATAAGATGCAAGATATGCCTTTTTTTCAACTGTTTTCCTGTCCTTATAAAGTTTCAGAACACTTTCTATATGTTCATCTTTCATTTCATTCTGTTTTTTCTCTTTTTCATAAAATTCAGTACCCGATGCATCTATAAACAATACATCTCTGCCCTCACGGTGCTTTTTTAATACAACGATACAAGTCGGTATTGATGTATTGTAAAACATATTTGCAGGCAATCCTATTACAGCATATATTGAACCATTTTCCAAAAGTGTCTGCCTTATCGTTCCCTCTGCTGCCCCACGGAACAATACTCCATGCGGCAACACGATTGCCATAGTTCCCGTCTGCTTCAAATGATAAAATCCATGCAATAGAAAGGCATAGTCAGCTTTAGATTTTGGTGCAAGTTTTCCACCATAGTCCATAAATCTTTCATCCTGCTTAAATCCCTCAGCGGCAGACCATTTTGCTGAATACGGCGGATTCATTGTTACTACATCAAACTCTGTTTCTTCGTCTGTCGGCCAGTCGGCATCCAATGTGTCACCATTTCTTAAATGCTGATTTTCAGGTAAAACCCCATGCAGGAACATATTCATTCTAGCCAGATTATATGTAGACGGCATAAGTTCCTGTCCGTAATATCTTATATAATCAGGTTCTTTTGAATAGTTTTTGCAACTAAGCATAAGCGAGCCTGAACCCCTACATGGGTCGGTTGCCACGAGGTTATTGATACAATCGAACCATTGTACGATTGAACGGTATGCACGGGGTACATTTGAAACCCCTTGAACGATTTGCACAGGGTGCATTATTGAACGATTAACTTGTGCGACCATACAAGAGGCCTCCTTTCTGCAATAATATTAAAATTACAGGTTACTGTGTATATAGTTCCATAAACTGCATTGCAAATTTAGTTACCAAATCATGATCTAATGCTGTAGCCAATGTTTCTTCATTATGATTAGCTGTAGCAGTCCAATTATAAGACCCATGCATCACATAATCCATATCAATTATACAAAATTTATCATGCATCCTGTTATAACTTTGATATCCCCATTTAGGTATAACCGTAACATTAAACCCTTCTTTTTTTAGCTTTGAAATCATAGTAGCGTTTGAATCCTCTTGGGATAATATTATCCTAATGTTTAATCCTTGCCTTTTCTTCAAAAGAAGTTCTTGATAAATTACATCATTTGAAAACCAAGCCACCGCTACCCATATAATAAATTTTGCATCTCTGATTCCTTGTATTACTGTATCTTGAATTTCATCAAATACCACATCATACTCCGTAAATTCTTCTGGTGCATCAATTACTTGTGGTCTGATTTCCATGTGATGAAATGCGTATTCATCTGACTCTTCATAAACATACTCAACCAATGTTTCTAATTCTTTTTCAAACGTCTCTGCATTTTCTAGCAGAGGAACGGGAAATCTAAGCTCGACTATTTCCCAATGTTGATATGATCGACCATGATTTGCAAAACTATATTGTGGAACAAAATTCGCTCTAGCTCGACCTAACATTCTAATTAATTGATTTTTATCTGCAAAATCCTTATACTTTTTATCATATTTAAGCACGTCTATCATGGTTTTTATAAATGCTTCTTTTATCATAATTATACCTCTTTTTTCATAGAATTAATGGCTGCATCAACTCTTTCAAGCTCTACAGGTACATACTCACCACCTATTCTAATACCTCCACCTAACAAATTAAATATCTGCTTTGATAAAGATACCTCCAACAGTAAGTTCTCGTCCTTCAGCAATTCATCTATGTTACTTGCAACTCTTTCTGCCAGTAATTTCTCTACCTGTTTCTTCTTTTCAATTTGAATTGTCTCATCTTCAATCTGATCAACAATCCTTGCATTGCTTAATATTTTAATTTCGTAGGCAGCTCCTAGCATATGATAAATAAGTTTTATCATATGTGTCTTAACTTCTTCAGAATCCATTTCGAATTGTATGCTTTCAAATTCACTATCCAGCAGCTCATCTATTTGCACTTGATTCATCACTTCTATATTGTCTGTAGCTTGCTTAATGGTTGAAGGTTCATGCTGCTCCATTAACAATGTTTCAGCTTTTGTTTTCCCCGAAAATATCTGCTTTGCATCAGATAATTTTGTTTTCAACCATGGTTTAGCATTCTTTTCCCACCACGGTGAAATCACACGCTTATTAAGCTGTTCTGCTTCATAAATTACGAAACCAGCCACTATCTCACCTATAAATTGTGCTTTTTCTTGTTGTTCTGGTGTAAGTTCGATTCGTTCTGATTCATATTGCTCATCTGAATAATTATAAATGGAATCGTCTACTTCCTCCCATTCAATAATATCTGGATTTTTATTATTTTTATCTTGACTAACTCCACGAACTCTTCCTTCATTTTTCTTTGATTTCACTAGATGGTCTCCATCTTTTAATATGGGTCTATAAAGCTTTTCTCCCAATTACAATCACTCCTACTCTTTACCTATCTTATCTAATATTTCAATCAACTGCTTTCTAGTAGATTCCAGATATTTTTTTACTTCACAGCCCTTGGTGTTTTGTTTCATTTACTATTCCTCATCATAAAAGTCATCAAGAACATAAGTGGTAACCGGAGTTATAAATAACTCATATTTTATAACAAGTCTGATGAGATCATTCCCATCAATCAATGTAATTGGTGTTCCTTCTCTTGCAGCAATTCTAGCAGCGTTTGTAAATCTGCTATTCGTAATAAACACACCGTAATCAGCCTGAAACTTATTCATAGCACCTAAGAACTGATTGATATCTGGTTCACTTACAGGAGCAGTATTATATCGTTTACATTGAATTACCACACGAGTTGTTCTAAAATCGTCATCATCCGTATGGTATCCATATCCATCAATACCTCCATCATTTGATACTTTTACTCCTTTATCTGTAAACTGTACTCCCATTTTTGTAAGTAAAGCTCTGGAGAACTGCTCAAACTTTTTAGGTGACATATTAGCAATAGCGCTTTGAAGTTTTACTTTCACATCGTCAAGAACATCATCTTCATCGGGCTTGCTGTCCTCTTCAATCTCATCTGCTGTATTTGCTTTTCTATCTTTATTCTTTGCCGCTTTTTCCTCCCAATAAACTGCTGCCTTTTCTCGCACTTCTGTTTTAACATCAAAATCATCTAAATCGATAGCCGCCCCTTTTGCGGTTAAAGTAACAAGGGGTTTGTACTTTTCATACATGAGATACCCAACATAGCTTAATTCTTTAAGAGCAAAATTGAACTTGAAATCAAATTTCTTATATTGGTTACCAGTCTTAATCGCTGTATAAATTTTCTGCTCAAATTCTGCAATATGCTCATCTTTTTCACTAATTCTATCTCTTATTTCCGAGCGTTCCAGTTGACATCCAGCCTCTTGTAGAACTTCGATAATCGGCTTAATCAGGTAAGAAACCTGTTGTTCAGAATTTAAGGTATCGTAATACATATTAGCCCTCCGTTCTTTCCACATAGGTAAGCTCCACATCATAACCAAGTTCTTCCATCATACGAATGAAGGTCTTGTTAACGACACCATCACTCTTCTTGATTATCCGATTAACATACGGACTGGATGTATCAGATTTCTCAGCAAGCTGAGCCTGCGTAATTCCATTTTCTATGCACTTAACTTTTACATCTACTTCTATATTGTTCTTTAACATATTCACTCTCCTCGTGCTTATGAATTTATTACACAAATCAGATAATTTATTCTAACATATATCAGATGTTTTTTCAATTACTGAAATATTACAATTTAGCAAACAGAAAAACACCCAGGACATAAATCCTGAGTGTCATATCTATGCTTTCATTATTCTGCTTTTATCTCGGTGCCGTCCTTGAATACCACCGTCACATCATCCTTACTTTCCACAACTATCTTTTCAACCAAGCTGCTCCATAGGGCATCGTCAAATTCAGTTATTAGTTCCGTTTGTGCTTTCAGAACTGTGATGAATCTGCCCATCTGCTCATACTTCGCATCTTTTTCAGATATTGTAGCACAGGTGTTATCGTATTCTTTCTTCAATTTATCATATCGCTCCACCAAAGAATTGTATCTTTTATTGTATTTATCTTGGTTCTGTACAATTCTGGCATTTTCCGCCACAATATTCTGTGTCATTTCTACAGTAACCACTATCGCTTCTTCCAAGGACTCCTTCTGCTTGATTAAATCTTCCTTATCGCAAAGTGTCGTTCGTATCAGCTGAAGATTGTCGAGAATCTCTACCTTTTCTGTTATAAGCTGATTCATCGCCTTTACAAAATAATCTTTTATTTCAGACTCTGTTAAATTTGGAGTCGAGCATCTTGTCTTATGCCTGAACTTGTTATTGCATTGATATATGGTTCTTCGATATTTATCGTTGGAGTGCCATACCTTACTGCCGTACCACCCGCCACACTCAGCACACTGAACCTTGGAAGAAAATATCGTCACTCCGCTGTACCTTGCATTTCCTTTGCCTCTTCGCTGGATTTCAGTCTGCACCAAATCAAATAGTTCAGGATCTATGATGGCAGGATGATTATTTTCTACATAGTACTGCGGAACTTCTCCTTCATTTATTTTTGTCTTTTTTGTAAGGAAATCCACGGTGTATGACTTTTGCAGCAAGGCATCGCCCTTATACTTTTCATTGGTCAGAATACTTCTGACGGTTGATTGACTCCATTTATCCTTACCAGCAGGGGTTTTTAAACCTCTCTTTGTCAGTTCATTTGCTATAGAGTGCATTGTTAAGCCATCCAGGAATAGCTTGTAAATCAATTTGACTGTTTGGGCCTGTCCTTCATTGATTACAATGTTACCATCCGAATCTTTATCATATCCAAGAAACCGTTTGTAAGCAAAGCTGACTTTGCCATCTGCAAAACATTTTCTCTGTCCCCATGTGACATTCTCCGAAATAGAACGGCTTTCTTCTTGCGCAAGGGAACTCATGATGGTAAGGAGTAATTCTCCCTTGCTGTCGAATGTCCATATGTTTTCCTTTTCAAAATAGCACTCGATGCTATGTTCTTTCAATTTTCGGATGGTCGAGAGGGAATCCACCGTATTTCTTGCAAATCTGCTGACTGACTTTGTAATGATAAGGTCAATCTTTCCTACAAGTGCATCGGTAATCATCTGATTAAAACCATCTCGGTGTTTGGTGTTAGTGGCACTAATACCTTCATCAGAATATAATCCTGCAAATTCCCAGTCATCTCTACCTTTTATATAGTTGGTATAATAATCCACCTGTGCCTCGTAGCTTGTCAGCTGATCCTCGTGGTCAGTACTGACACGGGCATATCCTGCAACCTTGCGTTTTTTCTTGCTGTCCACAGGCTTTGCGATGAGCTTATTGATTGTGGCAGGAATCGTGGTTACTTTTCTTTTCGCCATGCTTTTCCACGCTCCTTCCTAAGATTTTTCATGTAATCGCTCATCTGCTGTTTCAGTTCCGGTGTCCACCGTTCCTTCATCAACTTTCGCATATGTTCTTTCTGTTTCTCAGAACAATGTATTCCACCACGCTCCGGCGGTTTAAAGTTCATTGATGTTACACTTGTTTTCTATCTCCGCTTTGTTGGGATACAATGCATTAGCAGGATTTTCCACGCAATTTGCCGTAAAAATCGTTATCTTCATCTTGTAATCTCCTCCATCGTTTCTGTGAAATATTTGATTTTCATTTTTCGTTTTTCTGCCAATGCAATCTCTCGCACCATGCCGTCAGATATTTTATTTTCAAACACCCAAACCTCTCTGCACTTTCCTAAGAGGACATAATTGATTGTGTGCGTTGCAAGGTATCTCTCTTTTGGATCATTATCATCCATGAACTGTGGATACAGAAGATGGGGAGTGATAGGGATTGCTTTATTGTCAATGGCAAAGCGTGAATATTTACGGGCATTTTGGATGTTCTTATCAATATCGCCGCAGAACGGACTGCAAATATATACAAGAGGTCTGTAACCATCATACAAGCAGGAAACGGCAGTCTTTTGAGCTACCTTCTTTTCCTTGTTGATATTGGAGAGTTCTTTAAATGGTATCATGTCTAAGTAGCCTTCTGAATTTTTCTTATCAACATTCATCTTTTAATTCTCCTTCTCCATAATTGGTAAGATTCCATCTTTCTTTAAAGTGTCATAAATGAATAAGCGACCCTTTTGTGTCCAATAAGTATGAGGCTTGGAATGAGCTGAGCCATCTGAACCGCTGTAGGTATGCGTCTTTGTTGATGTAAGTCCCATTTCTGCATACTCCTTGTAAAGAAGCCATATCTTTTTCCCTTGCTTGAACTGGATCCCTTTTTCCTTGAGATACTGGTTCATGTGATTTGCTGTCCAGCCATAGTCTTTTGCAATGACCGAAATCGCCACCAAGTCCTTACAATTGAGAACCACATCGTAATAACTCGCTTTCGGTTTCATTTCTACAATCTGCTGATTCTGAACAGCAACGGTCTGCTGCAATGCCAACTTTTCTTCACGTTCTTTCTTAAGCTCCATAAGAGCATTAATAAGAATATCCGGATTGGCAAGTGCCTCATCAACTGCAAACACACCATGCTTTCTGATTGCAGGAAGGACTTCTGCAGTTACCCAACGCTTGAACTTCCTTGCATTTGGCATCTTGCTTGAAAGAATCAAACTGTAAAGACCGCTCTCGTTGATAATAGGAGTATTCTGCATTCTGCCGATGGAGTCCTGAATTGGGACTGCATCTATATCCTCTGGATCAACATGGTCGCTTACTGCTTTGGTAGGTCTTTCATAACCAAGAATCTCAGCTACATCCTTACCGACAAAATATGGCTCTCCATTAATCAATAATGTGCGGATAGAACCAAACTCCGCATTCTTAAAAACTTGTAATTCGTTCATATGAATTACCTCCTGTAAATTATTGAGGTTTCCCTCTAAGTTACAGGCAAAGAAAAACGGCGGGATTTTACCCCTTGCCATAAAAGTTTTTAATCTTTTTTATAAAATTCTGTTTCGTACCCGTCCACACGAAGTAAAATGTCAGGAATCCAAGGCGGGGTTCTACCCATTTGCTCACAGATAACATCCAGTGATACATCTTTACTGCATTCAATGATCAGTTCATCATGGACATGACCGCAGATAAAACAATATGACAGTGTTCTGATGGCATACATCAAAATATCACGGCTTATCGCCTGAACGATATTTTCCACAAATTTAGGACCATAGCTTTCAATCCGCTCCCACTTCTTGGCTGCGCCGACACCTTCATATGTAACAGACTCACTTCCAAACTTGTTTACTCCCATTTTCGGTTTCACATAACAAAGCCTTCTTCCGCTTGGAAGTTCAATAAACAGCATTCCGCTTTTATATAAAAATCTGACAGAACCGATGCTTGATGGCTCTCTTTGCTTTACTGCTTTTTTCACGGCTCTGTCAACATCCCACCAATACCTTACGATATTGGGATTTGCCTCACGCCACATATCTACCAGTGGCTGCAGTTCTTCCTCTTCAAGACCCATATCAAGGGCACCCATTGATTTCAATGCCCCTACTGATCCGCCATAACCAAGTGCAAGTTCAGCAATCTTACCTTTCTGTCTTAGATGAGCATTTCGACCATGCTTTTCAACCGGCACCTTAAACATCTGGCTTGCTGACGCACAATAAATATCTCCGCCACCAGCAAAAACATCTGCTCTCCATTTTTCTCCTGCAAGATGGGAAAGCACCCTTGCTTCAATTGCAGAAAAATCCGATACGATAAATTTCATCCCCTCTCGTGGCACAAAAGCAGTACGGATAAGCTGTGACAAGGTATCCGGGATATCGTCATACAGCATATTCATCGCCTCATAATTTCCCTGTTTTACAAGAGAACGAGCCTCTGCCAAATCAGACATATGGTTTTGTGGCAAGTTCTGCAATTGAATCAGCCTGCCTGCCCACCTGCCACTTCTGTTTGCACCATAAAACATGAACATTCCTCTTGCCCTTGTGTCACGACATACTGCATTTGTCATCGCCTGATATTTTCTCACGGATGATTTTGCAAGTTGCTGACGAAGGGATAAAACCGTACGTAACGGTTCCGGTGCAGTTTTTAATACTGCTGCCACTTCCTTTTTGCCAAGGCTGTCCATTTCCAGTCCATTCTTTGCAAGCCATTCTTTCATCTGCTGTACAGAGTTCGGATTTTCAAGCCCTGTCAGTTCCTTCATTTTCTCTGACAGTACAGCTTTAGACTTTTCATCAAAGGCGATTGCATTTGCTACGACATCCATATCAAGGGCAATCCCTCTGTCATTGATTTCCTGATCAAGATGGTATTCTTCCCACACAAAATCAGGAACAGAGAAGTTTCGCAGTTTATCCTGAATGGACATCTCCACCTCTACATCCCGCTTATTATATTTTTTAAACATCTCCCATTTGCTCATATCGTGCTGTGGCAGATTTCTGGTCCTTCCACCGTTAACCTTCGTAGCCTTACATGGAACACAGAAATATCGGATGAGTTCTTTTCCCTCAGTCAGCTTTTGTTCCTCAAGACCTAAAACAGCACCTGCTCCTGCAAGTGATAACGGAAGTCCCATATAGGCAGCCCACACCATGGAACATTTCCACGATGACGGGTCAAGATAATCACTGACGGAATCTTCTTTGGTACTGTAGCTTACAAACTTTTCTGGATAGAATCTCCTAAGATATTCAGACAGACACACCCTTTCAAAATTTGCATTAAATGCCCATTTAGTGATTTGTTCATCTGTAAGTGCGTCAATAATCTCAGTAGGAATTCCCTCGCCTTGTGCGATGTCTATTCCCGCAACTTCTCCACCGTCAACAGAATAACCAAACAGCAATATCTCGAAGTTCTCTGACTGGGCATATTTGTAGACACCGCATTTTTGCAGATCTACATCAGAAAATGTTTCAATATCTATGCTTATATTTTTCATTACATCACGCTCCTAAAAAAACATGCGGCAGTGAGAATCTGCCACACTGCCGCCCTTTGATTTACTCGTTATTCTTGTCTTTCTTTTTCGTCAGATTCGGAAACAACCAATGAATCGACCTCTTGATGACACCAAAGAACCATTTCCAAATGCTCACAAGAGCAAATCCCCAGAAAAATAATGTGATTCCAAACAATGTACCTCTGATAGAGGCATCAATTAAAGTATTAAGTACATCCATATCCTATACCTCGCTTATGATAAAAAGTCATCATCGTCTTCTGTTGCAAAATCGTCCTCTGCTCTGGACTTGCCGCCGAGAGGTTCTCCATCCTTAATCTTCTGCAGATTATTAAGACCGCAGGCGATTCCTTTGTTGCCATTGGAATTGAATGCATAAAGGTTGATAGATGCCCTACCATATACACCGCTGTAAACTTCACTGCGGTCGATGATGGTGTTTCTGTCTGCATCTACAATGCCGGCTGCTGTTGCTGAATTTGCATTGATAAAATAGCTGTTTGCATATGCTTCATCATCTGGTCTTTCAAGATCCACATCACGAAGAGGTGTCTTAAGAACGGAAAGTGAAGGTACACTTTTGCCGTTACCTTTAAGTTTAGACTGTCCTTCCTCATACGCAGCCTGAATCGCTTTCTTGATTTTTTCCACTGTTACCTTATCTGATTTTGGAATGATAAGACTGACACTGTATTTTGGTGTGCCGCCGTTGATTGACTTAGGCTCCCACACATTTGCATAACTCCATCTTGTGTTTGGACATGTGATTACCTTCATTGGATTGTTAAACTTTGCCATAATAAATCCCTCCTAATTTTCACTAAAATCTTCTTTTGCTGTATTCATTTCCGGACGTTTGTCACTCTCCGGTACGAGTGTTGGTTTTCCCTGTGGCTTGTAAACCAAAGAACCTAACAGTTCATTGAACTTTTTCTTGCCAAAAAGAGAAGTCATTGCTGTAATCCCTAACAGCTTTTGTTCATATGGATTGTGTCCTGCCTTTGTTACAGTTTCTGCCACCTTCTCTTCATCGGTATATTTACGGTTGGAACGCCCCTCTACTACTTTGAATCCATCGTAGTGTGTTCCGTTCATTGCCTGTGCAAGAGCATACTCTTTGATATCCGCTACCCATGAGACAAGTTCATCTGCCTTTTCCAAAATGACTGAAATCTCGATATCATCTAAAGTATCCGGCATCTCAAAGTCATATTTTGCAAGTTCCATGTTATATTCCATCCTCTTTCTGCAGGTAGCTTTGACCTTACAGAACTGGCAGTGATCTCCTGCTTTAAACTCGCCTTCACCATGAAATGCCAACTGTGCAGCCGGAGCAAGAACGGTATCTGCCCAGGAATATAAATCTTCTTTCTTCATAACGAAAGTACTCACATTTTCCCTGCGTGGCTGGAAGATCGTCATAGACACTTCCGTGATGTCATAAATCCCATCGAAGAGATTCAATGCACCAAGTGCATAGCACATCATCTGCGAATTATTATCTGCCTGGACTTCCACGCCTTTTCCGTGCTTATAATCAATCACATACAAAGTACCATCGCCAATGATGACACAGTCACCGGTACCGAATCCATCCGGTACATATTTGGAAAAATCAAGTTTCTGCTCTATCAGCACAACAGGATCTTTGCAGATTTTCTTTACATCCTCTACTACCGAAGAACAATACTGTGCATATTCTTCCGCACACTGTTCCATCTCTTCATCATAGTAAGTAAGGTTGTTTGTCGGATTTCTGCTTTTTATTCCGATTGCCTTTTTCAGCTTATGCTCACAAAGGCTGTGTGCATCGGTGCCTTGCAGTGCGAACTCGCTTACTCTTTCTTTTTTATCAGCACAGAGTTTTGCAGAAGGCGGACAATTCATCCACCTGTGACTTGATGATGCTGACAAAAATGCGTGTGCTGCCATTAAATCACCTCCATCTTATGCAAGAGTTCCTCATACTTTGAAGGATCAATGTCAGACAGTTTTTCTACAGCAAATGAAGAAATCACTGCTTTTACTTCATCTGTATGACCATCTCTTGATTTAGCTGCAAGAACCGCTCTCACTTCTTCAAATGAGTAAACTTTCTTATCTTCCTTTGGTGCAGCTGCATCTTTAAGTTCTTCCTTCACCGGCTTTTCGACATCTGCTGTCGAGAACATCTGTGTCAAAGTTTCTGAAATATCAATGAGAATCTCACCGCATCTTTTAAGCTCTGCGACCTGTTCTGCCAGTTCTTTCATTCTTCCCATTAGGCTTGCCTCCTTCCTTAATTTCTTTTACATCCACGGACTCCACTGTCTGTCCGGGAGCAAGCAGATACACCTGTGTAAAATCACCGAATAAAAATCTTGCAATTCTTGACGGTAATCTCATATCCGCTGCTCTTAGGACATTAGCTTTCTTTCCGTTGGGGTCTGAAACGTTGATAGTGATTTTGTGTTTCATTGCCATATCACAGCCTCGCTTTCTGTAAGGTGTTCTCCCTTACAAGTTACAGGCAAAGAAAACGGCTCCGTTTTTACCCCTCTCGTGAAATTTATTTTAAAAAATTTTCCTTGATATATTTCATGGCATTGTCATGATGCTTTTTTACATTTTTAATGCTGATACCGATTTGCTTTGAAACCTCAGTCAGGCTGTAACCCTCAAATTCCGTAAGCACAAGAACTTCTCTTTGCTTGTCCGTCATTTCGTTCATAAGCTCATGCACTCTATATGTTTCATTGCTTTCCTCTGTTTCCACTGTTAATGACGCCTGGTACATAAGCTGACTTTTGTCGAATGCTGTATCAGAGTCCGATTCAGCATCGTTTTCGCCAAAGTCATAATCAAAGGAAAGATTATAATTATTTGGAAACTGTTCCTTTACTGCATCTTCTACTTCATCATCTGTAGGTGCATATCCACGATATGCTGTTTCCTTTTTTATGTACTCTTCTTTCCAATCCTTAATCGCTGCTTTTTCTTCTGCCGTTTTTTCCGGTTTGAGATTTTTAAGATTGTAATAAACTTCGCTGTCATCTAAAGAATGAAGCATTTTAATATCTGCCTCTGTTACTCCATCCTCCCCGGGACAAAGGGTAACAATTTCTTTATTACCATCTGCACCGGTAAATGTGTAAGTATACGTTCCTCTTTTTGCTGTATTTGTCTTGCGAATTTTCATTGATTGCCTCCTAACTCGGAGGGCAATCACGACAAGATATAAAAATAGGTCTGTGATTGAGATACACACAGACCTGTTAAACCTAAAGAGAGCGCAACAAAGTAAGGGTATCTCTTCACGGCTCGTCCACTGTTTTTATTACAGTGGAGCGAAACCTATGAGATATCCTGCCTGATTGCGCACTCCGGCATGATTTTCTATTTTTGACTTTTAAGGGATTTCTCCCTTGTTATTGCTATTCTACTTTTTTCTTATTCGTATTTTTATGCCTGGACTTTGGCTGTTTTATGCCCGACTTTATGCCTGAGATTTTTCATATTTGCAAAAATGCACTCGGATTAACTATTTATTGATTCAGACTTGTTATATGTGCATACCAACTTGTTTTTTATGTAGTTTTGCGTTATAATAATAAAAGACTTTATCAGATATGGAGGTAATATATGCGGTTCAGCTATAACAAGCTATGGAAAATACTGATAGACAACGGAATGTTGAAAAAAGATCTAGCTACTAAAGCTAATATCACCACTACAACAATGGCTAAAATGGGCAAAGATATGCCTGTTAGTATGGAAACACTCGGCAGAATCTGTGTTGCTCTAAATTGTAATATTGGTGATATTGTTGATGTGATAATTGAAAACACAAAGGAGGACTCTGATTGATAAGATTTACTTCCGGGACATTGTTCAAAGTAATTTCATTGTGTAAAAGCGGTCGAAGATATTCTGATGATACCATCGCTTCCATGCTTTTTCCGAATGTGAAATACACAACAAACTATATCGGTCATGTAAAAGACTGCACAAAAAATCTCCCCGATGAAGTCACTCAATACATGAGTAATTCTAATCGGGAAAAAATAATAAAAGCTTTGATGAATTCTGTCAGGGATGTATTCACAACAGTTATCAGCACTGAAAAACAAACCTTATTAATTGCTGCAATACAGACTATTTTAGATCTAGATAAGTCCATTCAAGACTCAGCACAGATTGGATATCTTCCTACCTACACCAAAGGTAACATGAAGAATGCAATAGCTGTAGAGCCAATTGAGTTTATAGCAAATGCCTTGTTTTGCGTGTGTAATCAGCAAAACAATACAGACGGTAAGGATGATATCAAAAAAATAAGTGCTGATTTCATAAAAGAATTACAGCCAAAAGCAAATTCAATAATACTTCAGACTAGAATCGGCACACAAGAAGAAACTACATCCTCTGTTATGCCTGCAGTAGCTGGCGATGATTATAGCATTCTCTACGAGGAGCCAAAGCAAAGCAAAACAGTTGATATATACAAAAAATTTTCTCATTCTTGGAAAATCAAAAATACCGGTGTTGTCCCTTGGCATGGAAGATATATAACTCTTCAAAACAGAGACTCTGTCAGAATAAAACCTATACAGGATTTATTTCTAATCCCTGATTTAGAGCCAAATGGCTCTGCTGTTATTACTGTAGAGATGGATTCTCGTTATTTTGAAGGAACATATAACCTTAAGTGGCAGATAAAATTATCAGATGGAACTATTTGCTTTCCAAACAGAACAGATGACTTTTCATTTAAAGTTACTGTAAAAAGCAATATCTAAGTCCTTTTTATAGGACATTTCAATATATATACTGATATTAAAGAATCTATCAGAATGAAAGGAACTATTATGGATAATCAAACACATACACAAATTGTTAGTTTTATATGGGGAATTGCAGACGACTGTCTGCGCGATGTCTATGTTCGTGGAAAATATCGCGATGTTATTCTCCCTATGACCGTTATAAGAAGACTGGATGCAATGCTTGAAGGCACTGTTGAAAATGTAAGAAATACAAAGAAAATGCTTGATGAAGCTAAGGTTGATAATCAGTGGCCAGCACTTTGTAATGCTGCCGATCAACCTTTCTGTAATGCTTCGCCTTTTCTTTTGAAAGATTTAACAAGCCGTGCAAGCAAACAGAAATTAAAGACTGACTTTGAAACATACCTTGACGGTTTCTCTCCCAATGTTCAGGAAATATTGGAGAAGTTTAAATTCAGAAATCAAATAGCAACTATGATTGACGCAGATATCCTTGGTTCTGTAATTGAAAAGTTTGTATCTTCTGAAATCAATTTAAGTCCTAATCCAATCTATAAGGATGATGAAAAGACAATTCTTAAACATCCAGGGCTTGATAATCACGGAATGGGAACTATATTTGAAGAGCTTATTCGTAAATTTAATGAAGAAAACAACGAGGAAGCCGGAGAACACTGGACACCTCGTGATGTTGTAGAACTCATGGCAGATCTTATCTTTATGCCAATTGAAGATCAGATTAAAGATGCAACATACACCTGCTATGACGGAGCCTGTGGTACAGGTGGTATGCTAACTGTTGCTCAAGACAGGCTTCAGACACTTGCCAAAAGACGTGGCAAGAATGTATCCATCCACCTATTCGGACAGGAAGTACAACCTGAAACTTATGCCATTTGTAAAGCTGATATGCTATTAAAGGGGGATGGTGAGCAGGCAGAACATATTTCCTATGGATCCACTTTATCTGCCGATGGAAATGCAACTCGTCAATTTGACTTTATGCTTGCAAATCCACCGTATGGAAAGAGCTGGAAGGTTGACGCAGAAAAAATGGGTGGTAAGAAAGAAATCCTTGATACCCGTTTTAATACCTATCTGGAAGATGGAACCGAGATGAAGATGATTCCTCGAACAAGTGATGGTCAGTTGCTCTTCCTGCTTAACAATGTTGCAAAAATGAAAAAAGACTCCCCACTCGGAAGTCGTATCGCAGAGGTACACAATGGTTCTTCCATCTTCACAGGAGATGCAGGAAGCGGTGAAAGCAACGCCCGTCGCTACATGATTGAAAATGACCTTGTTGAAGCTATTATTGCTCTACCTGAAAATATGTTTTATAACACAGGAATCGGTACTTTTATTTGGGTCCTTTCAAACAAGAAGGAAGAACGCAGAAAAGGTAAAATTCAACTAATAGATGCTACTTCTATGAAATCACCACTTCGTAAGAATATGGGTAAAAAGAACTGCGAGTTAACTCCTGACATTCGCAAAGAGATTATGCGTAACTTTCTTGATATGGAAGAAAGTGAAGTCAGCATGATTTTTGATAATAACGATTTTGCTTATTGGAATGTAACTGTAGAAAGACCTCTTCGTTTGAGAGTGTTCCCTGAACGCACGATTCCTACAGAGACTTTCAAAAAAACTGATGAATACAAAACAGTAACCGCTGCTATTGCCAAAGCCTCTGCTAATGCTCCTCTTGATGATTGGACAGCGTTTGCAAAAGCGACAAAACTCAAGAAGGCACAACTTAATAAAGTGCGTCCATTTATCACTGAAAAAGATGCAACCGCTGTGGCAACCAACGAGCCGGACACTGAACTTCGTGACACTGAAAATATCCCATTCACATACGAAGGTGGAATCGAAGCATTTATGCAGAACGAAGTCCTTACCTACGCTCCAGATGCCTATATCGATGAGAAAAAGACGCAGATTGGCTATGAAATCAGCTTTACAAAATATTTCTATAAGCCTGTGGAACTTCGTGAAATGTCAGATATTATCGAAAGTCTTAACTCACTTGAGAAAGAAGCTGATGGAATGATGGCGGATATTGTGGGAGGGATTTTATGATGAGTAAATCTTTCAAAAACACTAAACCTTGGTATGGATCACTGCCTGAAGGGTGGAATGAACAACGAATTAAGACCTTATTCGACTTAAGAGACGAACGAAATTATCTACCGTTAAGTGAAGTGAATCTTATTTCTCTTTATACAGATATAGGAGTTCGTCAGCATTCTGATATTGAACACACTACAGGCAATAAGGCCAGAAATGCAGATGGTTACAAAAAAGTTTATCCGGGCGATATCATTGTGAACATTCTGCTTTGTTGGATGGGTGCAATTGGTGGATGTGATTATACTGGGGTTACCAGCCCTGCCTACGACATTTATAAGCCAAAAGATGATGTTAATTATCGCTATTATCATTATCTTTTTAGAACTCCAATTTTCTCACAGCAGTGTTACAAAGTTGGAAAATGAATAATGTCTATGCGTTGGAGAACTTACTCTACACAATTTCGCACCTTGATAGTTCCAGTCCCACCCCGCTCCGAACAAGACCAAATCGTCCGTTTTTTAGATTGGAAGATTTCTGGGATAAATAAGCTAATAAATCATTATAGAAACGAAATCACGTCGCTCTCTGAAATGAAAGCGAAAATCATTGATGATGCCACCATAAGAGGAGTTAAAAATAGCACTCTGAAGCATAACGATGATATACGCTGGGATATTAATTATCCAAAGTCATGGGATATTAAGAGAATGCGAGAATGTTTTACTTTTAGAAAAGGGTTATCTATTACAAAAACAAATCTCGAAGAAAGTGGAATTCCTGTAATTAGTTATGGGCAGATTCATTCAAAGAAAAATACAGGAGTAGCCCTGAATGATGAATTAATACGTTTTGTAAATTCCTCATACTTAGAAACAGGAAAATCTGCTCTTGTTGAACGCAATGATTTCATTTTTGCTGATACTTCCGAGGATTTAACAGGTTGTGGAAACTGTGCGTTTATAGATAGTGATGACATCATTTTTGCGGGTTATCATTCTGTGATTGCTCATCCTACTATTTCTGGAAATACAAAATATTTAGCATATCTCTTCCAATCTCCTACATGGAGATATCAGATTCGCAAAAAGGTTAATGCTGTAAAAGTATATAGCATTACACAGAAAATATTGAAGGACGTATTTATACTCATCCCATCAGAGAGCGAGCAGGAAGAAATCGTAAAATATCTTGATGACAAATGCTCTTCAATAGACTCATTTATTAATAAGATTAATGAAAAAATTGAGCAGCTTCATAGCCTAAAGAATACAATGATTGCTAATGTTGTAACAGGCAAAATCGATGTTCGTGATATAGAAATACCAGAATATGAATTTGCTGATGAATCTGCTGACAGTGATTCGGGAGATGCAGATTTTGATGTAGATGAGGAACAGGAGGACTAAGTATGCAATTTTCTAACACTAAGGAAGACGGTTTAGAAACAATAATCGTCAATTGGCTTGTTAATCAAAACGGATATGAACAAGGCATAAATGCAGACTACAACAAAGAGTATGCCATAGACGAAACACGCCTCTTTCACTTTCTTTCTGACACTCAGCCGGATGAGATGGAGAAACTGGCTGTGTTTAAGAATGAGCAAAAAAAGAGAACATTCCTGAATCGCCTCCAGGGTGAACTTGCAAAACGCGGAATTATTGATGTTCTCCGTAATGGAGTTAAAGTCTATCCTGCCGACCTCATCATGTTCTATCTGACACCTAATGAGAATAACGAAACAGCAAAATCTCTTTATGCTCAAAATATATTCAGCGTCATAAGACAGCTTCGCTACTCTTCTGACGCTGGAAAGTTGGCTCTTGATCTTTGCGTATTCATCAATGGTCTTCCTGTAATTACTTTTGAACTTAAGAATCAGCTCACAAAACAGAATGTGGAAGATGCCGTTCAGCAGTATAAAGACGACCGCATTCCAAAAGAACAGCTCTTTTCTTTTAAACGTTGTATGGTTCATTTTGCTGTGGATGACAGCAGAATCAAATTCTGTACAAAGCTTGCAGGACAAGATAGTTGGTTCTTGCCTTTTGATAAAGGATATAACGATGGTGCAGGTAATCCGCCTAATCCGAATGGTTTAAAAACAGACTATTTGTGGAAAGAAATTCTCACCAAGGATAAACTGACACGCATTATAGAAAGCTATGCTCAGGTTATAACTGAGGTCGATGAAGAAACAAAGAAAAAGACTGTAAAACAGATATTTCCTCGTTATCACCAGCTTGATGTAGTTGAAAAACTAATTGCCGATGTTGAAGCAAATGGTGTCGGCAACCGATACCTTATCCAACATAGTGCCGGAAGTGGTAAATCGAACTCTATTGCTTGGCTTGCATACAGATTGATGGAACTGGAAAAGGATGCTCATCCTATTTTCAATTCTATTTTGGTTGTTACTGACAGACGAATCCTCGACAAGCAAATCAGAGATAACATCAAACAGTTTGCACAAGTAAGTAATGTTGTCGCATGGGCAGAACATTCTGGTGATTTGCGTAAAGCTATCACTGATGGCAAGCGAATTATCATAACCACAATTGAGAAGTTCCCATATGTTGTACCAGATATTGGTGCTGAACATAAAGATAATAAATTTGCAATTCTAATCGATGAAGCTCATTCTGGTCAAAGCGGACGAAATTCTGCACAAATGAATCTCGCTCTATCAGGGCTTGCTTCTGATAACGATATGGATAACGAAGATAAAATTAATGCCATGATGGAAGGTAGAAAGCTCTTGAAGAATGCCAGCTACTTTGCTTTTACTGCTACTCCTAAGAATAAAACCTTAGAGACATTTGGTAAAAAGCTGACAGATGAACAAGGCAATCCTATTTATAACGAGGATGGAACACAGAAGGCTCTTGCATTCCATGTATATACAATGAAGCAGGCAATTCAAGAAGGATTCATTCTTGATGTGCTAAAAAATTACACACCTATCGACAGTTTTTATAAGCTAAAGAAGATTGTCGAAGATGATCCTCAATTCGACAAGAAAAAAGCCCAAAAGAAATTACGTGCATTCGTAGAGAGTGATTCATATACCATTGATAAAAAGGCTGCAATGATGGTCGAGCATTTCCATGAACAAGTCATTGCGAAAGGAAAAATCGGCGGACAAGCTCGTGCTATGGTGGTTACTTCCAGTATTCCTCGTTGTATCGAATACTACTATGCCATTACGAAGCACTTATCTGAAAGACACAGTCCTTATAAGGCAATTGTAGCTTTCTCTGGTGACCATAAATATAACGGTCAGGAACCACCTCTCACTTCCGCTGGAATCAATGGATTTGCTGATTCTAAGATTCCAAAAGAATTCAAAAAGGATCCTTACCGACTCTTGGTCGTTGCAGATATGTTCCAAACGGGGTTTGACGAGCCACTATTACACACAATGTATGTTGACAAGCAATTATATGATATACAAGCAGTTCAAACACTTTCTCGATTGAACCGTTGTCATCCAAAGAAACATGATACTTGTGTTTTGGACTTTGCCAATAAACCTGAGATTATACAAGAATCTTTTTCAAGATACTATCGCACAACCATTCTTTCCGGAGAGACTGATCCGAATAAGCTGTATGATTTAATTGCAGCAATGGAGAAACATCAAGTCTACTCTTCTGAGGATATTGAAACCGAAGTAGGACTTTATCTTGATGGTGCCCAGCGCGATAAATTGGATTACATCCTGGATGTATGCACCAATATTTATAAATCTTTGGAAACGGATGAACAAATTGAATTTAAGAGCAGTGCAAAATCTTTCTGCCGCACTTACGGATTCTTAGGAGCAATTTTGCCTTATGGTAATCCTGGGTGGGAAAAACTGTCTATATTTTTGAATTTATTAATACCGAAGTTGCCATCACCGCAAGAGGATGATTTATCACAAGGTATCCTTGAAACAATTGATTTAGACAGCTATAGAAACGAAGCCCGCGAAACAATGTCAATTCAGTTAGAAGATTCAGACTCCGAAATTGCACCTGTTCCTGCCGGAAAAAGCGGTCATGTTGTCAGCCCTGAAATGGATTTATTATCCATAATCGTTAGTGAGTTTAACGATATGTTTGGCAATATTGATTGGAAGGAACCTGACAATGCAAGACGTCAGATTCTTGAAATCCCAGCTATGGTTTCAAAAGATGAAAAATATAGAAATGCCATGAAGAATTCTGATGAGCAAAGTGCAAAGCTTGAAAGTGAACGTGCTTTACAGCAGGTTATCTTCTCTATTATGGCTGATAATATGGAGATATTTAAGCAATATCAAGATAACCCTTCTTTCAAAAAATGGTTGTCTGATTTGGTATTTAATCTTACCTATAACAAGGAAGGAAATACATATGAAATACCTAAAGCCCAAAGTAAAAGTATCTCCTACGAACCAGTGGATACACCAACTTTAATGGTTGCTGAACAAAAATCAGAATACAAAATAGACAAGTAAATGTTAGGAGGTCACTATGTTGGAAGACATTACAGGTACACTAAAAAAGAAATCGCTAGACGGAATATTCAATGAGGTAATTCATTCTGAATCATTGGGAATAAGCAATAATGAGGAATTACGTCTGTTTTATCTAAAAATGCGTGGTAAAAAATTCTACACAGATGACCTCCAAACAGCTCTATATCGCAATATTGGTAGATATGTTTTTTCTCGTGCTGCATTGGAAGATTTTCATATTAATGATAACGATGACAGCATTGTTTCCCAAGCCTTAAAAATCATGGCAGACAATGGTGTTGCAGACTCAAAAGGTACTGGTAACGAGCTGGGTGAAATGCTTGTTTATGCTCTGCTTGAAGAAAAATTAGGAGCCAGAAAGCTAATGAGCCGTGTTGAAATCAGCAATAACACTCTCAGTACTGATAGTGAATGTGAAAGTATTCATCTCCTATCCTTGGAAAGTCCAAACGGAAAATTATCATATGAGATGGTCTTTGGTGCATCAAATATAGTCGGTGACATAAAAGATGCTATTGACAATGCTTTTGATGAAATTCAGCATATCGAACAAAGTGGTAATAAAGAAATTAAAATGATTGAAAAGACTGCATTGAACGGTTTTTATCGCCAAAACGAAATTGATTTCATCAAATCGCATATCATTCCTGAACCTGGTAAGAGCGGTAATTACGAGATTGCCTACGGTGTATTTCTGGGCTACACCTTAGGAATTGATCCTACCGGATTAAGTAATGATGACTACAAAGACAAGGTAAATAGACGCCTAGAATTAGACATAAAAAACCATGCAGCTTATATCGCAAATAAAATTCAATCCAAGGGATTAGATGGGCATTCCTTCTATTTCTATATTCTCCCATTTGATGATGCAGAAGCCGATAAGAAAGCTATTATGGAGCATATTATGAAGGGAGATGTTACATTATGAGCGAAGAACTTATAAATCTTGGAGAGTCGATTTTTAATGATATCGATCAAAATGATTTTTTAAATAGCATATATGACAATATGCTTTATAACTATGCCCTTATAAAATTTCATCTAACTAACATTCGCCAAAGACGTGATTACGATGTTGATGCGGCTCTTCGTTTCGCAGACTTACTGTCGAAGTCTACTCATCCAACTAAATCAGATGATCATAAAATGTGGGCACAAGAGATTATTTCTCTTCTATTGGAACTAGAGCCTGAAAACAAGGAAGTTCGATATTATGCAGGTTCAATACTAGCAAGTGTGGAAAACTACAGAGGACGTGAATTAGTAGATTCTCCGTACAAAGAACACACTCTGCAAGAAAAAGCATTTGCTACATTCTGTCAGCAATACTTGACTATACCTGCTGATAAAAGTAAAACTTTCTTTTTACAGCAGAAAAATATATATGATAGATTAAATAGCGGATTCCTTAGTTATTCAGCTCCTACCTCTATGGGTAAGTCCTTCATCATGCATATGTTCATTAAAGAGCAGATAATGAATGGTGTAAAAATGAACTTTGCCCGTATCGTGCCTACAAAGGCTTTGATAAACGAAATGCGAACTGACACAATAAATGACCTCAAGAATATACTTGAAGAACAAAACTATCGTGTTGTGACTGCTGCAAGTGATATTTCTCTGGAGGAAGACCACAATTTCATTCTAATAATGACACCCGAAAGATTGCTTTACTTTCTTATAAGCAACCCAGATTTTCAGCTAGATTACCTGTTTATAGATGAAGCACATAAGATTGGTGGTCGCAACAGTCGAGGTCCTTTTTACTACAAGGTTGTTGATCTTTTAGCAAGAAAGAACCCTATGCCACATTTTATATTTGCGTCTCCAAATATTCCCAATCCAGATGAATATCTTAAGCTTGTAACCGAAGCTGAAAAAGGTGTTGAGAATGCTATAACATCCTCCTATGCACCCGTTACCCAGTTCAAGTTTATAATCAACTGCGAAGATCAGACTATCAGCATATACAACGACCACACAAAATCACCTGTATTCGTTTGTAAAATAAAGGCCACAGATACTAACTTGATGAATTACATGCTTCTTATGGAACATTATGATCCTGAGCATAAACAGCGTACCCTTGCATATATGAATAGTAAGGCAAACGCCATAGAAAATGCACGTAAATTTGCAATGAAGCGAAAAAATCTTAATGACCCTGAACTAAAACGCTTAGCAAATGACATCAAACGAGAGGTTCATGGAGATTATTTTCTGTCAGATATTGTTGAAAAGGGAGTCGCTTATCATATAGGCTATCTCCCATCCTCTATCAGACAGAGAATTGAACAATTGTTTAAAGATGGAAAAATCACTACGATGTTCTGTACCAGCACCTTGATTGAAGGTGTTAATCTTCCTGCAGATAATTTATTCATTGCAAATAATTACAATGGCAGACCTAAAATGACAGGTGTTGAATTCAAAAACCTGGTTGGAAGAGTCGGAAGAATAAAATTCAACCTTTATGGAAACGTGTTTTTCGTTACAGATGGGAAAAGAACTACTGAACAAGAATACCTTAACCTGCTTAGAGAACCAGTTAAGGAGCAGAAATTGTCAGTGGTACAAGATTTAAAACCAAAGTTAAAGAAACATATCGTTGAGTCTCTTCTCGAAGGAGATGCTGTAATAGAAAAGTACAACAATTCTCAATCCGAAGAAGAATATGTTATGATGCGAAAGTTTGGATTAATTCTGCTTCAGGACATAGTAGATGGACGAGACAGCCTAGTAAAAAGGGAATTTTCAAAGCACCTCAGTACAGAAGATGAAACAAAAATCCGACAAATTTACGATAGCAGTAAAAAATACATTGATAATGATATTAATATTTCTGCTGATCAAACTAAACGCCTAGCAAAAGCAATCAGAGAAGGCTGTTGCTTCCCTGAGCCTGTTAATGGGTATTTTAGCCACAAATTAGTCTACGATTTTCTAGACGAATTACGTCAAATATTTAACTGGGACAGATATGAATATTCCACTCTTGGAAAAAAAGATAAAAATGGAGAATACAAAATGCTTTCATGGTATGCGGTAATTCTTTCACAGTGGATGGAAGGACATGGTCTTAATTATATTATGAGACGTGCTATTGCATTCCGTAACGATCATCCTTATCCATTTTACCTTAACCGATATACCGTTGTGACCTATGAAGACACTCCTGAACATAGGAACGTGGTCTTTGCAGATACATTAGAGACAATTGAAAATATAATACTTTTCAGCATTTCCAACTACTTCTTGCGTTTTGCCAATATGTATAAAAGTATTCATGGAGAGCATTCCCTTGATACCAACAACTGGTACGAGTATGTCGAATATGGAACAACAAACGACATGACTATCTTTTTACAACGAAATGGATATTCTCGTGAATCTGCTAATTACATAAAAGATCATGCAGATGATTACATAGTTCTTGGCACAGAGGAAAATCCCGGAATTAGGTTGAGACGCTCTCTTCTTGAATGTGAAAACAAGAACGCAAGAACTGATACAGAATCAATCATTTACAATATTCCTCAGCTGTTTCTTCCAGCAGAATAAATAACATAACTCTTGAACGATAGACTACAAATGAACGATATCCCATATAGTCTATCGTTCAAAGAGTATGCAAATTTTTATAATTAAAAGTCGCCGTCACTTGTATTTCAAGGCAAAAAAATAAGAGCCTTTCTTGCTCTTTCAGTAAATTTGCTTATATTAAGCCACTTGTTGGCTATACCCTTGTATCAATCTCGTAGTGGCGATTTCATATACCTGTAATCCCCTTTTTTCTTCAAGACCGTCCATTGCAATCTGGCAAAGCAACTATGCCGGACCATGCGGCGTATAAAATTCTCCTGCTTTTTTTCCTGTTTCAGATGCAAACTGTCCGATAAGATATTCATAGGCATTACCAAGTACATCTCCTTTTGCATGAATCAGGTCGGCATCCTCAAGCACCTTGATAACCTCAGCTATCGTTGCACTTTGTTTCTGGTCTCCTGTTCCAAGACGATTTGAATACAGGTCAACATCCGCAAATAACCCATTAAACAGTTGGTCTGACTCCTGAATCCTGTTAAATGCCGCTTGGAGTTTTTCTCGATTAAATGAATTATTTTTTGCACTCTTAAGCATACTCACATATGTCATATCCGAATCTAAAGTATAATGAAGTGACTCTTTTAATTCTTCAAGCAAATCTTTTGCATCCTCACTCTCCATCACTTCTTCATAACACTCTTGTGCTTCTTCAAGGCTGTCCGGTTTCTCATCGTTCATCAAATCATATGCCTTTGACAAATACGAATCTGATAAATATTTATAAAAAACCAGACCAAGAAGATATGTTTTATACTCATTTGCATCCATCTTCCCTCTGAGTACATCTGCCCCACTCCATAATACCTGTAATAAATCCTTTCCCTCTGTCATCTTTTGAACCTCCATCTTATATAAATGTAAAATACTGCAATCCATGGCATTAGTTGGGGGCAAAATACCTTTTGATCCCAACATCATTAAAATTATACCATAAATTTGCGTTGTAAAATAACTTATTCTGCCAAAAACAATTTTCTCCTATCTTCCCCTGCATACCGCACATCCACCTTTGTTTCCCACGCAAAATGCACAATCCTTTATCCTCTCCCCATACTCTTTCTTCGTCACAAGATAAATCCCAACACAACTTTTTGCCGGGTGCATATTTCCGCTTTTATCAACTGACACACCCACTTTCTCTGCCCCCGTTATTTTTACAAGTTTTGGCACCGCTGATATATCCATCCCATAAAATCCCGGTCCAAATGAATCCGTCACATATTTTTTATGCCTTACGCTGTGCTTTCTTTCTATATAACTTCTAATCCAGTCTCTCAACACATCTGTTGCCGCTATCATCAGACATTCGACATAATATTTTTCAAGAAGTGAACTTTCTTCCAACACTTTTTCATCAATATCCTTTATTCCAAATGCGTACAGATAAGCACTGTCTATGTCGCCGTTAGCCACATTCATTTTTTCCAGTGCGTTACATTCTATTGTCTGCTCTCCAAATACAAATCCTGCGGTTGTCACCACACTTTCGTCAATCTGTTTAAGAATGGCTTTTACTTTTTTCTCACTGAAAAATTTATCATATGCTGCATTTATTATCTCCTTATGCTGTCTTTTCATCTCCGCATCCATTGACTCAAATCCACATGAATGTTCTATTTCCGTCTCCATATCCACAATCAGCTCACTTATATCCACTTCAAGAATTTCATCTTTTGACATAAGGCACTTAAGCACCTCTTCATAATTTGCCGCCCTGTGTGGAAAAGTACATTTTGAACAGTCTTTTATTTTTTCTCCATTTGCCGTCACAAAGTAAACAGGATTTCCGGGACACTTTTCTTTAAGATATAAAGGACAATAGCAGAAAAGGCAATTAAAGTCCTTTTCTGCTATCTCATCTGATACTTTGTGGCATGGAAAATACTCGCATTTCTTATTTGAAAAAAATGAATAATTTTCTGCCATCTTTATTCCTCATTTCATTTTTATTGCTTATTTATTTGCTCTTGCAATCGCTCTTGCTACATGAACTCCACTTGCCGATGCGTGTGACAATGAATGTGTTACACCGCTGCAGTCACCGATAACATAAAGTCCTTTAAGCGGAGTTTCAAGGTTTTCATCTATCTCAACTTCCATGTTATAGAACTTGACTTCAACACCATAAAGAAGCGTATCGTCATTTGCTGTTCCCGGTGCTATCTTATCGAGTGCATATATCATTTCTATAATGCCGTCAAGTATTCTCTTTGGCATTACAAGGCTTAAATCACCCGGAGTTGCCGAAAGCGTAGGTGTCACAAATCCCTCAGCTATACGAGTTGCATTGCTTCGTCTTCCTCTTATAAGGTCCCCAAATCTCTGCACTAAGACACCGCCGCCTAGCATATTTGAAAGTTTTGCTATGCTCTCTCCATATCCATTGCTGTCTCTGAACGGCTCTGAAAAATGTTTTGCAACGAGAAGTGCAAAGTTTGTATTTTCAGTGTGTTTGCTTGGGTCTTCATAACTGTGACCGTTTACCGTAACTATTCCGTTTGTGTTTTCATTTACTACAACACCATGCGGATTCATGCAGAATGTACGGACAAGATCCTCAAATTTCGCTGTTCTGTAAACTATCTTGCTCTCGTAAAGTTCATCTGTGAGATGTGAAAATACTTCTGCCGGAAGTTCAACTCTGACACCTATATCAACACGGTTTGATTTTGTCGGAATATTAAGCTCTGAACAGACTTTTTCCATCCATTTACTTCCGCTTCTTCCCGCTGATATGATACATTTATCACACTGATAATCACCTTTTGCCGTCTTTATAAGATAACCGTCACCGTTCTGTAAAACACTGTCTACAGGCGTGTCAAAATAGAAATCTACTTTGTCTTTAAGTTCTGCATAAAGATTTTCGAGAACAACATAATTCTTATCCGTTCCAAGATGGCGGACAGACGCATCAAGAAGGTGAAGACCGTTCTGAACACAAAGTTTCTTTATTTCTGTATTGGCTGTCGAATAAAGTTTTGTTCCCTCACCGCCATATTTAAGATTTAACTCATCTACATAATACATAAGGTCGAGAGCCTTATTTTTTCCTATATATTCATATAAAGTACCGCCAAACTGATTTGTTATATTATATTTACCGTCTGAAAAAGCACCCGCCCCGCCAAAACCGTTCATTATAGAGCAGCTTTTACAATTTATACAGCTTTTTATCTTATCGCCGTCAATAGGGCAGACTCTCTTTTCAAGTGAATGACCTGTCTCAAATACGGCAGCCTTAATCTCAGGATTTTTCTTAACCAATTCATATGATGCAAAAATTCCTCCGGGGCCTGCGCCGACTATAATAATGTCATATCTCATACGCATAAATCCTCCTTTCAGGACACAAGAGTTACTTAGCCATTAACAAATCCTGACATTCCGTATCAGACCTGTAAATGAAAAATAACTACAAAAATACAGAAGCAGGGCTAAATCCATTTCAAAACTTAACTCGCTTCTGCATTTATTTTACACTATATACATTATTTATGCAATTAAATATGTCAAATTATATGCCCTCAACCATTTTTAAAAGGAGCAGTTTTTCCCCTTTATGGACTATGTCGCCACTTAAATCATTTAGCTGGCTGATACTCTCAACGGTCGTGCGGTATTTTTTCGCAATATCCCACACCGGTGTATCTTTTATCGCATAATAACCTACTATTCCGGGCAGTTTATGAAGCCGCTCAAAATCAAGTGGTTCAACATTTACATCAAAAATATAATTCTCCTCAAAATTTGAAAAAGCAATGGCACATAATGTTATATTTGCCTTGACCTCAATTTCCGAACTGTCAAGCATCATAACATTTATATTGTTTATCTCAAATTGCAATTCATAGTAACATTCAGGACTAAGGCCATCAATCTCGATAACATGACGAAACGGCATTACCACCTTTTCGATAGATAAAGGATTAGAATCATTTTCCGTCATATACAAAACATCAAGCTGCATCACGCCGTCAAGCTGTATCCCGTCTTTTACAACCTGCTGTTCATCAATCGTTATCTTTCCCGTTGTATTGCATATCTGAAGTATTTTATCCTGATTGTCTATATTAAATTGCTCAGAAAGTCTCAAAACACTCTGATTTTTCATAATAAGCCTGTTTAGTGACATAGTCTTTCTTACCGGCTCAAGCTCCATTGCCGTTGAATAAGCATCGTCAAGTATCTGAGTTTCTTTATTCTCATAGAACTTCATTTGCAATTTCAGTGTCAGTTCAAAACTTATTATCCTGTTTTCACCATCCTCATCAGGCTTTCCTGAAAGCTCCATGCTGCCGACACTCACATCTATATCAGGAATCATATCCTCATTGCAGTTATTACAGTTTATAATCTCGTCAAAAGCCGCTTCTGTCTCAAAATATTCAAGGCTCCGCTCCTCATTTTCAGGAGTATATAAAATAAAAATATTCAAATCCCCCATAAGTCTTACACCATCCTCGACAACTTTAGTCTGGATGTTAAGAGGTCTTATATTATAATACAATATTGAATCAATATTCGGTTTTGCTTTCGGCAGATTTATCTCCTCGTAAATACGATGTATATCATTTTTGCTGATAACAAGATGTGTATATGCTACATTCTTTAACTTTGAATATAATCCCTCCGACTCCGTCATTCCTATATCCTCAGAGTCCGAAAGTGATGACACTGCCTCATAATTATCGCTCACCGGCTTGCAGCAATGTATCCCTATAATGGCATTTATGCTCAGTTTTCTTGAATTTATAAGGTTTGCCTGACAGTCATCAATCTCAAAATGACAGTCAATATCATCTCCCTCCGAAACCTCATCAAGCCCTACCGACTCATCAAAATTTATACTTCCGGAAAGATTATGTACTGGAACAATATCGTCACTGCTCGTATATAAAATAAAATAATCAAGGGTTCCTTTTATGCCTGCCCTGCCGTCAAGTGCCACAACCGAATTAGATAAAATATTTCCCTCTATTTTAATTATCTTATCTATATCGGGTTTGCTGTCAGGAACATTCATATCATTTTCCAATGTAATCTGTGTATCACTGTGACAAACTATCTGATTTGAAGTTATCTGTGCGGTTTTAAGTTCCATAGAAATCTCCTTAAATTTATTTAATTGCCATAGATGATTGCAAAACTAATTATATGTTGTGTTAACTGTGAGATTATGATAGTTTCGCAAATGTCTAATTTTATTGTCAGGGTAAAAATTGCCCCGCTGATATATAATTCATATGCAATAATATTTTATTCAACTGCATTAAAAAATATTACATCTTAGCAACTGTTCAGTCATAAAAAGAGTATCGGCATATAACGAGCTTGTTCATTGTTTGCCAAATTTTCTTTTTATGACAGAATATCAAATAAGACTAACCCAAAACATTATACTTGTGGTAAAATATATTAAGAAACAAAAAGACTGCTTTTTAAACATACGATGCTGTAAGTAACAGTCGGAAATGTCTGTAATATTGATTCGCAAATACAAACATAAAATCAAATACAATGAAAGTCTATAAAATTGATGTTTAAAAAGAGCAGCCAAATATTTATATATAAACCAAAAAAGGATAACAAACATTATGAACAAAGAAACTAAGATAACATATGTAAACAATATAAGCGTTGAAGATTATAATGCACTCAGAAAATCAGTAAACTGGATAAATGTAACTGAAAAAAGGGCAGCCATTGCCCTTAAAAACTCATTTTATCTCTGCGTAGCAGTCTGTGACAATAAACCTGTCGGTATGGCACGCATCGTAAGTGACGGCGGCTATACATATTTCATAACAGATGTAATCGTACACCCGGACTATCAGGGACATCACATAGGTACGGAACTTATACGCCGTGAACTTGACTACATACAAAAAGATGTAGTGGCAGGGGAAACCGTAATGGTAAGCCTTATGGCAGCCTACCATCGTGAAAGTTTCTATGAAAAATTCGGTTTCCACACAAGACCATTCGGAAATCACGGTCCCGGAATGTCAATGTGGGTGTCACGCGATGTAACCGGAAACCCCATGACTTTCTAAACAAACTTGTTCATGCTGCCATCATACTTATAATCGATGGCAGCAAGTTTATTTTCAAGTTCTTCCCTGTCAATGTCAAGTGATTTGCACATTTCTTCAATGTCAGGGTAAAAATCCCTAAGCTGCGTATTCACATAACTAAGCAGCATCACCGGGTCTTTTGGTATCGAACCATTGCTCATTTCAATCCTCCATTCTAAACCGTCCTTTTGCATGACAGTGCCACTCAAAGTCAATAATATTCGCAAAATACTCTACTTACTAGTAACAGTTCAGTCTTGCATTTCTTACTTTGTACCGCTATTCCATTTTCAGCCAAACAATGATTACTTAGCGGCACTGTTTATAAGACCAACTATCTTTTCTATTGAATTGTTAAGCTGGCTCTTGTTCATTGCAGCTATATACTTTTCTTTATTGTCAAATGCCTCATTTACGGCGGCAAGAAGTTTTTCATTGGTAACTTCCTCCTCCTGAATAACTATACTGTAACCAAGTTTTTCAAATGATGCCGCATTTAATATCTGGTCACCGCGGCTTGCCTGTGCAGACAATGGTATGAGTATATTAGGCTTTTTAAGTGCAAGTATCTCACATATGGCATTTGCCCCGGCTCTTGAAATCATTATATCAGAAGCCGCCATAAGGTCAGGAAGTTCCTCACTTATGTACTCATACTGCACATAACCTTTTGTACCTACAAGTGAGTCATCTTTCTTTCCTTTTCCGCAAAGATGTATTACCTGAAATTTCTTCAAAAGTTCCGGAAGTATCCCTCTTACCGCATTGTTTACGGCAACTGCTCCAAGACTTCCTCCTATTATAAGAATAACCGGTTTTGAATTATCAAATCCACAAAATTTAAGTCCTTTTTCTTTATCTCCCTTAAAAAGTTCTTCCCTTATAGGCGAACCCGTAAGTACAGCTTTTTCCGCCGGAAGATGCTTTAGTGTCTCAGGGAAATTTGTGCATACTCTCACTGCACATGGAATACATATCTTATTTGCAAGTCCCGGTGTCATATCTGACTCATGTATGATACATGGAATTT